>Ga0134125_10001395_pt1 | contig 29738 bp, 33 predicted proteins | sample KB31751_FD_96464 | JGI IMG/M metagenome (GOLD analysis project Ga0134125, IMG submission 96464) | Terrestrial soil microbial communities with excess Nitrogen fertilizer from Kellogg Biological Station, Michigan, USA - KB3-175-1 | ecosystem: Environmental > Terrestrial > Soil > Unclassified ... | reverse complement strand
CCAGTACAGCTCCTTTGCCGACAAGATGGCTGCGTATGGACAATGGACCAGCAACGCCGAGGACGGCAATCGGGATATCCAGCTCGCAGCGACGGCCGCATCGCCCGAACCGTTTGATGAATACGAGGTCAAAGGAATCTCTTCGACCTGTCAGGATTGCTCCCCCCTTAGCATCCCGGCCAGTTTCCCGCCGCTATTCAGCGCGCTCATCCCGTGGAACAATACGGTGCAAAATGACAAGTTCGCGAGCGATAACCTGTATGCCAATGCCCTCCAGCTTGCCTTTTACAACCTGCAGGTCAACCTGGGTTCGCCGGAAGTGCGGGACCTGATGATACCCGACAATTGTCTTTCCACGGAGCTGATGCCATCCCAGCCAAAACTGCCGCCATTGGGGATTCAGGCGGGGTTGGTTTCGAAACAGGCGCTGGTGAACGGGTCGGGATTGGCGGCTTCTTCCATGGCGTATACGACGGGCGGCGGGTCAGGTAGTAGCGGATCGACGTCGAATTCGCGGCTTGCGCAGCCCGCCGCCAGGCGCTCGAATATTTCGGCGATGACGGTAAAGGGTGGTGGCGCCGGAACGGCGGGCGGCGCCGGCGGGATGCTGACGGCTACGATCGTCGCGAACAATGCAACGATCAACTTGCCCGTAGTCACGACAGCCGGGCAATCGAGGCTCCTCTGGAAACATGACGACTATATCTATGCCGATTACCAATTGCTGCAGCAGTTTGCCGGGAACTTCATCGGGAACCAGCAGCAGGTGCTCTATATACCTTATGTCGGCACCATGCCTGTTGCGCTTCAGCAAGCACTCGCTTATGGTAATGATGTCGTGCTTGCATCGGGAGAATATGGCAGTATCACGATCGGCGCCGCGGCATATACCACGAGATACAACGACCCGGACCTCACGCGGATCGCCAACGCCCTGAAAGGCTTGCCGTTCCAGCAACTGCCGGCATCGAGGCATTCTTTGCAGTTCAAATATTTCTATCCTTTCTGCGGCGGCTGCGGCATCGGGAGCACGGTACCGGAAAATTTCAATTTCGGGGTGGTAGTGCAGGCGGGAGCTACAAAAACGATCAAAATAACGAGATGAAAAAGGTAATCGCTATTCTCATTTTTGTTGCGGCCGCGTTGTCTGGAGTGGCCCAGGTCGCAAAGGGCAGGGATACCGGCCCGAGGCATTTGCATCTGCGGGTGCTGGCGAGGTCCTATGGAGATTCCATCGTGCTTCGGTGGGCGCCGGCGGACCCGGTAGCATGGTTGATGGGCAACGATTCGGGGTACCGGATCGCGAGGATCGACTACAGTGACCGGCAACATCCGGTGACGACGGTGCTTAGCGCGAAGCTACGACCGTTGTCGCTGGAACAGATGATGGCGACGCTGCGTCGGGACGATCCATACGCCGCCATCGCCGCGCAGGCGTTGTATGGCAAGGACTTTCAGATGACCAGGGAGGCGCCCTACGGGCTCGCGAAAAAAGTCAGGCAAGCGCATGACGCATTGAACTTCCGGTATTCCTTCACGCTGGAAGCGGCGGACTTTTCGCCGCAGGTGGCCAGCGCGATCGCACTCCGCTGGGTAGACAAGGAAGTCAGGAAGGGCTCCAGCTATATCTATGTGATCACGGTGTGCGGCGCAACAAAAGAATATGCGGTCGACTCGGCGGCGACGCTGTTGGCGGACAACATGGCCGCACCGGTCCCCTCCCCCGACGGGTTACAGGGCTTTGGCTTCGACCGGAAATCGGAGCTGCATTGGAACCGCCGCCAGCTCGGGGACTTCAGCGCGTACGATATTCAGCGGAGCGGGGATGGCGGGCAGCATTGGGTGACGATGAACAAGGTCCCGTATCTCAGTCCGGACAAATTACCGCCGGCTTCCGGAACGACCCGGGGAAAGGCCGACACGATCATCCGCAAACTCGGGGCGTTATTAAGAGACCACCAGGTATTTACCGACAGTCTGCCCGAAGACTATCATCCGTACTTGTACCGGGTCAGGGGTATCAATGCATTTGCCGAATGGAGTCCATGGTGTGCCGCGGTCCGGGTGGAAGGCAAGGATATGACACCCCCGCCGGCGCCGGTCATCGACTCGGTGCGCAACATCAGCGGGTCGCAGCTGCGAATCGTGTGGAGCCAGCGCATGGCGAGTCCCGACCTTGCGGGGTACTATATCAGCAAAGGCAACAGCGTGAAAGGCCCCTTCTACCCGCTGACGAAATATATGCTGCCCAGGGATACGCGGTCCTTTACCGACCCGGCCGGCATTCCGCACGTTCCTAATTACTATGTCATTGTAGCAGTCGACACGGCAAAGAACGTCGCGGCGTCGAATGCATTCCCGGGCTATCTCACGGATACGACGGCGCCGGCCGCGCCGTTGCGCGTGACGGGCTCGATCGATTCGGCCGGTGTGGTCAATCTGCATTGGGCGGCAAACCGCGAACCGGATCTGAAGGGGTACAAAGTCTATTTCGCATATGGGGCGGGCGACCAGTTCGAAGAAGTGGGCGGCGATCTGGTGACAGACACCAGCTTCATCGACGCCGTCTCGACGCGGAGCCTGAACCGGCGTATCTGGTATTCGGTGGTGGCGGTGGACAACAGCAACAATCACTCCGCGTATTCCAGGCCCGCGATGTTGCGAAAGGTCAAAGTGGCTCCGCCATCGGCGCCGGTCGCCGGGGCGGTCGCGGTAGCGGCACACCGCGTGACGATCGAATGGCTGGAAAGCCGAAGCGAAGCCGTCGCGGGTTATGAGGTCGCGCGGATAAAAAATGGAACGGATTATTTGCCGGTCGGGAAGATCGGCCAGGACTGGGACAAGCGCTCGGTGCTTTTCACCGACACCATCAGCCATAATACAGACTACTACTATGCTGCGCGCACGATAGACAGCACGGGACTTCAGTCAGACTGGTCGGCGCCTGTGCATGCCGTGTATCATGCCCCGGACACCCTTGCGCCGGTGACGCTGCAAGTCCGGCTGGCCGACAAAGGCCGGCGATACGTCCGGCTCAGTTGGCAATATAACGATCACGGGGACTACTTTTTTGTGGTGTACCGGGCATTCGGACGGGGCATATTGAGTCCCTGGCAGTCGTTTGACAAGGGCCTTTCATCTGGCGAGGACGACGAGGTGGGCAGCGGCGACTATGACTATGCGATTAAGGTCGTCCACCGCGATCGCCTTGCGGCTTCCGCACTGAGCACACCTATTCATATAACGATTCCCAAAAATAGCAGTCATGAAAATTAAGATCATTCCTTTTCTAATGGCAGCTTTTATAACGCTAGCCGCTTGCGCGCTGCTCGCCTCCTGCGCCAAGGAAGGACCGCAAGGCATTCCCGGCGCCACCGGGCCGGCCGGTGCCGATGGCAGCGAGATCTATGCAGGGGATGGCGCCCCGGCGACTTCGCTGGGTAAGGATGGCGACTACTACCTGGATAAAAGTGCTGGTAACTTATACGGACCGAAGACGGACGCCGGCTGGGGAACGGCGCTCAGCCTGAGCGGCGGCCAGGGAGGATCGGGTCAGCAGGGTCCGCAGGGACCTTCCGGGCCTCAGGGACCACAAGGACCTCAGGGACCACAAGGACCTCAGGGACCGTCCGGTCCGCAAGGCGGGACGGGTGCGACGGGCGCAGCAGGCAGGAACGGAAGCCAAATCTTTAGCGGGAGCGGAGCGCCGGCGGCGAGCCTCGGGAATGTCGGCGATTACTATCTCGACAAGACCAATTTCGAATTATACGGACCAAAGACCGCCAACGGTTGGGGAACGCCGATGCTGCTGCGGGGGGCGCAAGGTCCGCAGGGCCCTGCGGGGCCCGCGGGCGTAGCCGGAAGTCAGATTTTTGCCGGAAGCGGCGCGCCGGCAAGTAATCTTGGGAATATAGGGGACTATTATATCGACAAAGCCACGGGGAATTTTTACGGACCGAAGACGGCCAATGGTTGGGGATCGCCCACGCAGTTGGGCGGAGGCAGCGGATCTGTCGGCCCTCAAGGGCCGCAGGGACCTCAAGGACCACAGGGACCACAGGGACCTCAGGGACCACAAGGACCACAGGGGGCGACAGGCGCAGCGGGCTCGGCCGGGGCAGCGGGTAAGGCCGGCAGTGTCATCTATAGCGGCAGCGGCGCGCCTGCAGCAAATATCGGTACGGTGGGTGACTATTACATAGATGACACACATGCGATCATGTATGGACCCAAGACCAGCAGCGGGTGGCCGCCGACGGGATTGTCATTGCAGGTGAACAATACGATCACATATGACTTTGTGAACAAGGTGCAACATAACCTTCCATACAACTGGTCTCGGCCCGTGCAAGGACAAACGGCGAATACGGTGCTGGAGTGGCTCAACCTTCCCTATAACAGCGCCGCGGCTCAAACTACCGGGTTCACGATCCCACAGGCGGTAGTGGACAACGGGGTTGTATTGGCATACATACGATATTTTGTTGGCGGGCCAAATGATACGGCGACAGATGCAGGGATGACCGCGTGGATGGAAATGCCGATTTCGATCCTTCCCACGGTCACCGTAAATGGTGTTCAGAGCCAGTATCAATTCAACATCAGCTCCTCTTTCGACGACGCGGGGTTTTATATCATTTTGGAGGGGACCAGCGGGCTGGCAGCCATCAACTACGCGCAAAACCACATTCCGGCCGTGGTCCGGGTCGTCGAGATTCCTGCGAGCCAGATTAACACCATCGTTGCGCTAAAGCCAGGCGAAATCCCCGGCGGAGCGATAAAACTGTCACTTTAAACTAAATCAATATGGGACTATTCGATCAAACAACAACCGGACCCGGCCATCTGCCGGTCAACACGGAGGGGGTCAAGGCCGACATCGAGAACGTCATACAGTCGATCTCGTCCGGCAACCCCAATATGGAGAAGATAAAAGAAGCCGCCGGCGATCTTCTGGACACCGCCGCTTCCATCCTGTCGAATCACGGGATCGGGCAGATGACGGGAAGCGATCCGTCGGCACAGCCGGCCGGTGGCATCGTGGAACACCTCAGGGATGGACTGGGGCTGAACAGCGCTGCACTGGACAGCCTGAGACAAACCGCGGAGGAACTTAAAAACAAGTTATAAAACCTTCATATGAAAATGTGGAAACAATTGTCGCTCGGAGTGCTGGTGCTCCTTGCGGCGTGTAAAAAGGAAAACAAGGCTTCCTCCGGCGCGGGTGGCTGGATCACCGGCTTCTGGACCTATAAGGAGGATCCGGCTGAGGATTACTGGAATGCCAACGTGCTCTTCAAGGGCGACGGGACGTTCAGGATGTACCAGGCGCTGACGCTGGATGATACGGCCGCGGGCCCTGCCATTGCCGATACGGCTACCCAGGTCGTGACGTTTGGTACCTACACGGTCAGCGGTTCCAGCGTGACGATGAAGTACACGGAGTTCAACACGATCGACTTTACTTTCACGGGTTCGGTCAATGGCGGACACAACGTCCTCGTCGGAAACCTCTCAGATAACAACCCGGGCGACGCCGAGCCGCTATGGTACTTGACAAAACCATAATAAATAATAAAAACACATGAAAAAGAATCTCCTCGTCCTGCCGCTCTGCGCGGTGATCGGAACAGCACTCGCATTGTCCGGGCATAGCCTGGTCGGAAGTTGGAAGGCCGCATACGGGAATGGCGTTGGCGGTCGTGTCGTATTCCGGAACAACGGGACGTTATTGGCCACTTTCAACGGCCAGACCTGGAAGGTCGGTGGCCAATACAAAGTGAATGGCAGTAACCTGTCCATCTCTGACAGCACGTGCGGATTCAACTACTGGGGACGGTATAAGATGAACTGGTATTCCAACGATTCTGTCAACGTAGTGGTCGTTGAAGACACGTGCACCGGCCGGCGCATGAATGCAGACGGTTCGGTGCTGGTGCGGTTGAAAAAGTAAGTTTGGGTATACGGATTCAGGGGCGGAAGTGGCGGGATTGACTGCCGCGACCGCCCTTTTTGAACGCGCCCCGGCATATTACTCCATACAGCTGCAGGTCTTTAGCGTCAGTCTTTCCGTATGAAATTCCCCTTTTCGTCGAATAACAGGTCCCTGCCCCTGACCTCCACTTCGTACCGGGTATCTCCGGCCGCTGTGGTGACCTTGCCGGCCTCGCCGATCTTTGCGCTTCCATAATGCGTACGGACATATCCGGCTAAAGCGGCCGGCAATTTAGACACGGGGATCGCAACGACGATCTCGACGAATGAGCCCTGCGGTGTGAAGAGCACGGAATTGTCTTCTCTCGACGCCCCGCCCCAATTGGCTTCATAGTTCCCCTTTTCTCTCTCCCATGACACGCTGGTCGCCGAAGGATACTTTTTTTGCAAGGCTGCCCTGACTTCCTGCGGGACATCGGTTGTTCGGACGCGCTGGGACCTCGCTGCCAGAGGCATGATACATATGGCTGCAACGGCCACCGGAATGATTGACTTCATAAAGGCGTTTTTCGTTTACCGAAGCTAACGGCCCATTCTGAAAAAACGCTGGATTCCGGCGGGAATTCCCCGGATGAGCGGAAATAAGTAAATTGAGCTACTGCGAGCCGCGCGCTGCGCGGCACAGTCCTTCAAACAATTTACCTATGCCCGGATCGCTTCCGCCGCTTCTTCTCATCCTTTTCCTCGCGTCCATCTCGCTGGCCGGGTATTTTTACCGGAAGTGGAAACATGCCAGAAAAAGCGAAGCCCAATTGGATCAAAGCAGGCGCAGCTATGAGACGCTCGCGGAAAGTTCGCCGGTCGGAATATTCCACACCGACGCCAGCGGCTTTACCACCTACGTCAATCCCAGATGGTGTGAAATAACCGGGATGACGGCGACGCAAGGGCTTGGCAACGGCTGGCTTACTGCCGTTCATCCGGATGACCGCGTTGCACTGGCAGCCGAATGGGACAGGGCCACGAAGGTTGAAGGAGGTTCGGTGTATGTGTACCGGTTCGTGCGGAAGGATGGGACTATCGTGTGGGTACAAGGCGAGGCCGTGCCGGAATTGAACGGACATGGCGACCTGATCGGCTATGTCGGGACCGCGACCGATATCACGGAGCGAAAGCTGGCGGAGCAGATGCTCGTCAATGAACGCAACCTTTCCGATAACATCATCAACAGCATGCCCGGCATTTTCTACCTGCTGACAAAGGAAGGCCAGAATCTGCGTTGGAACCACAACTTTGAAAAAGTAACGGAGTATGACCCGGAAGAGATCCGGCGGCTCCACCCACTCGATCTTTTCGACGGAACCGAAAAACAGTTGATCAGCAAGGCCATGGACAACGTCTTCGAATTTGGCGAAGACCAGGTGCAGGCCTGCCTGCGAACCAGGTCGGGCAAACTGATCCCTTACTATTTGACCGGGAAGTCCATTGAATATGAAGGACGCTCCTGTCTGCTGGGCGTGGGGATCGATTTCACCGAGCGCGTGGAGGCGCAGGAAAGGATCAGGGAGACGGGAAACCAACTCAGGGAGTTGGCAGCACACCTCCAAAATATCCGGGAGCAGGAGCGAAGCGAGATTGCCCGGGACATTCACGACGACCTGGGTCAGCAACTCACTGCGATTAAGATGGACTTGTCACGGCTGGCGAAACGTGTTGCCGCAAGCCCCGAGATCGTGGTTCGGATTAGGGAAATAACGGATATGATCGGGACCGGAATCGAATCGATCCGGCGTATTTCGAGACAGTTGAGACCCAGTATCCTGGACGACCTTGGCCTTGAGGAAGCCATGAAGTGGCAGATCGGAGAATTTGAGAAGCGGTATGCCATCAAAATCGAAGCACAGTTCACGAATATTCCCAGCCTGATCCAAACGCCGGTTGCCACCAATCTTTTTCGCATCTTCCAGGAAACCCTGACCAACGTTGCCCGGCATGCGGGGGCCACCATCGTTCAAATCCGCCTGGAAGCGGACAACAAAGAAATTCGCCTGACGGTTGAAGACGACGGCCGGGGACTCGACGCCGATAAAATAAAGGGCAAGCGCACGCTGGGATTGCTTGGCATGCAGGAACGGGCCATCATGGTCGGCGGCCGCCTGGAGATCGACGGCTTTACGGCGAAAGGGACAAGGATCCGGGTTAATATACCGACAAATGCCCCGTCGCTGCCACTTCAAAGCGGGGATCGATGACGGCAGCCATCAGGCGACCAGGATCTTTTCGGCCTCGGGTGTTTGCCGTTTGCGGCGCAGCCGGCGGACCAGCGGACGAAGGCTGGGCGGATACCGGAAAACGATGAGCAGGACAGTCACGACGGAAAGTAAGATCGAGTACCAGCGATACCGGCGCAGCAGCAACGGTGCAATGGAAATATCGTGGACCCTTGGCTCGCCCATGGCAAGCACCAGGCACTTGCGGAGCGCAGGAAGGAGGACAGGTATCTTATTCCAGTTGGTATAGCGGACATCCGCATACGCATAGGACATGTTATACCCCGGCGGCGTCTGGGGCGCATACCAGGTCCAGTTTTCCGAGACCGTTTCAAAAGAGGCTAACTGGCCGGAAGGTTTGCGAAAACAGCAATCGAACTGTGGGTCCATGACCACCCAGCCGTGCAGGGTTCGGCCTTCCACGACAATATGTCCGCCGAATCGTCCGTGCACCTTCATCTGGGCGATGCGTACGTCATAACCGAGGGACTCCAGCAATTGTGCCAGGACGTCGGAATAACTGCCGCAGGCACCCTTGGCGGACAACAAGTCGTCGGTAAGCGTGCCGTCATAGGGCTCGTCGACGCTAGCGATGCGGCCAAAAAGCGAATTGCGCCCGGTTAACAGATTGTGTGTGACATGCATCGCGGTCATCAACACGCTGTCCTGGTTGGGCGAATGGTTCTTTTTCCGGACGGCAGTGGCAAGTGACTTGAAGACATTGGCTTCGTAATGGTCGCGGACATAGAACTGGAAGATCAGCGCAAGCAGGAATCCCACGGCGATGCCGAAAACATTGCGCCGGATAGCACCAATATATTTCAGTAAGATTGTCCGCATGTCAGCTCGGAGCACACAAAGATAGGGCGCACGGCGATACGGCGCGCTAAAGATCTCCGACCACCCTCCTTCCTACCCTTTTCGGTGGTTAGGGAGACTCTTCGCTGGGCGGGGAAGGGCGTGACGATCTGGTTGGATCCGTGTCTCCGCGAACTGGCGGGCGTCTCCTCCCGGCAGATCCCGGCCGTGCCGGAATGGCGAGGGGCGTGAAAGTTCGCGGCCAAAGGAACTTCCGGTACGAACAGGATCGGCGGACCGGAATGGGACTTCGATTCGTCGGGGAAAATGCGCATTTTCATGACTCATGGTGCTGGATTGACGATTAAGCGGGAACAGCCATTTGGCTGCAGACTTCGGCGCAGTGTTGGCATACCTCCGCGCAGCTGTGGCAGTGCTCCATTTCGGTATGTTGGCCGCATTCGCGGGCACACTGGTCGCAGGCTTCGATACAAAGACGGCAGAGGTCCTCGGATAATTCGCCGTTGAGGCTCATCACCTCGGCGGCGGCGGTGCAGATGGCAGCGCATTCCAGCTCGAGCTGAATGCAACGGGCAAGGCTGCGAACGTCATCTTCCTGCAGGCACGATGCGGCGCAGTTATGACAGATGGCTGCACATTCCTGGCAGGCTTCGATACAATTGCGATATTGATGGGTAGTCATGACGGGGATTTATGTGACATACATAAAATCACGTGCCAGCCAGGTGAAACACCCATAGCCGGTATCCAACGACATGCGGATCGCCGTCAACGTATATTTCACTGTTCCGGGCGATCGGTCAGGTTCCTGACCTCGCTGGCCGGGGTCATGCGAAATATGTCGATTCCGATCTTCCTTTAGGGTACCGCTTTGGACGGAGCCTCACCGGGACCTCCTCAGCGCCGTGACTGGTTTTTTCCGGGAATCTTCGCTGTATGCCACAGTCAGCCGGGCGATGGATCGGCGAAATGTCCGGGAGAGACTGGAGAGCCCGCATTTCCAGGTCCTTATTTCGCAGAATAAGGTCTTCGTTGATACTGTAGAGTTCCTCGTTAACGCTTTGTAGCGCTGCATTTTTCGCGACGATTTCCTCGTTGGTCGTCTGTAGGTTCTGCTGGATTTGCCGGAAAAGGTGATGCGCGGTCTGCAACTGGCAGCGGAGTCGCTGGACCTGCTTCTCAAGGGTCTTGATCCTCCTATCACGCCCGTCGATCCTTATCCCTGGCGTTCCGGCGCTTTTCCTGGGGGCGCCATCCTTCTCCCGGATAATGATAAGCTTGTGATTTCTTGGAGTTCCCGGGATCGGGACTACCTCCAACTGGCATTCCGGCCGCAATTCATCGCCGAGCCAGACGGAATCGACGGCCGCAGACTGGCGGGTCCTGGCAACTTTTTCGAGGAGCTCACTGAGGTCAAACAGCAATTCGTCGCGGACGATTTTCAGGAGGTGAAGGCTGGGCCGATCCTGTCGACGCCGGAGATAGGGTGTCAGGACTCCGTAAAAGCGGATCACCCGGAGCTCGTCATTTACCAGCATGGCTGCCGGCACATAGCCAGATAGGAATAACTTTTCAACTTCCTTTTCAGCGTCGTAACAGGGTTTGGGCCGAATTGCGGGCTGTCCGGCCGCCGGCACGTCGGAGCGGCGGATAAAAAGACCAGGCGCGGAATCCACAGGAGCAAACAAGCCGGATGGCGGCAAGGGCCCATCGATCCGGGGAGGCAGCACCAGGTAACCGCAGGGGTTGATCGCATAGTGAAAAGTCTCGAATAGCTTTTTTCGCTGCGCATCGGTCACCAGATGGAGCGGGTCGGCGCAAATGACGAGGTCACAGCGTGAAAACGGCGCGTTGGCGATAAAATGGTGTGTTGCGAAAATACAATTCTGCTGCAGGTCCGGCGAAACCTGATAGCGGCCATCTTCCCGCCGGATAAAATATTGTTCGCGCAAAGTAGTATCGAACGACGATAAAGTCTCACCGTCGAACAAACCCAGCCTGGCCTGGTTGACTTCGCGGCGGTTAAGCCCGGTGGAAAAGATCCGGATGCGGGAAAAGAGTTTGCGTTGCCGCAGATATTCGCTTAAAGCGATGGCGGTGCTGTAAGCAGTAAGCCCGTTCGGGTTGGCTGCGATCCAGACACGGATCGGTCCGCGCTCCTGCCGGTTCTTCATTAGGAGCGGAAAGACTTCCTGCATGAGCAGCGACAGGAAATTGTCTTTTACGACTGGTTTTCCATGATATGCCGCCCTCCGGGCCTCAACGCCGTTATTGGTGGTCCGGCAACGGTCTCCCGTCAGTAGAAGTCCTATTTTTTCAAGCTTCGCCAAGCCGTCAATAAGGGGCAAGGCCACGGCGGGAACGCGGAAAGAAGGATCTTCGAGGAAATAGACGTAGCCACCTTCCCGGCGGGCGATGTCGGCGCCCAGCAAACCGGTTTGGTCCGTCAGGATAACGGTGAGGCGGTTGCGGAAACTATTGGAGAGACCGGAAAGAATAAAGTCTGCAAGATAGGAATGGCGCTCCCGGTACGGGTAATTGACGAGCACGAACCTGTCCCCGCGGACCTCGGGATAGAGGCCGGCTGGAATGATATAGACCTGGTCTTTTTCGAGCAACATCCCTTCCCGAACCAGGTTGGCCGATCTGCGCGCCGCCTGTCCGATCAGCACATTCTCCGGAGAGGTGAAAGCGCCATGTTCGGGCCCTGGACCCTGGCATTCGATCAGGATCAGCGCTGCGCCTTCGGGGGCCTGAAAGAACAAAGGCAATATGGCAGGGTTAATGCCCCGGTCGGGAACCAGGATAGCCAGCACGGGGAAAGTAGACAGACCGCCCGATACGTGGCCGGATTTTGACATCGCCGAATGATGAGCGTGCATAATTTCTCTTTTAGGGTTAACTGCTTACCGCAATCCCAACGCGTAATTAATGCAGGGTCGATGCCTTTAGTAGAATGGAAGATAGAGGATAATCAAATTCTGGCTGCCAATAGCAATTTAGCCCAAAAATATTTTACTCCGGTAAAATATTTCCGGCAACTTTGGCCCTGCATCAAAACCATGTCTCTTGATACTCTGCTATCTCGTGGCGATCAGCTTCTTCGCGACCTTGGTAAGGTCGACTTTTGGCTTCGGGGAGTCCCTGGTCGCGGTACCGCTTTTTGCCCTCGTGGTTCCCCTGGAGGTCGCGGTGCCTCTGGCCGTCCTCGTGTCCGTGCTGGTTGCCAGCGTCGTGGTAGCCCAAGACCACCGCAAAGTGCACGTTTACAGCGCCAAATGGCTAATTGCCTCCGCGATTCCCGGCATCCCGATCGGACTGCTGATCCTGATCCGTGGAAACGCCTATTGGGTGAAGGTCGCCTTGGGCCTTTTGATCATCGGCTATTGTATCAGTATGATCCTGGCTAAGGGCAGCCTCCGTTTGGAGCGGGAAAGCAAAGGCTGGATGCTGGGCTGCGGTTTCCTGTCCGGCGTGCTGGGTGGCGCATATGGACTAAACGGCCCGCCGCTGGTGATCTATGGTCACCTTCGCCGTTGGAGCGCAGCTCACTTCAGGGCCACGTTGCAGGCGTATTTCCTGGTGGTGAGTTTGATCGGCCTTACCGGGTATGCGATAAAAGGATTGGTAGGTTGGGCCATCATCAGGGACTTCCTATGGTGCCTGCCGGCCATCGTCCCAGCGATTTTTTGGGGGCGGTGGCTGAACCGGCGCCTGCATGGCGAAGCGTTCTATGGCTATGTCAATTGGGGGCTGATCCTGATCGGCCTGCTACTGATTGGAGCTACTGTCGCGGGCAAGGCCGTAACAATGGGGTAGCGCCTGGCTCGCATTATGTCATCCGTGGCATAGTTTTTCCTGCGATAAGAAATAAAACCAAATCAGGGAATGTATGTCTACAAGCAATCAAAACCCCGCTGCAACGGCGATGCACTCTAAATTAAAAGAATTTTTCCTGGATCAGCTAAAGGATATTTACTGGGCTGAACAGAAACTGGTCAAAACATTGCCGAAACTATCGGAAGCGGCGCATTCGGACAAGCTCAAAAGAGCGTTCGACAGCCATCTCGCCGAAACCAAAGGCCATGTCAGCCGGCTGGAACAGGTCTTCGATTTGCTCAATGAAAAGGGGCAGGCCGTGGAATGCCCTGCCCTCAAAGGAATCGCCGAAGAGGGGGAAGAGATCATCGACGAAACGGAGGACAACACCGCCCAGCGCGACGTCGGCCTGATCTTCGCGGGGCAGAAAGCGGAACATTACGAAATCGCCACTTACGGTGCGCTCGTGCAGTTGGCCAGGGAGATGGGGCAGGTCGAGATCGCAGAGCTACTGGGCCAGACCCTCGCCGAGGAAAAAAAGGCGGACGAAAAATTGACCGAACTGGCAACCGGCGGCATCAATCACGAGGCGGCGCTGGAGACGACGGAATAACTATTAAAATTGTCGAATATGGGCTATTTGCTGTACATCATCGCCGTCATTCTGGTTATCGCCTGGGCGATAGGATTCTTCGCCTACCATGCGGGCGGCATTATTCACGTCCTGCTTGTTATCGCCGTCATCGTTTTTTTGTTAAGGCTGATCCGGCGGGCTTGATCAGCAAGCGAGCTCGCTCATCCTGGTTGCCTTGGGCAGTCGCCGCAAGGGGCAGTTTCGCCGGCATAACCCTGCGCCAGGGTTCGGCGCCATCTTTTCGCCAATTAGCCATAATTTTGTGCAAACCATACTAAACCAAAGTCTTTATGTCTTTCCCGGAATTCCAGATTGATTTTAACTATGACGGTGTTTACTATCAGGGCGTCGTAAGGCCGTTCACCGAAGGATCGCACATTTCCTACAGGGTTATGCTTGAAAACGAGAACCAGGAGCTAAATATGGATATTGTCCTGAAACCTTCCGCGTCTCAACTCGATGACTGGGAATTCGAGTGCCCGGATGGCAAAAAGGCGGAGGAATATTTCGATAAAGACTTGCTGACCGAGATCGGCGAGCAGGTGGAGGCATATCTTATTCGGGAAGGCCAGTCCCGGGAGGCCTAGGGGCGTGTGATAAGTGACCCGGTAAAAAGCCCTGATCAATAATTGCGGCTTCCCGTGAGGCGGAAATTTCTCATAAAGGACGGCTGGTAATCCCATACTGGTTAAAGACCTGCACGGAATTCACGTCTCCGTTCTTATCCTCGACGACGCGGAGCCGGTCGCCCTGCAGGAGCCCGATCTCAAAAATCGCTTTGACGCCATCGTCGAACTTGGTTACGAACAGGATGTCGCCGCGTCCGTAGACGTTTTTCACCGCCATACTTACAGCCGGCGGAGCATTCTTCGCCGTATAAAAGACATGCGTGTCACACGGCCTGCCATGGGTAGAATAATGAACCACATACAGGACGGAATCGGGTGTGTGAAACATCACCGAGTACCCCCCCTCACGCTTGTGCCAGATCGCCCCCGGAATATACCCATAGGACTTGACAAAATTTCGGAATGCGCGGGCGCTGATCTCATTGAGCGGCACGTTGGCCGTCAGGGACTCGTTATCAGGGCTGAAATGATAGTCGAACGTCTGGGCGCTGCTTTTGGACGCACATCCGAGTCCGATGGCCAGGACCGCACAACAAAGGATACGATTCATGTAAATGGAAAATTTGATAGTGAGAAAATTTGATTTTGAAGTGCTAAGAGGAAATGATAATCGAACTGTCGCAACGGACATTTTCTCACAAATAGCAGGAAAAGATGATTACGCGTTTATATCCCGATGCAAATATCGTGCGAAGTGGGATCGCCCGGCCGGTGGGCCGGTCGGCGGCCGGGCATTCAACAAGTCGCGACAACCCGGAATGTGAATGCCGTTACCTGGAGACCCGATTACGTATCGGCTTAACCGAATGCAAATAAGCATAGATGGCGCCGAGGTCATGCGCCGTCATGCCGGCAAAAGCTGTCCATGGCATTGGCGTCTTCGCGGCGCCGGCAGGCAACCGCTGTTGGGCAAGACCGCTGTCCGCGTATTGCCTGAACCTGCGAACAAAAAGTCCGCGGGTCCAGGTGCCAATACCGGTTTCCATGTCGGGGGTAAGGTTGGGGCTAAAAAGGGAATGTCCGCCAGAGCTAAAGTCGCGGCCGCCGGAGAATTCCCGGCCGGCGATGACCCGGCCTTTGTCAACGGGGCTATGGCAATCCACGCAACTGGCCATGGTAACGAGATATTTGCCGTAGGCGACGGCATCATTGCTGTCCGGTTGCGAAGCTGGAGCGGCAGCTGCCGGCATGGTGTTGACGATCAGGCTTACCGGAAAATCCAGCTTGGTTGCAGGCACGTCGTTGCTGATGGCAGGCAACGTCCGGAGGTAAGCGATGATGCTGAGCATATCTTCCGTGTCCATCCTTCCGTATGCCGGGTAATTCATCAGCGGAAATAAGGCATGGCCGTCTTTACTGACACCGGTGGCGATGGCCCGGAACAACTCACCGTCGGTCCAGCTTCGCAGGTGATAGGGTGTCAGATTGGGCGCATAGATGTCTCCCGGTAAACCTTCGTCGTGGCCAAATAATTCACCCCCTTTTCCCAGGCTCCCTTCTTCCACCGGACCGGCGAAGCGTCCGGTATCCCGGGTACTGTGACAAACCATGCAGCCAGCCACGTTGGTACAAAGATACCGGCCGCGGGCGATCCGGGCCGGCGTGATGCCGGCCTTTATCGCCGGCGCTGGCCCCACGTCGGGGAGCGCCTCTTTGACATAGAAGCCCGCGGCGACGGCTAACAGGATGATAACTCCGGCCAGGATACCGATAACTTTCAATGCTTTTTTCATATATGCAGTTGGTAGCGCAATGTAGGTCAGGATAAGTCGGGGCGCAATACAACTTTCGTTACAGGCGGATCACCTGCCGAAGGCCTTGTTGATCGCCTCCGTTTTGTTTTGAACCTGCAGTTTGCCGTATATCCTGTGGATATGCTGGCGGACTGTCTCGGTGCTGATGTCCAGGCGGCGGCCGATTTCCTTGTATAACAGGCCTTTTGCCAGCAGTTGCAAGATTTCATTCTCGCGCTCCGTCAGGCCGTCGACATTACCCGGTTTGGGCTTGTCCCGGAAGGAGTTCACAACCCGCCGCGCGATGCCCGCGCTCATCGGAGCGCCGCCATGGTATAACTCCCGGATGGCATCAAGAATGCTGTCGGGGTGCGTTTGCTTGAGGAGATAGCCGCTCGCACCAGCCTCCAGCGCCTCGAATATCTGTTCGCTGTCTTCATAGATCGTAAACATCATGAACTGGATCTGCGGACACCCCGCCCGAACCCGACGGACGCAATCGATGCCGCTCATTCCAGGCAGTTGTATATCCGCAATAACAATGTCCGGCCGGGCCTCAGGCAGGCCCTTGACAGCGGCTTCGGCGTTATCATAGGATGAAAGCAGGAGAAAGCCCGGGGAAGCATTGATGATGCGTTCCAGGCCAATACGGATATCGGCAATGTCTTCGATGATGCTGACGGCAATGGAAGTCATAAGATAAAAATACGGGTTGCGGCCGACAGGACAATAGCACAAAGGTTATAGGGGAACGGAAAGTACAACCCGCGTGCCGCCTGGTGTATCGATCGTCAGGGTCCCGGCGACCATGTCCATGCGCTGCCGCATGTTCGTCAGGCCATTCCCCCGCCTCGGTTCGCCGGCCGGCATGCCTTTGCCGTTATCGAGCACCAGGATATTGAGCCTCGGTCCAATCTCGATGCGCAGCGTAATACAGGTCGCGCCCGCGTGCCGCAGGGCATTATTCAGTGCCTCTTTGACAGCCAGGAAGATATTGCGGCGCACCTCACCGGACAGCCGGACATCCGGGATCTGGTCCGGGATTTCGAGACAGTAGTCCAGGCCGTTAGCCTCCAGGATCTGGCTGGCCTGCCGCCGGATAAAGGCGACCAGGTATTCCAGGCTATCATATTGCTGGTTGATCGACCAGACGATCTCGTTCATAGTATCGACGAGGCCTGTGGTGGTGGCAGCAATTTTTTTTGCGGTATCGGCCGGGGTAGGCAATCCGGCGGGCAGTTGGCGGCTTAGGTATAGGATCGTGGTAAGACCCGCGCCCATATCGTCATGCAATTCCCTGGCAATACGCAGCCGCTCCTCCTGTTGGCCTTGCAAGACGGCCTTCAGGACGTGTACTTCTTGTTCCCTTTGCAAGGTCATCAGGGCCTGCCGGTTGATTTGCTGGCGCTGACGGAATAGCCGCCAGGCCAACAAGAGCAGGATCACGAGCGCGGCGAGTCCTGCCGCCAGGAACCAGAGCTGAGTATTGCGTCGGCGCACCACCTCCTGCGTCCGCTCCAATTGCAGCCGCTGCTCGGCAATGGCGTGGTCTTTTTCGGCGGCCTGGTAACGCGTCTCGATATCATTGATGTGATTCCTGGTCTTTTCATTGAGCAGCGAGTCGTTGAGGGTATCAAAGCGGTTGCGGAAGGTCAGGGCCTCTTTCCAGTCGAGCATTTTTTCAAGAACGGTCGCCTCCTTGTCATATAGCTGGACCAGGTTATCGCGGTCGCCGAGCTGAGCGGCGATGGCCATCGCGGACCTGGTGAAGCGGTCGGCCTTTTTCCATTCATTTTTGTCGATGGCCACATCCGCCAGACCTGCCAACGCAAGTGTCTTATAATTGGGATTGCGATATCTTTCCGAAAACGCAAGCACGCTGTCGAATTCCGGCTTCGCCATGTCCGGAAGGTGCCGGCGGACATATATACTGGCCATGTTCACATAGGCGTCGCATAACAAGGTATAGTCGTCGAGCCGCCGGCCGATCCGAAGGATCTCGCCGAAATGCGCCATCGCCGAATCCTCCCGGCCAAGATGTCCTTCGCTCAGCCCGAGATTGACAAGGCTGCTGGCGATGCCCGCGGTATCTTTCAGATCGGTCGCGATCACGTAAGACCGGTGTGCATAAGCATAGCATTTATCATATTGCTCGAGTTCGTAGAAGACGGACGCCAGGTTGTTACAAAGAATTTTCATGTAATGGCGGTCGGCGAGCGTATCAGCCAGCCGCATTGCCTTCAGATAATTGTCGACGGTTTTGGACAATTCGCCGAGGTACTGGTATTCGTTCGCGATATTGTTAAAAGCTCGGACTTGGTCCACCGGGGTGCCGCCGTCCGCGTAAATCCTGATGGCCTCCTGGCATCGGGTCAGCGCTTCCCGGTATTTGCCGCGATCGTCGAGGACCTGTATGATATGGCTGTCATATGCCGCGATTCCCCTTGGCCAGTGCAGCGCCAATGCAAGTTGGTGGGCCTTCTCGAAGAAGTAGACGGCTGAGTCGGGTTGAGGGATGGCATAAAAATCTCCGTAGGCAAGGAGGGCGGTTACGGAATTTGAGTCGCGATGATTGGCCGCTATTATGGCCCGCAGGCTGTCCCGGCTTTGGGTCGGTTGAGCCACGGCACGGTGGCAAAACAGGGAAGCCGCCAGGGAGGCGAAGAGGAAAGCAGGGATTCTCATGGTCAGGGATTGGCGATCCTTAAAGATAAGGAAGGTTGCCTCTTTTACACAAATGTGACCCTATTCGACCGCGAAGCGGATGGGCAGGCAGACTGACCTGCCAAAGGCCTTAACCGCAGGACATCATCTCCTTCAGGGTGAGGGCATTTCGGATGCCATGGCCGTGGACATCATTGTTAAAGAAGACCCATATGTCGTGCCCTTCGGCAAGCCATTCCTGGCATTTGCTGGCGTAGCCTGCCAGCGTACGCTTGGTGTAAGGCGTGCAATAGGACCCGTCAGGGCCGTGAAAACGTAGGTAGATATGCCGCGCGGTGACCAGTTCGGCCGAGGCGAAACGATCGCCCGATTCCGCGATGACCCATATAATGCGGTACTGCCGGAGCAACGCGATGGCCTCGGGCTCACTCCAACTGGGATGTCTGGCCTCCAGTGCAAACCGGTACCGCGGGTGCCGGATTTTTAAATAGTCAAAAAAAGCCCGCGCCTTCTCTTGTCGAAACCGCAGCATCGCCGGCAACTGGATCAGGACAGGCCCCATACGGTGGGCAACCTTATCGAATACCTCGAAGAACCGCGGAACCGCCTGCGCCGGATCGTTGAGCTTTTTCGCGTGGGTAACGAAGCGGCTGATCTTGGGACAAAAGCGGAACCGGGAGCCGGCTGCTTTCGCCCAGGCCTGAACGGTTTCTCCCGTCGGCAGGCGATAAAAACTTGAATTGATCTCCGTGGCGTCAAAATAGCCGGCGTAGTATTCCAGCCAGGACCGTTCCGGCAGACTGGCCGGGTAAAATATCCCTTTCCAGTGCGGATATGCCCATCCTGAAGTGCCGATATGGATGTGGTTGCGGGCGATAAGGCACTTGTGAAATTCGCGTGCCAGGTCAATCCGGCAGCGACGTCGCCGTTCGCTGGCATGGTTTTTTCACCTGCGCGGATATGGAATCACGTTTTACCGACAAGGTCGTCGTCATTACCGGTGCAACCGGCGGCGTCGGGAGGGCCACGGCATTGGCCTTTGCAAAAGAAGGCGCCAGGGTCGCGCTACTCGCCCGGGGACAGGAACAATTGGCAGCAACACTATCGGAGATCGAAAGGGCCGGCGGCCGCGGCTTGGCCGTTCCCACGGATGTGGCCGACGCGGCGCAGGTGGAAGCGGCTGCCGAACGCACGGAGAGCGAACTTGGTCCGATCGATATCTGGGTCAACAATGCCATGGTGAGTGTCTTCGCGCCGATAAAAGAGATCAGCCCGGAAGAATTCCGTCGCGTGACCGAGGTGACCTACCTCGGGCAGGTCTATGGCACTATGGCTGCCCTGCGCCGGATGATACCCAGAGACCGCGGATCGATCATCCTGGTCGGCTCGGCTCTCGCCTACCGAGGCATTCCTCTGCAGTCTGCCTATTGCGGTTCCAAACATGCCATCGAGGGCTTCTATGACTCGCTGCGGTGCGAGTTGCTGCATGATAAGAGTTCGATCAAAACCTGCATGGTGCAGTTGCCGGCCATGAACACGACACAGTTTGGCTGGGTGCTTAGCCGCCTGCCGCGACAACCGCGCCCGATGGGGAAGATCTATGAACCGGAAGTTGCCGCCCGGGCCATCCTGTATGCGGCCACGCATAACAAGCGCAGCATTTGGGTTGGCGCATCTACCTACAAGGCCATTATCGGCAATAAGATATCTCCGTCGTTCGCCGATTGGGATCTCGCCCGGACCGGTTATAACGGTCAACAGACCGCTCAGCCTGTTTCACCGGACCGTCAAAACAATCTTTGGCAGCCCGTGTCGGAAGACCGCGGAACGCATGGCGATTTCGGGGGAAAGGCCACCAATCGAAGCCTCACCCTGTGGTCGGTCAAGAACCGCGGCTGGGTAGCGGGTGCCGCAGGTGTGGCTGGCATCGCCGCACTGTCCGGGCTTTTGCTGGCCAAGCGAAAGTAATAATCCTTAGTCCTTCTTCTTAGCTTCCGAATTCGGGTTGGCCTTTTTTTCAGCCTCCTTTTTCGCTTTCTTATCCGCCTTCTTTTTGGCTCGACGCTCCCGGCGAAGCTCTTTTTTGCTCTTCTTTTGGTCATTGGGCTGCTTCTCGAATTGCGCTTTCAACTTCGAATCTTTAACCCTGTCGACCGAATGGATATCGACGGAGTTTTCCAGTGCAGGGTATAAGGCCTGGATGAACCCGTTCCTGAGCGTCTGACCGATAATATACCAAATATCGACATTCGGGTCCTTTAAGTCCCCGGAGAACTCGACGCGTGTCGCGGTCTGATCTTTTCCCTTGTTCTTTACGACCCAATTGACGGCTCCGATCAGGGCTTCCCAGGCAAGCTTCAGCGGGTGCGCCTTATCTTTATCCCAGTCAACCACCTGAAGGTTTTTGATGATAGGTTTCGTGTAGCCGGCGATCTTTTCATCCTTTGCGGCGACTTCTGTGTAAATACTGATTGTGCCCTTGTTGACCGATAACTTCCCGTAGGCATTGAGAAAATCGTTGAGCTTGCTGATGTCCATATCGGTCAGCTCGGCCTTCGCCTGAAACGTCGGAACCGCATTCAGCGCATCCAGTTTCATGTGCAAATAGGCATGGCCGCCGTAAATCCCGCTGCAGGTCGCCTCGACCGTCGAAGGCAGTTCCTCCTGCTGGTGTTTGGCATTGGAAAGATTCTCTGCAACAATATGAATGTCCGTCGCGAAAATATTGACCCTGGGGGTACTGTAAAAGTCGCGGTAATGGATTTCCCCACTATTGATCTCGAACCGGTTTAACTTCAACGGCATCAGGTCGCCGACGACTTTTGTCCACGGCCTGGTAGGGATTTCCGTCTGGGAAGTCTCTTTGGTGGGTCCTTTGGTAAAATTCAGCACCGGGTGATCGACGATGATCTTTCCCACCAGGCGGCGATGGAACAGCGCGCTCCATTCCACCGACAAGTCCAGGATGTCCGCTGAAAAAAAAGGGACGGGAATTTTTCCCCCCAGCTTGTCCAGTCGAATGGACTTGATAGTGTATGCACCCCTGATCAGGTGGACGTCGATATCGTCCACACGTCCGGTATATCCGGGAATGGTCTGGAGTTCCCTGTTGACAAACCGCAACAGGATATACGGCAAAGCAATCCTGAGACCGATAAGGATCACGAGCAGGGAACCCAAAATGATCAGGACAGCCCTGCGCCTTCGGTGTTTTTTCACTGTAGCCATAATCGCAGTATTTCAAAGTCAATGCCATTTCCCCCCGGACGCGGCTTTTCAAGCCCATGGCATATCGTTTGAGGGCCAGATCGCATCTACCGGACGCTCTATTCTTTAAAATAAATACTGTATGCAAGACAGCAAGATGAACCGCCGAAGTGCAATCGGCGGCATTGGAACGGGTTTGGCCATGGTCGCCATGGGACACGTCTCAGCAGCGCCGGTTGCCGGCCAACCCAGTCTACCTGCGGCGGAGACTACCGGCCCTGGCCTGGAGGACCCGACGACAAAATATCCGAAGCCGCCGTTTCAGACCCAGTCGCAACCTTGGCCGGGTCTCGCTGGCAAAATGAATCCAAAGCCGGATCATGGTGAAACCAGCTACAAAGGATCGGGCCGGTTGTCCGGCCGCAAAGCCTTGGTGACAGGAGGCGATTCGGGAATGGGCCGGGCAGCCGCCATTGCCTTTGCACGGGAAGGCGCGGATGTGGCCATTGTCTATTACCCGACGGAAGAGCCGGACGCAAAGGAAGTGGTGGAGCTCATCCGTAAGGAAGGCCGCAAGGCCATTCCCATACCCGGCGACCTTCGCGAGGAGGAGTTTTGCAAAAACCTTGTGGCAAAAGCAGTCGAAGGACTGGGCGGGCTCGATATCGTCGTCAACAATGCGGGTCGGCAACAGGCAAGAGAATCCATTCTCGACCTGACCACGGAAGACTTCGACGCAACGATGAAGACGAATATCTATGCGCCGTTCTGGATCATCAAAGCGGCCCTGCCCCACCTGAAACCCGGCTCGGTCATCATCGGCACGACGTCCGAACAGGCCTATGATCCGTCGCCGGACCTCTATGACTATGCTCAGACAAAAGCCGCCACGATGAATTATATCAAATCGCTCGCCAAACAGCTGGGGCCCAAGGGGATCCGTGTGAATGGCGTCGCCCCCGGACCGATCTGGACCCCACTCCAGGTCAGCGGCGGAGCCACACCTCAAAAGCTCGGGAAGTTTGGCGCACAGACGCCCCTGGGCAGACCCGGTCAACCGGCCGAGCTGGCATCTATCTATGTTCAACTGGCTGCGCCCGACGCCAGCTATGCTAACGGCCAGGTCTACGGGGCCGCGGGCGGCAGCGGACAGCCATAAACACAAATAATATGTTCCTGAAAAAAAAGAAGAAAAAAAAGCCGAACCCATTCCGTGAATTCGGAACCGCGGTTGGCGTTGGTTTGCTGGCAGGCCTTGCCGGCACGGTAGCCATCACTGTGTCTCAAACGATCGAAATGAAACTCTCGAAACGAGGGCCCAGCACCGTCCCTGCGGATGCGGCGGGCAAAGCGCTCGATATCCGGCCGACCAGTCAAGAAGCGAAATCAAGACTCTCCCACCAGGTACACTGGGCCTACGGCACCGGAGCAGGTGTAACCCGCGGGCTGATGAGCCTCGCCGGTCTGAAAGGATGGCCGGCCACGCTGGCGCATTTCTCGGCTATATGGACCGGTTCGATGCTCATACTCCCTGCGCTGGATCTGGCGCCGCCCGTACAGGAACGGAAGCCGGGACCGCTGTTGATCGACGGGCTGCACCATGCCGTGTACGCCGCGGCAGCGGGCATCGTGTTCGACGCGATCGCAGGATGGCGAAAATAAGCGCCTTTCTACTTCTTAGCCGACTTCTTTTTAGTGCTGGATTTTTTCCCGGAAGCGGATTTCCGGGAAGCGCTTTTCTTCGACGAACGCTTTTTTGGCGCGCTCTTCTTTGGCGCGCTCTTCTTCGATGCGCTCTTCTTTTTCGGAACCTTGGCGCCCTCCTCCCGGGCTTCGGACAGGCCAATCGCGATAGCCTGCTTGCGGCTCTTCACCTTTTTGCCGCTTCTGCCGCTTTTGAGTTCACCATGCTTGCGTTCGTGCATCGCCTTTTCGACCTTGTCCTTCGATTTTTTTGAATATTTTGCCATAATCTAACGGGTTTTATTTTAATTGGTCCGCAATCAAATGCTGTGCCTCCTTCGCGCCCAACTTTTCTACCGCCTTGAATTTCTTGCCTTCCAGCTTGTTGTAGTCGACAAAGAATTCCTCTAACTGATCGATGATCCTGGCAGGCAGGTCTTCCAGCGTTCGGACATTCTCGAAAATGTTTGAGCATTTGGGAATGGCCAGATAACGGTCGTTTCGAACCATCTTGCCGGCTTTCTTGTCCCTCTCGCCCTTCTTTTCATGGTCGTCCTTTTTTGCCTCCGACTGTTCGGCCGCTATCGCGCCAATGATCCGGCATTTGATGATCACTCCCGGGAAGCTGTTGAACTCCGAGATGACGATAACATCGAGCGGGTCGCCGTCTTCGCCCTTGGTATCCGGAATAAATCCAAAATCATAGGGGAACACCATTCCCGACGGAAGTATTTTCTTTAGTTTAAAGAAGGGTGTCTTCGGGATATAGTCATATTTTTCCGCGCTGCCCTTCGGTGTCTCAATGACGACATCAACACATTTTGACATAAGTAATCGATTGAATAGTCCAAAACGGCCTTTCTAAAGAAGCGTTAAAAAACCGGGCCAATATTTGTCGGTAATCTTTGCAAATACCAGCATCATGGATATTCTTTCCACTTTGTTCGGCCATGGCAAAGACCTGAACAGCCTGCAGATGATCTGCCGCGCTGCGGTCAGTTTTTTTATAACGCTTATCCTCATCCGGGTCGCTGGCATCCGGACCTTCGGAAAAAAGACGCCCTTCGACAACGTCATCACGATCATGCTCGGATCAATTTTCAGCAGGGTCGTGGTCGGCGCGTCACCGTTTATTTCCACTACCCTCGCCTGCCTGGCCTTTGTACTGATACACCGTCTGCTCGCCTGGGCGAGCTTCTACAGCGACTGGGTCGGCCGGCTCATCAAAGGCGAGGCTTCGACGCTATACGCAGACGGCCGGAAAAATACGCGCAACATGCGGGCCGCCAACGTAAGCGAGAAAGACTTGCGGGAAAGTGTACGACAAAAGATCAACGAAGACAGTTTCGCGCATGTCAGGGAAATAATTCAGGAACGGAACGGCGAGATCACGGTGGTTAAGCAATAGGGAATTAATTCCCCATGGATGCAGCCCCGGTACCCCGCGTATGCCTGCTGTCTGCCAGTAGAACAATTGAACTTGCACTCTTGTCGTCGGGAATATCGATTGCATCGCTGCAAAAAAAGTATCTATGAAGAATAATCATCCGGAAAAAGTAAAGGAAGATCAACCCAGCCAGGCAACGTCGCACCACGGGTCGACCACCCAGGCGGGGTCGGACTACGGGCAGGGCAGCAACGACCTTCCAGATCAGGGGCAGAATCAGGGGAGCGAATCGAACGACGGATCCAATTATGGGAATGAAGAAGGATGGAAGAATGAAGCACTGAGAAAAGAAGACATGCAGGATACTCCCCCCAGGGAAGGGAAGTGGGTACCCGGCCACTCTATGCAAAGACTTTGAGGATATTTTAGCGCTTTCTGGCCAGCCATCGGCTAAACCCGGGCCCTACCGTGCCGGCCTTGAATTCCACGATGTCCGCGCTGGCCAGTTTTTTCTTGAGGAAGGGATCCTCTGCCGTAATTCGCTCCACCGCCGGGCGATCTTTGGCGCTGGCGATGATGACGCCTCCGGTCCGGGGCACCTGTCGACCTGCCACCAGGAAATGGCCGGATTTGAAATGCTTTTGCAAAAAGGCGACATGCGCCTCCATCGAGGCGTCGATCTTCTCGAGCGAAACAAGATACCGCAGCGAAATGACGAATAGGGAGGGCTGCGCCTGTCGCCTCCGTTCGGCATCTGCGGCCTTCCTGGCTGCGGCCGCGGCCTGTTCATGTTCTGCTTTAGCCCGTTTGCGTTCTGCCACGGCTCGTTTACGTTCTGCCTCAGCCCGTTTGGCTTCCAGTGCTGCGCGCTGCTTTTCCGCTGCAGCACGTTTGCGTGCCGCTTCCGCCCGGCGATGCTCCGTGACGGTCTGGTTTTGCCCGGCCGCTGCGCGCTTTCGCCCAGCGGCAATCGCTTTCCTGGCCGCGGCTTGCGCGTGCTTCCCTTCGGCTGAGGGCTCCTTAATCCTTGCGGATTTACCTTTCGCGACTTTGCCGCTAATCCGCTTCTGTACGAATGTCCGCCGTCTCGACAGTTGTGTGACGAAACTGTCGGCGCCATACGGGGACGCTTCTGCGCCAAGGGAACGCAAGACGTTCTTCCCGAGTTTAGCCGCGCCCGGATGAGCGGACAGCCACTGCTGCTGCATCGTCTTGTCCCGATCTGCAATGGCTTCCAGCGTTCGATCGATGACACCAAGTTCCTCTTTGTATGCTTTTAGCCGCCGGTAAACTACGAGCAGGCGACCCACCGCTTCCTCATTCAGCGGGTCGTCATCCGCCAATTGCTCATATAGTTCCGCCGCAGCATCTGGCTGTCCCTCCTGCTCGAGTTGCCGGGCCTCGGACAGCAACGCTGACTTATTTTTGACCGCTTTCATGGTACAAAAATAGGGAGCCGCGACGAAGAACCCGACGGGCGTAATCTTTACGTCCAATGGGTTGGGCAGATATAACCAATGTATGGATATTTCAACACCACAGCTATGCCGGCAGACAAGAGTAATTTTCTGCGACCCGGGGACAAACGCAGGTTGCAAAGATCGACCTCGATCCGACCGAACAGAATACCTTCAACCAGGTTATCGAAGTCGCCAGGATAACCATGGACGTATTGGATGACATGAAAGTGCAGGGGTATCCCAAGACCTCGGGGTCTACCGGAATTCACATTTATATTCCGCTTAAGGCCGGATATACCTACGAGGAATGCCAGGCATTCGGAAGGCTGATCGCAACCCGGGTTCACCACGAAATGCCCGGCATCACCAGCATCGAAAGGTTGACAGGCCAAAGGCGACCTTGGCAGCTCCATATGCAAAAAAAGGCTTGACGATCGGCAAATTCCACATCAGGAACGCGCTGGCGCGGATAAAAAGAGAGGGAGACCTCTTCAAACCGGTTCTCGGAAAAGGAGTAGATATCGAAAAGGCGTTGAAGGCCTCCGATGTCGCCCGGGCAGCAGTATAAGGCCCAGGCACGCTACGCGCCTTTTCTGCCAGGGCGCCATGATACTTAAAACGTATTACTTAAGCTGCGCTTCATACGCGTCGATTGCCGCCCCTGCCGCCAGGCTCAGCTGCGTGCTGAATTCGCTGTCGGTATGAACCCAACGGCCCTTGTGTCGCTTGATTTTCATTTCCGGGAGGATCGGGGTCGACCGGCGTCCGGGCGTGTGGAAGTTTTTCACGACGTAGTGCACCTGCGAGTGGTGGACTTCGACATCTGCGGTCAACGGGATCTTCAGTAGTCCCTGGTCCGTTGCGAAGTCGAACGCAATGCTAAACTGGGAAGAGACCATATGACTGAGTTTGCGGTTATACGAATTTGAATCGAAAATATCGCAGTCAATCCGTATGCCAGGGGAACGGAAAAGACAAACTGTCCCATGACGGATCCGCAAACGGGCCAAGGTTGCAGGACCCCCTTGTCAGCCTGACAGATAAGGATAAAACTTTATGTTAAAATGGTCCGGCAAGCCCAGGCTGGCATAGAATATGGCTATTTTTAGCTCAATTTATGATCAAGATCACACTTACGGCTTTGGCCGTCACCCTGCTTCTCCAGCCGCAATGGCATCTCAGTATGAGCGAGGCGCAACAGATCGCCCGGAAGGAGCATCGTCACATTCTCCTCAACTTTTCGGGCAGCGACTGGTGCGGCCCGTGCATCGAACTCCGGAAAGAGGTCTTCGATGCCGGCCCCTTCGCGGCGATGGCCGACAGCTCGCTGGTGCTCGTGAACGCCGATTTCCCCCGGATGAAGAAAGACCAGCTATCCAGGGCCCAACAGGAGGCGAACGACCGGCTCGCGGACCAGTACGATCCGAACGGTATCTTCCCGCTTACCCTCCTGTTGACGGCGGATGGCAAAGTGATCCGCCAGTGGCAGGGTAATCCGGGATTGAAACCCCAAGAATTTGCGACCGAGGTCCAGCGGCTGATCGCGGCCGACCCCGCCCGCTGAAGGAACAAAATTTGCTCTGGATATCTGCCTTCCAACAAAAACCACCATGCAATGAAAATCAGCAGCACCATTTCGCTAGGCTTAGCCCTGTTGGCGGCGGCGAGCCTGCCGGCTTGCAGTCCCGTAAAGGAGTACCAGAAGAACCGGCTTAACGACTCTGAAATGACGCTCAGCAACCGGAAGGTCGAAAAGAATGAGTTGAATTTCCAGTCCTACCGCGAAGGGTCTTCGGGAGCCAATGGAGGGAAAACCGGCGGTGGCTGCGGATGCAATTGATAAAACTATTACCCGCCGGAAATGAGAAAAATCTGCCTCACCGTCGTCGGCCTGACCCTCTTCCTGTTCCACGGCTTCGCCCAGAACCAGGCGCCGGACACCAGCACCTTTAAGCCAAGGAAACTGCGGCTTGATGAAGTGAACCTCGCCTCGAGCTATTATTCCCAAAACGGGGATCACTCCGCGATCCGCGGTGGGATCGGGTCCGAACAGGTCACCGACCTCGCCAACGGGATCGAATTGAAAATGGTCGGTTGGGATGCACGCCGGCGAAAGAACACCCTTACCGCCGGGATCGGCATCGACCATCACACCGCCGCTTCGCAAGCCTGGATCTCCAAAACCGGCGCATCCCGCCGAACCGACGGCCTGCGGGTCTATCCTTCGCTTGACTGGACCCGCGAAAACGATGCGAAGGGAAGCACCATTGGCGCTGGGGTGTATTATTCCAACGAATTCAACTATCACTCCGGCGGTCTAAACGGCTCGATCGCGCAAAAGACAAAACACAACGGCGAATTTCAATTCAAACTGAGCACCTACCTTGATCAGGTAAAACTTATCCTGCCTTCCGAATTCGAGCCGCCTGGCGCCTACCGCATCGGACGCGACGGGGAGCTGCGGCATCCGGATTACGGTTCGACGGGCCGGCAGACCTACACCGCCGCATTTTCGTTTTCCCAGATCGTCAACACCCGGCTGCAGGGAAGCTTGTCGCTGGACCTGGTGGAGCAGCAAGGCTACCTGGGCCTCCCGTTTCACCGCGTCTATTTTACTGACGGTGTCGACTCGATCGAAAAGCTGCCATCCAACCGGTTCAAACTTCCCATCGGCCTTCGGGTCAATTATTTTCTCGGCGATAACATCATCCTCCGTGCCTATTACCGGTACTACAGCGACAGCTGGGGGCTGCATTCCCATACCGCCAGCCTCGAAACCGTCGTCAAACTGACGCCCTTTTTCTCGGTGACGCCATTCTACCGCTATTATGTCCAGACGGCAGCGAGGTATTTCGCGCCATACCAGTCCCATTTCCAAACAGACCCATACTATACGAGCAACTATGCGCTCGCAGCCTTCACCAGCCAGTTCTTTGGAGCGGGCGTGCGGCTGGCGCCGCCAAAGGGCGTGCTGGACAAGCGGTTCAGGGTGTTTGAGATCCGGTACGGACACTATACACAGACGACCGATCTCGTGTCGGACATTGTCTCGCTCAATTTGGAATTTAAATAGCAGCTGACTTATTCACACGCATTTTGATCCAGCAGACAGACCGTATTGCCGTGAAGCCAAAGCAGCGACGCGGGCAGGTTCGTGCTGACCCGGCCGGATAACAGCCTGGCGGTGACCGCCTTTTTCGAAGCGCCGCTGACGAGGAGAAGGATCATTTTCGATCGGAAGATGTCGGTCATTCCCACGGTAAAGCCAAATTCCGGAGCCGTATCCATTCCGGCCACCATACCGTGCTGCTGCGACGTGGGACTGAGTTGGGCGACATGCACGAAGCGCTCGAGGGCATCAGCGGGTTCGTTGAAGGCGATGTGACCATTGGAGCCAAGACCGAGGATACAAATATCGATGGGGCCGGACGGGCCCAGTTGTTGTTTGAAACGGCCCACCTCAGCCGCGGCGTCCGGTGCTTGGCCATTCCAGGTAATG
>Ga0134125_10001394_pt1 | contig 29743 bp, 24 predicted proteins | sample KB31751_FD_96464 | JGI IMG/M metagenome (GOLD analysis project Ga0134125, IMG submission 96464) | Terrestrial soil microbial communities with excess Nitrogen fertilizer from Kellogg Biological Station, Michigan, USA - KB3-175-1 | ecosystem: Environmental > Terrestrial > Soil > Unclassified ... | reverse complement strand
TTTTCCAGATGATGCGCATCGTCCCAATAAATATTGCGCATTTCGAGATCAGGCCAATCCACGATTTCGCCTTGTGGCAGCCGCAATACCCCGCTTGCGGGCTTTAGCAATTGCAGGAAAGTTTGAACGCCATAAAAGAGGCCGGTTTCCGTGTTACCCGTGATATGAACCTCGGTGGGCCGAAGTTCCATCCGGTAGGCTTGCTTTTGAATTTCGGCTTTATCGCGATCCTGGCTGGCGCCCGGCTGAACGGCGCCCGATTTGATTTCTAGAACAAGTGCCGGCCCGCTATTGCTGGGCGCAGCGAATTGCATATGATTTTTGTTCTTTAGCTGATCGCGTAGGGTCTCCACCGCGGCGGAACCGTCCTTCACTCCGGACATCAGTTGCAGTCGCCACGCCGAGCTAAACGCGAAGTCACCACTTGATAAGTGGACCTGTTGCGGCTCCGGGATCACAGCATAACCGCGACCCGATAGCGGAGACACGGTTTCAGCATGTAGGCTGCAGATTAGCAGCGCGCATAGGACGAGACTCATGCGATTCGCTGTCCTACACAATTTCTCGCGGAGGTCTATTGTTTTCACTTGTTGTACCCCAGTCTCTTCAATCTGCTTCATAATACGTTACACTTACTTGCTGAGGACAACTAAGTTCGCGCAGCCAAATTACGCTCAGCCAAAGGGGCATGAAGCAAACGGCCGGCCGGACCCTCCATGATGAAAATTTCACCTGAGATGCAGCGGATGCTCTTCGACCTGGTAGACCGGAAGCGAGACCGGCTAGTACAGATCGCTCGCGATCTGATCCGTATACCATCGGAAAACACGCCGCCCACGGGCCGCGAATATGACTGTCAAGCCTATCTGTCTAAACGGCTGCACGATCTGGACCTGACGCCCGATTTGTACGATCTGCACGACGTGCCGGATCTTGAGAAGCATCCGTTATTTCATCCGGGGAGGGACTACCGGCAGCGCCCCAACCTTGCCGCGCGCCGGAAAGGAGCAGGTGGAGGCCGGTCGTTGTTACTGACGGGCCACATCGACACGGTGCCGAGCGGTACGCAGGAATGGACACGCGATCCGTTTGGTGGAGAACTGGAAGACGGGCGTATTTACGGTCGCGGCGCTAACGACATGAAGGCGGGCATCGCTTCCAATCTCTTTGTGATGGAATGCATTCAAGAGATCGGGCTACCGCTTGCGGGTGATGTTCTATTTGAGACTGTGGTGGACGAGGAATTTGGCGGCTCGAACGGGACTCTGGCGGGCCGTCTACGGGGCGTTAATGCAGATGCCGCAATTATTTCCGAGCCCTCGTCGCTACGTATCTGTCCCGCGCAGCGCGGCGGCCGCACAGCGCATATTCGCTTCCACGCACCGGGCGGAATTCTACACAACGGACTTTTCCCGCAGGGCGTAATTCCTCAAATTACGCATTTCCTTTCAAATCTCGGGGGTTTCGCAGCCCGCCGGAGGAGTCATGTTCGCGTCCATGAGATGTATGCCGATTATAAAGATCCCGTTCCGGTTTCGGTGACAAAGATATTCACTTCCCCGTGGGGATTCGGCGAACCGATCACCGTTCCGGAAACGGGCCACCTCGAACTCTACTGGCAACTTATGCCGAGCGAGTTACAAAGCGAAACCGAGCAAGAGTTCTTCGATTGGTTTCATCATCTCGTCGAAACCGCTCCGGAGATTTATCCGGAAAGCCCTGAAGTTACATTTCCTCTGCGATGGCTGCCTGGTTCCTCTATTCTTCGAACCGAACCGATTGTGGAGAGCCTGTCGGCGTGCGCGGCTGAAACGTTGGGAGCGCCGCCGCGCGTTGCGGGCATTGAGGGCCCGTGCGATCTCTACATTTTCCAGCGAGGATTCGGGATCCCCGCTGTCGCTTGGGGCGTTTGCGGGGGGAACACGCATGCGGCCGATGAGTACGTCGAAATCGATTCGCTTGTCGCGGCGGCCAAGAGCCTGCTGTTGCTGATTCCGGAATGGTGCGGCCTCGCATGAAATTGCTGACTTTATTCCTGGCCCTTGCCGCCGGATTAAGCGCGCAGATCTACTCGCCAAAGGTTCTCCGCGACGGGCAACCGGACACAACCAATTTGAAGGCCTTCGCTGAGTCAATTTATGCGAATGCCGGCGCGAAAAATCCGCGTGAGAAGGCCGAGGCGATCTGGCGATTTTTCCTGACGGACGGACGATTTGTAAAACCGGGGTTCTGGTATCACATTGCCGGTTGGACGTATGAAGAGCCCACGGGCGAAGTGCTCGATCCGATAAAACTCCTCAACAGCTATGGCTTTGGCCTTTGTTATCACATTGCGCCATTGCTCGAAGCAGTGTTTGAGGCCGGCGGATTCCCCGACGCGCGCTGCTGGTTTCTCACCGGCCACACTGTTACGGAGGTTTTTTATGACGGTGGATATCACTATTTCGATTCCGACATGATGGGCTACAACGTTGCGGGGCTCGGTTCGTTTCGCGGTAAGCCGGTGGTTTCCGTGCATGACATCGAGCGCGATGGAAACATCATCCTGGAAAAGCTGGATGCGTCGGGGCACGTGAAGCCGGGTGTTGTGGATACGCCCTGGTACCCCGCCGATGTGCGGGCACACGCGATGGGCGATCTGGCCTCGCTCTTCACAACAACGAACGATAATCGCCTTTATCCGTTCACGCGCTACTCGCCCGGCCACAAAATGGATTTCACGCTGAGACGCGGCGAAAAGCTCATCCGATTCTTTCGGCCCGAACAGCCGGGGCTCTTTTATCTGCCTTACAAATTCGACGGCAACCGCTGGACGGAATTCCCGCAGGAGATTGCGCAATACCATATCCGCACGGCGGACGGGCCACACAGCCAGAAGGATAATCGCCTGTGGGCGACGGGACGCATTGAATACATGCCGCTTTCCATTCCGAATGAAGTAACGGCTGTGTTTGACATGCCGAGTCCCTATGTCATCATCGACGCACGCTTCACGATGAAGTTGGCTCTTCCGCGGAGATCATCCGCATTATCGGTAGAAACGTCGATCGATAACGGACATAGTTGGGATCTCGCAGGGAGGATTTCCGGGCCTTATCATGGTGGCTGGTCCGTTGAGCCCAAGGTGCTGGCAAGAAGCGCACACGGGCGGATGACGGCGGTGAGCGGAAGTTACGGTTACAAAGTTCGGATCACCAGAAGCGATGCCGCGGCGGTGCAGGTCACAGCACTTAATCTCGTTTCGAGAATTCAGCTCAATCCGCGCTCGTTGCCTGCAATCGAAACGGGTGACAATCAATTTAATTATTCCTCCGGACGTCCCATCGAACGAATCGAGATACCGGCCCCGCTCGCCGAGGCGCCGGTTCATGGTTTCAAGTTGATTACGGAAACGGGTCAGCAATTTCTGCTGCCGGACGAATCAGGTGGGAACGTTTTATACGCGCTCGATGCGGGCAGCATGCCTCTTACGGGTTTCGATGTAGGAGCACGATTTCTAAATCTTCGCGATGGCCTGGCCCCAAATAAGCTCACCGCCGAAACGCGCCATACAAACATCACAACAAAAGACGGACCGGCGGCGATATCGTGGGCACTTTCACCCAAAGGGCCTTTCCACGAAATCTGGAGATCGCCAGACAAGCCTTCCTGGAGGGATGGCCAACCAGTAGACAGACTGCTGCGCTGGCCTGAAGTGTTTCGAGCTTTTCATGATTTACCGGCCGGCACGAAGCGCGTCTATGTGCGGCTGAGCAGTTCTGGTCCAGCTATCGACAACATACGGCTCTCCCTCTATGCTGCCGGGCCCCCTCCATCGGGGCATCTCAAAATCGTTCAACTATGGCGCGAAGCGGGAACCCGTCGTGAGCATGTGGAACAGGTAGATGGTGCGGCGATGCAACACGTATATGCAATTCGCGCACGCGGCGCGGTCACAAACGAATCAATCACACTATCAAACGAATGATTTCGATCAGCCGAACCACCGTTATTGCCGCTTGCCTGACGTTGTATTTTTTGGACCTTTCCGGCTCGCGCGCCGCTACATCGCGGAATCCTCTCACGGCATTGGTCTCCACAATTTCGTCCGATGTGAAGACGGATGCCGCAATGGAGACGATGCACACGGTCTATTCCACCGACCACTGGTTTACATTTCCCAAGTTCGAAGAAACTGCTAGCTATCTGAAGAAGCGCTTGGAGCAGGATGGACTGAGCCAAGTTGAAATTTCAGGCGGGCGCGCCGATGGCATTACGCAAGTGGGTTACTGGACGATGCCGCTGGCTTGGGATGCCAGCAGCGCGCGATTGGAGATGCGCGAGCCGGAGCACGAGCTTCTATGCAATTACGCAGCAGTGCCTTCCTCGCTCGGCATGTGGAGCGGCTCGACACCCAAAGGCGGTATTGACGCCGAAGTGGTGGATATCCGTAAGACGCCATGGACCGAGGTAAAGGGCAAGCTGGTACTCACCGACAAAAACTCAGCCGGATACAAGGACAAGTTGGTGCAATATGGCGCGCTAGGTGCGATCAACGGCTACAGCGAAAATCCGAAGCTGGTGAACGACCGGCAATGGGTGAACGCCTGGGGCGATAACGGCTGGGGTTTCACGAAGGCCAGTACGCCATTGCTTTCTTTTTCGGTAACCCCGAAGCAAACCGATCATTTACGCGCGCTGATCGCGCAAGGCAAGCGCGTCATGGTTCATGCGAACGTCCAAACCCGCTACTATGCCGGGCGCTATCCTTACGTCACGGCCGTTCTTCCCGGCAAAACCACGGAAGAAGTGCTCGTTCTTGGCCACACATCGGAACAAGGCGCGCAGGACAATGCAACCGGTGTTTCCGCTATGGTCGAAGCCGTGCACACGATCTCCACGCTGATCCATCGGGGCAAGCTTCCACAGCCACAACGTACAATCCGCATTCTGCTGATGCCGGAAATGTACGGCTCGTTGAGCTACATAACGGCGCATCAAGATCGCATGAAGCGCACGGTTGCGGCAATGACGGTGGATACCCCGGCGGCATCCTACGATCTTCCGGGCACCGAATACACGTTCTATCTGAATCCGCAGGTAGCAATGTCCTATACGGACGCATTGATCGAAAAAATCGCCGCTGCTTATTTCGGCCAAAGGAGACCATGGCATTGGTCCGAAATGGAGCCAGGGACGGACTCCTATCTTGGTGAGCCGACGGTTGGCGTGCCGGATGTGTGGTCGTACAGCGGGACGGGAGTGGTGACGCATCACAACAGCGCCGATACTCCAGACACGGTGGACCCGCGATCGCTGCACGACCTGATCAGCGTGATCGCATCCTATTTATACTTCAATGCGAAGGCCAGCGAAGCAGATATTCCCTGGCTATCAGAGATCACAATCGATCACGTGCATGAGGAGATGGATGCTTCGGTCTCAAAGGGAATCGAGGCAGCCCATAACGGGGATGCGATATTCGCATCGTATGAGATAGAGCGCGTACGGTATTTCGAAGATCGCGGGCGCCATGCGCTTGAGGGCATTCTGCGCTTAGTTCCGGAAGGACACCACCATATCGCAAGCCAAACACAGAAACGTTATTTTTCAGAATTAAGCACGCTGACCGAAGCAGAAATCGAGAAACTGAAGGCGGCCGGCGCGGTTGAAAGACCGGTTTCACACAATCGCGATGCCCAGCAAATCGTTGTGCAGCGCAAACGGATTGGGACCATACCGCTCGACGATTTGCCACATAAGGAATGGAGCCAGTATCCCTCCGGCGCGTGGAACAAGTTAATTATCACAGCTCTTTACTGGTGCGACGGCAAACGAAACCTGGACGAAGTGATTCACCTGACCCAAATGGAAATGGGGCCAACGCAATTCGATTTCGTCGGATATTTTCGGTTTTTGCAGCAGCATGGATACGTGGACTTCAAGAACGCGGCCAGCGCGATCAGACATTGAGAAAATGGGTGTGGCGTACGACGCCACTCGGCCGGGCGATTGGCCTGTGCGAGAGTAAAGGGGTTTGCGCCTTCAGTATCGAAAGCCTGAGATCTTCATCATTGGCTATTTTTTTTACCTTGCCGCGTTGACGCTTGTCCTGCGCGACAGGCCGCGCGCCGATATTCGGGTGCTCGGAATCGCTGTGGCGATTGCAGTGGTCATTACGGCACTTGCGTGGACGCAATATAAATTCAAGGCTGATGCACCTGCCATAGTTCGCGACTGGGCGATCTTAGGATTCGTGCTCGCTTGTTACCGGACGCTAGATCTGTTTTCTCCGGTTACGTACCAAGTCAGCCTGGAAACAGTCTGGCAGCATATGGACCATGCTCTGCTGAGCGGGTGGCAGCTACGCGCGGCAATTGAGCATTGGGGCGCCGGCATTCCGGCCTATCTGGAAACCTGTTATTTGCTGACATCGGGCGCTGGGTGTTACGGGCTCATCATTCTCTATGCGTATCGCAAGCGCGAACGGAGCGATCGATTTTTATTGATCTATGTGATGGGCACGCTCTTGTCATACGCCTTGGTGCCAATTCTGCGATTGCAACCGCCGCGCGTCGCGTTTCCCGGCGCGGATGTTCCGGAAATATCGACAGCCATCCGAAGGCTGAACCTGTTGGTGCTGTCGGGCGCGGGCATCCACTCGGGTGTTTTTCCGAGCGCACATGTATCGTCTACCTTTGCCGCCGCGTGGGGAATGTTTGTAGCGATGCCCGAGCGCAAGCGCTACGGCTGGCTCTTTCTCATTTACGCAATTAGCGTGGCAGTTGCCACTATCTACGGCCGCTATCACTACGCGCTGGACGCGGCAGCGGGAATCGTAGTGAGCGTGATTGCGGTTTTGGCGGCAAAACAATGGTTGGCCAAAGGAGTTCATCCCATCGCGATCGAGCGGCCGGCAGCAAGGTCGACGCGATAGCCCTTAGCTTCGTCCGCGGCCGTATCGTAGACGAGAAATGTAGGGTCGGTATCCTGGCGGCCTTTGCTGAACTTAGCGCCTAAGATAGAACCCGGATTAAGAGCAAGGGTAGAGCCGTAGCGCATGATTTCGAATTCATGATTGTGGCCAAAGCAAATGACGTCGTAGCGGCCCGATTGCGCAATAGGTCTCGCGATGTAATCAAAATGGTTCACCGCAAAGCGTTTCCCATCGAATGTGCCTTCGCAGAGCTCGCCATACAAGCGGATATTTGAATATTTCTGTAACTTTGACGTGATCCGGAAGAGATCGGCGTCATTATTACCGAACACGATATGAATGGGACGGCGGAATCCGGTGCCCAATTCATCAATGACAAACGGTGAACACAAATCGCCGCAACAAATCATCTCGTCGCAATCATCCAATGAAGCAAGTGCGACATCGAGCGTCCAGAGATTGTCATGGATGTCGGAAAGAATTGCGATCTTCATGAAGCCAGCCTCTTAGAGAAGCATATCGGGTACGCTTGAAAAAGTGCAGGTGTTGCACGCACACGGACAACAGGAGAGAAATCACGATGCAACTTGGAATGATCGGTCTGGGCCGGATGGGCGGGAACATGGTCCGTCGCTTGATGAAAGGCGGTCACACCTGCGTCGTTTATGACCGTAATCCCTCGGCGGTAGAAGAACTGAATCGCGAAGGCGCAAAAGGTGCGAAGGACGTGGCGGGTTTCATTGCGGCGCTCGAGAAACCGCGCGCGGTGTGGATGATGCTGCCCGCGGGACCGATCACCGATGAAATGGTGGATACGCTTGCGGGCGCGCTGGAGGCAGGCGACGTCATCATCGACGGCGGCAATTCTTATTACAAGGATGACGTGCGGCGGGCGCAGAAGGTAAGGGCAAAGGGCATCAAGTACGTCGATGTCGGCACAAGCGGAGGCGTGTGGGGGATCGACCGCGGATACTGCCTGATGATAGGAGCCGATAGCGAGATATTCAAGCGACTGGAGCCCATATTTAAAACGCTCGCTCCGGGCGAAGGCAACATCCCGTTAACACCGGGCAGAAAGAAAACAACGGCGGAAGAAGGATATATTCACGCGGGGCCGACCGGTGCGGGCCATTTCGTGAAGATGGTGCACAACGGAATCGAATATGGGTTGATGCAGGCTTATGCCGAAGGATTTGACATTCTGAAAAATGCCAATTCCGCCGCATTACCAGAGGAGCACCAGTTTGAGCTGCAGATACCGGAGATTGCCGAAGTATGGCGCCGGGGGAGCGTTGTGGGATCGTGGCTGCTTGATTTGGCTTCGATGGCCCTTGCGGAAAGCCCGAGTCTGACAAGCTACACCGGCTTCGTGCAAGACTCCGGCGAAGGCCGTTGGACATTGGAAGCTGGGATTGAAGAGGCAGTGCCATCGCCGGTGCTCGCCGCATCGCTCTATACAAGATTCCGCTCGCGGCAGGAACATACGTTCGCGGAAAAAGTTTTGTCAGCCATGCGGTTTAAATTCGGCGGCCACATCGAGCAGCACGGCTCTTAAACGAGGAGAATCAAATCATTATGTCGGCCCATGGCACGATTGACGAGCAAGGCCGTGCGGGAGACCCGTGCGTTCTAGTGATATTTGGAGCATCCGGCGATCTAACGAAACGGAAGCTGCTGCCGGCGCTTTATAATCTTGCGCGCAAAAAGCTGCTGCCGGCGAATTTCGCGTTTGTAGGAGTTGCCATCGATAATGTCAGCGAAGACGCCTTTCGCGAACGCGTGCGGAAAGATCTGCAGGACTATGCGGCCGCACCGGAGCAATGCGATTTTTGCGATTGGCTGGTGCAGCGGCTTTACTATTTGGCCGGAGACTTCCGCGACAGTAATATCTATCAAAAACTGAAAGCTTTGCTGGCGGATATCGACCAGAAACAGCAAACACAGGGGAATTGCTTTTACTACCTGGCGACCGCACCTCAATTTTTTGGCGAGATTGTGAAACAATTGGGCGCAGCCGATCTAACGGAGCAGGGGAACGACAAATGGCGCCGGGTCGTGATTGAAAAGCCGTTCGGCAGCGACCTGGAGTCGGCGAAAGCGCTCAATCGCGAATTAAAAACGGTGCTGGCGGAGAACCAGATCTACCGGATCGATCACTATCTGGGCAAGGAGACCGTCCAAAATATTTTGGTTTTCAGGTTTTCGAACGGTATCTTTGAGCCGATTTGGAACCGGCGCTATATCGATCATGTGCAGATTACCGTAGCCGAGAGTCTGGGCGTGGAACAACGCGGCGGCTATTACGATCGGGCGGGATGTCTGCGCGATATGGTGCCGAACCATATCTTACAGCTTGTGACATTGACATCGATGGAGCCGCCAATCTCGTTCCATGATGACGCCGTGCGTGACGAACAATCGAAAATTCTGCACGCGATTCAGCAGTTGTCGCCGGAAGACGTGCTGACACGAGCGGTGCGCGGCCAATACGGGCCGGGACACGAAGAGGGGAATCCGGTGGACGGATACCGCTCGGAATCGAACGTAGACCGGGAAAGCAATACGGAAACATTTGTCGCCCTGAAGCTCTCCATCGACAACTGGCGATGGGCCGATGTTCCGTTCTACGTACGCACGGGCAAGCGGTTGAACAAGCGCGCAACTGAAATTGCCATCCAATTCCGCCGCGCTCCATTTGTGCTGTTTCGTGAGACTTCCGTGGAGACGTTGACTCCGAATCTGCTGGTGATGCACATACAACCCGAAGAAGGCATCTCGCTGCGGTTCGGCGCGAAAATACCCGGGCCGATTGTGAAAGTTGGATCGGTCGACATGGATTTTCATTACAACGATTATTTCGGCAGCGAAGCGGCGACTGGATATGAGCGGCTGCTTTACGACTGCATGATGGGCGACGCAACGCTGTTTCAAAGAGCGGATATGGTGGAAGCCGGTTGGAGCGTTGTGGAACCGATTCTCGATGTATGGAAAGCGCTGCCGGCACGCAATTTCCCGAACTACGCTTCCGGCTCGTGGGGACCGAAGGAAGCGGACGAACTCATTAAGAAGGACGGGCGGAGCTGGCATTTGTCGTAAGCCAATAAGCTACGTCAGCGATCCGAAAACTTGGAGGACAAGCATCGAAGACGACTCTCGACGCGGCGCGCACGAGTGCGCGCTACGTGCGGCCTCACAAATTTCGAGATATTGTTTTATAAGGGTGTATAGTCGCCGGGCTTAGGAGGCCGCGCGCATGGCGTCAACCGTCTGGAAGGGTTATCTTACATTTGGGCTGATTTCGGTGCCGGTCCGCCTGTTCGTGGCGGCGCGCACCGAAAGAATCAGCTTCAATCAGATTCACGAAAAGTGTGGCAGCCGGATTAAGCAACAAACCTGGTGCCCGGTTTGTGAGCGTGTGGTTGAGCGCAACGAGCTTAAGAAGGGCTTCGAGGTTGCCAAAGGTCGCTTTGTCATTATCGAGGACGAAGACATCAAGAAAATTGCTCCGCAGTCGAGCGAGGCGATGGAAATTCTTGAGTTTGTCCGCGGAGCCGATATAGATCCTATTTACTTCGACTCCTCCTACTTCATGGTGCCTGAGGATGCGGGCAGGAAGGCTTACGAACTTCTGTTCCAGACTATGGAGAAGTCGGGCTATAGCGCTATTGCAAAAATTGCTATGCACCAGCGAGAATACACGGTTGTCATCCGACCGCACGGCCACGGGCTTACGCTACACACTATGTTTTATCCGGAAGAAGTACGGGCAGTGCCGGAATATGGCAGTTCCGATAATATTCAGATTCGGCCGCAAGAGGTGTCGCTGGCGGAAAAGCTGGTGGAGGGATTAGCGGCCGAATTCGATCCATCGAAGTACCATGACGAATATCAGTCACAGCTATCGCAACTGATAGAAGCCAAGAAGGAGGGCCTGGAGGTACAGAGCCCCGCGCCCAAGCGGCTGGCGCCGGTGATTGATTTGATGCAGGCTCTGCAGCAAAGCCTCGGCCAGATGCCGCAAAAGAAACCGGCTTCGAAAGTCACCACAATGGAGCCCGACACCGCCGAGCAGCCTCGCAAAAAGCAGCGGGCCAAGGCCGCGCGTTAACGACGGGCCATGAATCTTGATTCTGTCGCCAAGCGCGCCAAAGTCTCGACCGCAACGGTTTCCCGGGTTTTAAACGGTACCGGTCCGGTCCGCGCTGCGACTAAAGCGCGCGTCCTCAAAGTAATTGAAGAGCTGAAGTATCACCCAAATCTGCACGCGCGGAATCTCGCGGGGGGAAAGAGCCGCACGATCGGCATCATTGTGTCGAACATGGAGAATCCCTTCTTTTTCGACATTTTCAAAGCGGCAGAAACGCAGGCAGTGGCGCAAGGGATCGAGATTATTGCCGCCAATACGAATTACAGCTCCGAGCGGTTGGTCAACAGCATTCGCCTGATGATGGGCCGCCGTGTTGCTGGTCTCGCGATCATCGTCTCCGAGATGGATCCTCATTTGATCGAGGAACTGTCGGAAAGCCGTATGCCTGTCGTTTTCTATGACGTTGGGATACCGAAACAGAATATTTCTAACGTTCGCGTGGACTATGCGCGCGGCATTGAAAAGGCGGTCGACTACTTGTACGAGATGGGCCATCGACGGATGGCCTTTGTCAGTCACGATTCCGCTCTCGGCCCCATCAGTATTCGCGAAAAATCATTCCGTAGCGCCGTTGCCCGGCATGCGCCTGAAATTCAGTGGACTATTGCCGCGAACATGGACAGCCCCGAAGGGGGGCGCGAGGCGGCGCTCGAAATTGTGAGTTCCGGGTTTAAGCCGTCCGCCATTATCTGCGTGAACGATTTTATGGCCCTTGGTGTTCTGCGCGCGCTGCGGGAGCAGGGTCTGCGCGTGCCCCAAGATGTTTCCGTTACGGGCTTTGACAACATTAAGCTCTCCGAATTCTGCTCGCCTTTGCTTACCACGCTGCATATTCCGCGGGAATCGATCGGGCACATTGTGTTCGAATCGCTGACCCCCGATACGCCAAAGAGCCGCCCGCTGGGCCGTGAAATCGTCATCAATCCCGAGTTTGTGCTGCGCGATTCGACGGGGCCCATCAGAAAATAGAGCATTCCGAGCAACTCGCTGATAACATATATCAACAGCGCTGAAAGCGGTTACACTATGCTGGTGCACTCGTGCTGTATGCTGCCGTAGAGACATTCTCAATCGCCAATGCCCTTTCTCCCTGCTCTTCTCTTACAAACGGGTTCGGACAAGATCATTAACCTGACGCCGGTAGACCTCGCAATCATCGCACTCTACTTCCTGATGGTTCTGGGCATCGGCTTCTATCTGAAGCGCTACACCAATACCGGAGAGGACTTTTTTCTTGCGGGCCGCGGTATGTCGGCATGGATCGCAGGCCTCAGTTTCGTGGCGGCCAATCTCGGTTCGCTGGAGCTGATGGGATGGGCGGCTTCCGCTTATCAATACGGCATTCTGGCAACGCACTGGTACTGGATCGGCGCCATTCCCGCGATGTTGTTCCTGGCCGTGGTGATGATGCCGTTCTACTACATTTCGCGCACTCACTCCGTTCCAGGCTATTTGCAGTTGCGCTTCGGCGAATCGTCGCGCCTGCTGGCGGCGATTTCATTCGCATTCATGACCATTCTGATGAGCGGCATCAACATGTACTCGATGGCGCTAGTGCTCAAAGTCATTCTGGGTTGGGATATTCATTTCAGCATCTGGGTTTCGTCTATTACTGTGGCTGTTTATGTAGTGCTCGGCGGCCTGCTGTCGGCGATCTTCAATGAAGTTCTGCAGTTCTTTCTGATATGGATTGGCGCGCTTCTCATTTCGATCATCGGCCTGATTGAAACCGGCGGATGGAGTGGCATGGTTCATCGCATCGCCGTGAACTTCCCCGGCCAGCAATATACCCACCTTTGGAGCACGTTGGGTTCGTTTCGCGACAATCCCATGGGCATTCATTGGACGGGCATCGTGTTCGGCCTTGGATGGGTGATTTCTTTTGGATATTGGACTACGGACTTTCTGGTTGTGCAGCGGGTGCTCGCGGCCAAGGATCTGCGCGCCGCGAAGATGGCGCCGATCATCGGGGCGGCATTTAAAATGTGCGTGCCTTTCATTGTGATTTTGCCGGGCCTGCTCGCTCTTGCTGTGCTGCCGATGAAATTAGTCGGGGAGTCGCAGGCAGGACCTGGGGTTTATACGTACAACGAAGTTTTGCCGCTGATGCTGGCCCGGTATTGCGGTCCCGGGCTTCTCGGATTGGGCATTACCGCGCTCATCGCCGGATTTATGTCAGGCATGGCAGGGAACGTGAGCGCCTTCGCAACCGTGTGGACTTATGACATTTACCGTCCATTCCTACGGAAGTTCGCCTCCGACCAACATTACGTTTCGGTGGGCCGCTGGTGCACGATTCTTGGCGTTCTCGTGAGCATTGGAACGGCGTATCTGGTGATGCAGTTCCTCAGCATCATGGATTATGTTCAGGCGCTGTTCAGCTTCTTCATCGCACCTTTGTTCGGCACTGTCATCCTAGGCATGTTGTGGAAGCGTGCCACGGGGCCTGGTGGGTTTTGGGGGCTGCTGGCCGGCACCGTTTCGTCGGTGGGCATGTGGGCCTGGGTCAAGCTGGACCCGTCCGCGTTGCGCTATATCGCCTTATCGCCTTACGCAAAGGAGATGGCCGAGAATATGTATCGCGCTCTCTGGTCGTGGATCATCTGTGTCGTTGTAACCGTCGTCGTCAGCGTGCTGACCAGACCGAAGCCGGTTTCCGAATTGACTGGCCTGGTTTATGGCGCAACCGAAATTCCGTCCGATGGCGATTTGCCGATGTGGAAGCGCCCGCTATTTTGGGCGGTTGTGGTTGCAGTGGTGTTTGGAGTTCTGAATATTCTCTTCTGGTAACAGCATGATTGAAGGCAAAGGTCTCATTTCCATCTGGTTCTTCATCGGCGTTCTGCTGCTCGCCTACGGCATTTTGATTTTGGCCGCCGGAATTTACCATGTCTACGTGCCACCGGAACACTTGGTGGTCCTGGAGCGGCTGCATGCCGCCATTTGGTGGGGAGCGATCCTCATCGTGCTAGGCGGTTTTTACACGATTCGTTTTTTTCCTAAAAGAGATTCTCATGACAAAAAGTAGTAAACGCCCCACATTTGGCCTTATTGTAGGCAATCGCGGTTTCTTTCCTGATCATTTGGCCGCCACAGGCCGCGAAGACATGATCAAGGCGCTTGAAGGGGCGGGCGTTCAGGTCGTCGCTCCGAGCCTGGAAGATACCAAATTCGGAGCTGTCGAGCAATTTCACGAGGCTAAAAAGTGCGCTGAGCTATTCCGCTCTCGCCGCGACGACATCGCCGGCGTAGTCGTTACTCTACCTAATTTTGGCGATGAGCGCGGGATTGCGGATACATTACGCCTCGCCGATTTGAATGTACCGGTACTGATTCAGGCAACGCCCGATACGCCTTCTAAGATGAGCATTCGCGATCGCCGCGACAGCTTTTGCGGCAAGATGTCGGCTTGCAATAACCTGATGCAGTATGGGATCCCGTACTCGCTGACCACGCTGCACACGGAGACGCCGCAATCGGAGCAATTTAAAAAGGATCTCGACTGGTTCATTGGCGTTTGCAACGTAGTGCGCGGGCTGAAGAATCTGCGGGTCGGCTCGATTGGCGCGCGGCCGCAGGCGTTTAATACGGTGCGCTACAGCGAAAAACTTTTGGAAGGCTCTGGTATATCGGTTATCCCAATCGATCTTTCGGAAATTCTCGGCCGGATAGAAAAGATGAAGGACGACGATCCCGCCGCGCAAGCAAAGCTCGCTGCTATTAAAGGCTATGTCGATGTCGGCTCAACGCCCGCGCCGGCACTGATGAAGATGGCGAAGCTGGGGGCTGTGATTGACGGGTGGATGAGCGAGGCAGAGCTTGACGTCAGCGCGGTGCAGTGCTGGACGGCGCTTGAAGAGTATTTCGGCGTTGTGCCCTGCACGCTAATGAGCATGATGAGCAATGAGCTGATGTCGAGCGCCTGCGAGGTAGATATTTGCGGCGTGGTTGCGATGCACGCGCTGCGGCTGGCTTCCGGAACGCCGAGCGCACTCCTCGATTGGAATAACAACTACGGCGACGATCCTAACAAAGCGGTATGTTTCCATTGCAGCAATTTACCGAAGCATTTCTTCGCCGACGTGAAGATGGATTTCCAGGCGATCATCGCCGGTACAGTAGGCAAGGAGAATACGTTCGGTACGTGCGTAGGCCGCGTCAAATCGGGGCCGATGGCGTATGCGCGATTTTCCACTAACGATCGCACGGGCAAGATTTGGGGCTATTTAGGCGACGGAGCTTTCACCAACGATCCTCTGGAAACGTTTGGCGGGGCGGGAGTTGTCGAAATACCGCGCATGCAGGATTTGCTGCACTATATCTGCAAAAACGGGTTCGAGCATCACGTTGCAGCGAATTTAGCGCCCGTGTCTTCCATCGTTTACGAGGCAGCCACGCGCTATCTCGGCTGGGACATTTATCGCCATCAATAAACTATTAGCGATGGGAACCATTGTTGCTGGAGTCGATTTCGGAACATTAAGCGTCCGCGTATCTATCTTCGATAGTGAACGGGGGCGGTTGGGATCGGGGACGGCGGAATATCCGCTCAACCGGCACCGCAGCGATCCGCACCGCTGCACACAGAGCCATGCGGATCATATGTTGGCCCTCGCGCTAGCGACCAAGCGCGCGCTTTCTGACGCGAATGTGGACGGCTCCAAAGTAGCAGCCATTGCGCTCGATACGACAGGCTCGAGCGTGGTTCCGGTCGACGCGGACATGGAACCGCTCGACGATTACTATCTGTGGTGCGATCACCGATCCTGGCGTGAAGCGGCGGAGATTACGGCCAAAGCGCATGAATACGGTCTGGAGGCCATCAAGTGGTGCGGCGGCGTTTACTCATCAGAATGGGGATTTTCCAAGCTTCTCCACTGGCTGCGTCACAATCCGGACAAGCGGGATCGGCTCGCGTCGGCGGTCGAGCATTGCGACATGGTCGCAGCCGTTCTTTGCGGCATAACCAATCCGACTGACGTGAAACGAAGCGTCTGCGCCATGGGACATAAGTGGATGTGGAATGCTTCCCTCGGCGGCCTTCCACCGGAAGATTTCCTCTGCTTTGTCGATCCGCTCCTGAAGGGGATGCGCGCGAAGCTGAGCGGCGAATATCTCACATCCGATAAGATAGCCGGCGAACTTTCGGAGAGATGGGCTGCCGCTCTCGGCCTATCCCCCGGAATTCCCATTCCCGTGGGAGCTTTCGATGCCCATTGGGATGCGATTGGCGCGGGGGTGCGGCTCGGCGATGTGGTGAATGTAATTGGCACGTCCACATGCATCATCGGCGTTAGCGCGCAGACGCAGTTGGTGCCCGGCGTCTGCGGTGTCGTGCCAGGTTCAGTGGAGCCATCGCTGACCGGAATCGAAGCAGGACTTTCCGCTGTCGGCGATATTTTCGACGCGATTGCCCGGCGCGCATCGAGCACTGCGCAAAAGCTTTCCACTGACCTTTCGAAATATCGAGCGGGAGAGACCGGATTGTTGCGTCTCACATGGGACAACGGCGACCGGACCGTGCTGGTGAATCCCGAACTCGGCGGCATCACACTTGGCTGGAACCTCTCGCATACTGCCGAAGATGAGCTGTTCGCCGCGATTGAAGGCACGGCATTCCATACCCGAATCATTCTCGATCGGATGAGTGAGCACGGAGCCGACGTCCGGCGCATCATCAATGGCGGGGGCATTCCGCAAAAGAATGAAACGCTGAATCAGGTATACGCGAACGTTCTCAATAAGCCAATTCTTGTGCCGCAAGGCGATGTCACCAGCCTAGGTTCGGCGATTTTTGCGTTCCTCGCAGCGGGCGCGTTTCCATCCATCGAAGCCGCGCAGGATACGCTGTGCCCGAAACATCGCGTATTCGAGCCGGAACCGGGAAGTGTTGCGACGTATAAGGAGATCTTTCCGCTGTACAGAAAGCTGTACTTCGGATTCGGCTGCAAGCAGGCGGACGGTGTCGCCGTGGGCGATGTGCTCCCCACGTTGCGAAATGTGGCGGAACGTGTAAGAACAACAATATGAATTTGAAGCAGCTTCGTGAAGAGGTCCTCGAAGCAAACCTCGAAATTGTGAATCGGGGGCTGGTGCTTTATACGTTTGGAAACGCCAGCGGTTTCGATCCCGATCAAAAGCTGGTTGTTATCAAGCCCAGTGGTGTTCCGTACGATTCGCTCACTCCGGCGCAAATGGTAGTAACGGATCTACAGGGCGCTATTATCGAAGGGACCCTTCGTCCTTCGTCCGACCTGCCGACTCATCTCGCGCTTTATCGCGCGTTTTCCGGCATAAGAGGCATCGTCCACACCCATTCCCGTTATGCCACGGCGTGGGCGCAGGCCTGCAAAGATATTCCTTGCTTTGGAACTACTCATGCCGATTACTGCCGCGGGCCCATTCCCGTCACGTCTCGTATGCCGCCGGATGAAATTCAGGGTGAATATGAGCTGAATACGGGACATGCTATCATCCGGCGCTTCAAGAGCCTGAATCCGCTTGAAACTCCCGCTGTTCTGGTGGCCGGACATGCTCCGTTCACGTGGGGCACTTCGCCCGCCGAAGCCGCTCATATGGCGGTGATTGTGGAAGAATTAGCACACATAGCGCTACTTACGGTGACGATCAATGCCGCGTCAGAGCCGCTCACAGACACGCTGCGCGATAAACATTTTCTACGCAAGCACGGCAGTACTGCCTATTATGGGCAGAAGAACACTTGATGAATGAAAATTTGGCTCGGTCGTTCCGGCGTTGGTTCGATCACGGTCCGGACGATTCTACACTCGACCGTGTCTACCGGTTGTTTTCCTCCGCCATGCAGGTGCCCGGCGCACGCTGGCCGGTTGCCGCTATTGCGCTGCTGATCGTTTTCGTTTCCTGCGCCATTACCTGGAGGCTCGGCTTACCGCATACCTCGATTTACGGCCACGATATTTTCACGTTTTTGGACGGTACTTGGCGCGTCTCCCAGGGCCAGATTCCGCATATCGATTTCTACAGCGCCTTCGGCCCGATTTTTTACTTTATGCAAGCCGCCGGCTTACTGCTGGCACACTATCACATCGAAGGACTGGTTTATGGGACCGTGCTGGCGGGCCTGGTGCTGGGCGTCTGGGGAATTGCCGTCATTCGCGCCCGGCTGAATGCCGTAGCCGGGCTGTTCGCAGTCGCCTTTCTGATTTTGTTCTGGCTTGCTCCTTTTCCGCTCGGCGAGCCCTATTACCTGCCCAGCTTCGCCATGCAATACAACCGGCTTGGGTATACGATTTTGTTCCTCGTTGTGGTGGAGCTGTTCGGCAAAATTCGGGAAGAGCCGGCGCGCTTCGATTGGGGCGGCCTGTCTACAGGCATTGCGCTCGGATGCCTTCTGTTTATGAAAGCGAATTTCTTTGCGGTGGGAGCGGTTATCACAGCAGGCGCCTATGTGCTCCGCGTGAGAACGCTCCGCCATGCGGTGTTCGCAGTTGCAGGTTGGCTGGTTGTATTCTGCGTCATCGCGTCGTATCTCCATTGGGATCTGCTTGCGTTTTGGAAGGATCTGCGCACGGCTGCCGGGGCGCGGCAAACCCGTTTCCATGAAATTAGAGACTCCGTACGCACAGCCTTTAGGAACGTAACTGCGGTAGTTGCTGTATTGGGGCTGGCTACTGTTGCGCTATTCCGGCGGAAGGGCGCGGTACTTCGCGTGCTGCCTTGCTTGAAGCAGCCGCTGTTGATTGCCATTCTCATCCTCGCCGCGGATTTCGTTTTGTCTTTGTCGAATCAGCAGCGCTTCGGTTTCCCGCTGACGATTATCGCCATCATGCTGTTCGTCGACCAGCTCTGCCGCACGGGAATTGAATCGCACGCGCCGGAGCGATCGACCGCCGAGCCGGCTCTAGTGCTGGTAATGATCGCGATGGTTCTTCCGTTTATCATGGACACCGTGAATGCCTGGGCCATTCAGGTAACCATGCGTCAGAACACCGTGTTGGCCACCGCTGCGCGAATTAATGCAGCTCCACTGGTCGACCTTGTGTTCGACGATCATAGCGATCCTGTTTGGGGCCAAAGTGAGGCAAACGGGCACATTCTCACCAGCCATATCAACGATGGCTTGCAGCTTATCCGTGCGAATTCCGGCGCTAATGATCGCATCGCGTGCCTCTGCTACGACAATCCTTTTCCGTATGCGCTGCTCCGGCCTCCGATGGAAGGCGGCGCCGCGTTTTATGACTACGGCACCAACTTCACGGAGCGATTTGCGCCTTCGGCCGACCGCATTCTCGGCAATGCCGACGTGGTTGTCTATCCAAAGACGGAACTCGATTCGCTGAACGTTTCGACGTTGCTAAAAATCTGCCATAACCTCTTGTCCCAGCGCTATCATCCTGTCGCCGAATCGCGCGATTGGATTTTGCTGAAGAAAAATTAGCGATTTCTTTGAAAATCAACCTAATGCAAACCGCCGCCAGCCGGTCTTCCTTTGGGCTTCCGCAGAATCAGCACGAGCGGCGTCAAAGCTAAAACTACCAGCGCCAGCACGGCAATGGTGTCCACATAAGCGAGCCCCGCAGCTTGCTGTTGAATCATGTCATATACCCGGCCCATTGATTGATGCCGGGCTTCCACTTGATCTAGTCCCGCCTTCTGTAGTGCGCCGGCCATGCCGTTGACGATCGACTCGTAGATAGGAGAGCCGGGCGTCGCGTGGGACACAAGGAACGTCTGGTGCTGTTGCGTAGACCTAGTGAGATAGTTCGTGATGAGCGCGATTCCGAGGCTGCCGCCGATATTTCGCACGAAGCTGTTAATTGCCGAAACCTGATTGTTCTTGCCGGGCTCGATTCCCACATAATTCAGCACACTCGATGGAATGAAAATAAATGCCAGCCCTGCGGTCTGCAGAACGCGCAGATAAAACAGCGTACCGAAATCCATTCCCAGCGTGATGTGCTGTGACATGTAGAAAAGAGCGATCCCGGTGCTGGCGAATCCGAAGCCCATCAGCCATCTGGGATCGAGCCGCGATTGAAGCGCGCCAGCCAGAGGCATTGTGAGCATCATCACGGCGCCGCCGCCTGCTAAAGCCAGGCCGGCCGTTACTGCCGGGTAGCCGAGCAGAGTCTGCATGAACTCGGGCAGCATTACCGTAGTTCCGAACAGAACAATGCCAAGCACGAATGTGAAAAAAATGGCAATAGAAAAATTGCGATGCTTGAATAGCCGGATGTCGACAATGGGATCGGGATGCCGCCATTCCCAGATCACCCAGGTCACCAGGCAGACAATGGCGACAACCAACGCAGCGGTAATCCAATGGGTAGCGAACCAATCCTTTTCCTGACCTTTATCGAGCACTAATTGCAACGAGGAGATTCCCACGGCAACCAACCCCAGGCCCCACCAATCCACTTTGCTTCCGCCGCTGCGGAACACTTTCTGCTGCTCAACGAGATAAGGCGGATCGTCGACCAGCTTGTTGGTGAGTAGTAGCGAAATAATGCCAATGGGCACGTTGATATAGAACACCCAGTGCCACGTGTAGTTATCGGTGATCCAACCGCCCAAAGTAGGACCAATAGCAGGCGCAACCACAACCGCCATTCCATAAACGGCAAACGCCATCCCTCGCATGGATGCTGGAAAAGCATCGGCAAGAATGGCTTGTTCACTCGGTTGCAGGCCTCCGCCTCCCGCGCCCTGCAAAACGCGGAAGAACACGAGCGCACCCAGACTCGGCGCGAGACCGCAAAAAAAGGAGCTTACCGTAAACAACGCCACGCAACTCATGTAGAATCGCTTACGGCCGATGAGCCGTGAGAGCCACGCGCTAATAGGAAGGACAATCGCGTTCGAAACCAGGTAGCTGGTCAAGACCCAGGTGGATTCTTCCATGCTGGCGCCCAGGCTACCGGCAATATGGGGAAGGGAGACGTTCGCAATCGAGGTGTCGAGCACCTCCATAAAAGTTGCGAGCGTTACCGTCAACGCTACAATCCAGCGATTGTATTTTGGCTGCCACGCAGCCCGGTTAGGATCGAAGGGATACTTCGCTTGCTCTTCAGGAGGAGCAGCGGTCGATTCGGGCATTCGTGTGCAAGTCTCATTTTAAAACGGAGCAGTGCCCTTTTTGTTCCGCACTATCATGAATGCTTGCGGCTAAAAATCTGTCAATTAGGTGAACCCGTACTGCGGCAAAAAGCCAAGACGCTATCGCGCGAGGAAATACTCGGCGGAGAAGTGCAAGGCTTGATCGAATTTATGCGGGAAACGATGCGAGATGCGCCCGGAGTGGGCTTGGCCGCTCCGCAAATTGGCCTTTCTCTCCAAATCGCTGTGATAGAAGATGCCGCTTCCTACATTGAAAAAATGCCCCCCGGACAGGCAGAAGAGCGCGGCCGCGTGCCTGTCCCGTTCCACGTCATCATCAATCCGAAGCTTACGTTGCGCGATGGACAGCCAATCGAGTTTTTTGAAGGTTGCCTAAGTTTTGCCGGGTTTTCCGCCATCGTGCCGCGAGCGCGCGCCGTCCGCGTTCAGGCCCTCAATGAAAAGGCCGAGCCCGTTTCGATTGACGCTTCCGGCTGGTACGCAAGGATCTTGCAACATGAAATCGACCATCTGAACGGAGTCATTTATGCCGACAGGATGCGCAGCCGCACATTGATGTCCGTCGAAAATCACGCCCGCTATTGGAAGGATTTATCAACACAAGAGATTCTCGATCGGCTCGGCGGCGATTAAAATGTCTTTTCAACATAGTGGACACCCGGCCAACTCGCTAAAGGTTGGCTTCCACCGACACTTATGGACTTCAGTTGTTGCGGGTTCCGTGGCAGCGTGAATTCCACACTCCGGCTTTCCCCTGCTTCTAAATGCAAATGATGTATCCCGGAAAGTTGGCGCAGCAGCCCGTTTTCCGCCTGCTTCGGCGCGACATACAACTGCACCACTTCGTCGCCGGCACGGCTGGAGGCGTTTTTCACCGTCGCAGTAACATGACTGCCGGAGACCTTCAAATCGGAGTAGTGGAATGTGGAATAACTTAATCCAAAGCCAAATGGATAGAGTGGTTTGCCGGTAAAATATCGGTAGGTGCGGCCACGCATGGAGTAATCGGTAAACGGCGGCAACTGGTCGGTGGATTCATAAAACGTCACCGGCAGCCGGCCTGAAGGATTGTTTTTCCCCGTGAGTGTCGCGGCAATTGCCGTGCCGCCGTCTTGGCCCGGATACCAGGCTTCCAGAATTGCAGCCGCTTTTTGTTTTGCTGAAACCACGCCCAGGGCGCTGCCGTTCAAAAGCACGACAACCACCGGCTTTCCCGATGAGTAAGCAACGTCGAGCAGTTTCTCCTGAGAAGGCGGTAAGGCGATGGTGGTGCGGTCGCCGCCGTCAAACCCCGGAACATTTATTTTCGATTCCTCACCCTCGAGATCGGAATTCAAACCGACGCAGACAATTGCAACATCCGCGTTCCGCAGAGTTTCCGCTGCTTCGCGTAACAGCGCGTCAGCGGGAGGGATCCAGACAAATTCAAGCCCCGCGGCGCCACCGCTCTGTTTGTATTCCAAACGCACGGAATATTTCTCGCCGGCCGCCAAATGAATCGTTGCTGTTTTGTCCTCGGGCTGCCAGGAAACATGATGGCTATCTTCGACAAGCAGCTTGTCATTCACATACAGCGCGGCATTATCGTTCCCTTTGCAATCGGCGCAGCGGAGTCGCTTGAATCCGAGTTGATAATCGCCAGATTGCGTCACGCGCAGAGTGCCGGACCATCGGATGGAAAAATGTTCGCGCGCCAGTTTCGGCGTAATCGCCGGGTCGTGCATGTCCCACACAAAGTAGCCATGCTCCTCCACGCGAGATACGGCAGGGTGTCCGCTTAGATTGGGGTTATCGAAATACTCGGCGCGTAATCCATGCCTTCCTGAGGCAGCGGTAAGTGCCGCGCCGGGAACGAGTGCCGTCCAACCGGGCGTATATGTGCTACCTAACGCAAAGCTGATCGCAGCTTTCCCCTGAAGCCCTTTGGTGATCCCAGCGAGAGGCGTAACTAACCGCGATGGAATGCCGTTGTAATTGCCCAACAGTACGTCCGGATCATTGGCGGTGGGGCCCAACACAGCCACATGCTTCACTTCCGGCGACAACGGGAGTGTATGGTTCTCATTTTTCAGCAAAACCATCGATTGCTCAGCCGCTTCCAACGCCAACGTGCGGTGAGCCGGCGTGTCCACATCGCCTATTGTTAGCTTCGAAAACGGCACGCGCGCCGGAGGATCAAACATGCCAAGCTTGATTCGGGCAGTGAACAAGCGGACCACCGACCGGTCGATATCGCGCTCTGAGATTAAGCCTTCCTTCACAGCCTGAACCAGAGACTTGTATTCCGTGCCGCACGAGAGATCCGTTCCTGCCTTCACAGAAACGGCGGAAGCCGCGGAGATCGTGGGCTTGTATTTGTGGCCCTTGTATACATCGGAGATTGCCCCACAATCGCTGACGACATAGCCGTCGAATTTCCAATCTTGACGGAGATGCTGCTGGAGCAGCATGTCGCTGGCGCAGGCAGGCACACCATCAACAGCGTTATAAGCGCACATTACAGAATCCACTTTCCCCTCTTGAACCAGGGCGCGAAACGCAGGAAGATACGTGTCGCGAAGGTCAACGGGATCCACATTTACATTGAATTCGTGCCGGCCGGTTTCAGGGCCGCTGTGCACGGCGAAGTGTTTCGCGGTGGCAATGACTTTGAAGTAATGCGGATCGTTCCCTTGCATTCCGCGGACAAAAGCAACACCGAAGCGTGAAGTGAGGTAGGGATCTTCTCCGTATGTTTCCTGCCCGCGCCCCCAACGGGGATCGCGAAATATGTTGATGTTTGGCGACCAGAACGTAAGGCCGAAGTACCTGGCATGATTACCGTGCACGATGGCGTCGTTGTATTTTGCCCGCGCTTCGGTGGAGATGATGCCGGCAATGCGAAACATCAATTCAGGATTCCACGTAGCAGCAAGCGCAATCGCCTGTGGAAATACGGTGGCTAATCCGGCGCGCGCAACACCGTGCACACCTTCATTCCACCAGTCGTATTCCGGTATTCCGAGCCGCGGAATAGCGGGCGCGGTATTTTGCATTTGCGAGATCTTCTCCTCGAGGGTCATGCGCGAGACCAGGTCGGCTGCCCTCGCTTGTGGCTCTTCATCCGGGTTGTCAAAAGTGCCTTTAGCCGATGATTGGGCGCAGAGAGGCACGGCTGCCAAGATAAATAGAACGCAACGAGCAGTGAAACGCGTCATTAGAAGAGCTTATCTGGAAGTTGCCGAGAAATTTTGCAATTTCCGCTGCTCTTTTTTTCATGCGGCGTTATTGCGATACTGGGAGAGTCGCCTTTCGCCCTCACCTACTCGTTTTAGATGATGTGGAAGAGTGTGCTCGCTAGCTAAGATGACCGGAGAGATATTACATTCTCCCAGCCGTTCGCTGTGGACCGTTCTTCGTGAGCGACTTGGCGCTATTTACGAGATCGCCGAGGGCACGAGTAAAACGCGCCTTCAATCCATGGAAGGGCTGCGCGGCCTCGCTATTCTGCTTGTTTTTTTGTCCCACTATCAAAACATCATCTTGGGACATATGGGCATTGGTGGCGGAACCTTAAACAGGCTGGGTCTCGGCGTAATGGAAGCCGGCGGAACAGGCGTCGATCTGTTCTTTGTACTGAGCGGCATGCTCATCTACCGGGCAGTCTTAAAGCCGAATCTGAAGATCACAAAATTTCTAAGACGGCGCGCCCAACGCATCTATCCGACGTTCTTGGCGGTTTTCGCCATTTACGTTGCGATGAACGTGCTGCTGATGATGGGGCCGCCTCGTCCCCCACCCTACAACGCAAGGATTCCAACTTCCGTCATCCCGGCAATCGGATATTTGCTAGCCAACCTCGCCTTCTTACCCGGGTTATTCCCGATCCAGCCATTGTTGAACGTGGCATGGTCGCTTAGCTACGAGTGGTTTTTCTATTTGTCGCTGCCATTTATTGTAATGGCTGCCGGATTGACGATTCGGAAACCCACTTCACGGATACGGATCTTCTTGTCGGTGACGGTTTTGTTTTGGGTGGCAACTTATCTGTTCCCCGACATTTTCTTCATGCGCACGAATCCCATTCGCGCATCGCATACCGGTATCATCATGTTCTTCTGTGGGATGATTCTTTCCGACTTGACTGAGGCTGGGTTCAAGCATGTCAGCCGCTGGGCAGATTGGGCCGGTTTGATTCTGCTGTTTGCTGGACTAGCCGTGCCATTTATTTTCGGCTATAACGGTTTCCGGCTTTTACGACCGAGCCCGCAAACGGTGCGCACAGAAGCGTTAATCGCCGGAGCGCTGTTCTTTGGCTTCGGCATTGCCGTGTTCTGCACGTTAAACGGACATTATTTGATGAATCGAATTTTCCGCTGGACGCCGCTGCGCTGGCTGGGGAATATGAGCTACTCGTTCTACCTGATTCATGGCTTGCCGATGCACGTAATCGCGTTGCTGGCAGCCCGCGCGGCAATACCTTCCATGGGAACGGGCCCGTTGGTTACATTCATCGTTGTGATGCTGCCCATCAGCTTTCTCATCGCCTCGGCTGTTTCAACCGTGCTGTTTTGGTTTGTAGAGAAGCCGTTCTCGTTGATCGTAAAGCGCCCCGCTTCGAACCTCGAAGCAGCTCTTCAGCAGACCGCGCCCTGATCGGAGCGGCTACATTTTGTAGCGGCCCAAGTCCTCGTCGTTCAAATTCTCAAGCCACTTGCGCAATTCTTCGTTGTTGACCTTTTCCGAAACATTTCCGGAATTGCGGGAGCTTTGCAGAACGCGATCGTCGACATAAATCGGGCAGTCGTGACGAAGTGCCAACGCGAGCGCGTCGCTCGGTCGGGAATCGACCGTGATCGCCTTTCCATTACGTTCGAGCCAGATTACAGCATAGAAGGTGTCATCGCGCAGTTCACTCACCACCACTTTCTTCATGCTGATTTCGAGGCCCATCAGCAAAGTTTTAATCAGGTCGTGAGTCATTGGCCGAGGCGTGCTCACTTTCTCTATTTCAAGCGCAATGGCGTTTGCCTCGTAAATTCCCACCCATATAGGGAGTACGGATTCGCCGCTCGAATCTTTTAGAACGACGATTGGCATGTTAGTGACCGGGTCCATCATCAGACCGCGAATTTTCATTTCCACTTCCATTGATACTCCTCGTTCCGCCTACTACTGTACGCTCATTGAACCGGCTACGCTCTCGCCCGCAAGACTATTAGGCCCGGCGCGCGTCACGAGCACGTCTAAATACTCGCCCACAAGCGTTCTGTCGCCTTCGGGCACCGGCAGGCGGCTGTCGGTAAAATTCAATGTTTTGTTTTGGGAGGTGCGCCCAATCCACTGGCCAGTGGCTTTGTTGTAGCCTTCCACCAGAATCTCTTCGGCATTACCCACATAGGCAGCGTTGCGGCGTATCTGTATGGACCGCTGCTTCTCCTGGACGACCATCAAACGTCGCGTCTTTTCCTCTTCCGGAATTTGGTCTTCGTATTGAAGAGCTGCGGTATTCGGCCGTTTCGAGTATTTGAAAACAAACATAGAATCGTACTCGATGGTTTCAATCAACTTCAGTGTCTCTTCAAAATCGCTCGGCGTTTCGCCGGGGAAGCCGACAATAATATCCGTCGTAATTGCGATATCGCGCTTGGCGCTCTTTATCCAATCGATCCGGCGCATGTATTCGTCACGCGTATATTGCCTGTCCATCGCGGACAACACCTTCGATGAGCCTGATTGGACGGGAAGATGGACATGGTTGCAAAGCGCGGAATTTTCGTCGATTGCGTCAATGATCGGTTTCACAAAATCGCGCGGATGAGACGTTGTGAACCGCACGCGCCTCATGCCGTTGACCTCACCGACGCCCTTCAGTAGGCGGGCGAAGTCCCAACCTTGCGGCGATGGATCACGATAGCTGTTTACGTTTTGACCTAGCAACTGAACTTCGGTACACCCCTTCGCCGCCAAACCGGAGGCCTCGCGCAAAACGCTTTCGCTAGTACGGCTTCGCTCCGGTCCTCTGGTGAACGGAACTACACAATATGCGCAGCTTTTATCGCAACCTTCAATGATGGTGATGTAGGCACGATGCGGGTTGTCGCGTTTTGTGAACGGCGTGTCGAATGTTTCGTCCGTGTCAAGACTTAAACCGGTGACACGGCGATTTCCGGCCTCCAGTTGCACCAGCATCTGCGGCAACTTGGTGTAACTGGCAGATCCGGCAACCAGGCTCACATGCGGCGCGCGATCGAAAATCCGCTCGCCTTCCTGCTGCGCGACACATCCTAAAACGCCAAAAACCTTGCCTTTGCCCGCCTCGCGCTTGAACTGTTGCAGGCGATGAAAAACTTTTTGTTCGGCCTTGTCGCGGATGCTGCACGTATTGTAGAAAACGAACTCCGCATCTTCCGGCCGTTCCACCTGAGAATAGCCGTGCTCAAGCAGCGTGCCCACGACCTTTTCCGAATCGTGAGCGTTCATCTGGCAGCCGAACGTCTCTATGTAAAACTTCTTCATTCTTGCTTATTGAACTTTTTTGCCTTTTTATCCGTGCAAAAAGTGCATTACCCAGCCGATGCCGAACAACGCGACAATAAAATAGGCGAAACATTGCAGGCCATAACGCAGCCGCTCGTGATCAGTCTTCTTCGTTACGACCCCAAGGACAGCGGAGGACACCAGCGCGAACAATATAGAAACTTCAAAGTGTGTCAAATTTAATTTCACGAATTGCTAGTCCTTCTTGCCGGTTACGATTTCCCACGCATCCACAATGCCGAGAATGTTAAGAAGCCCCGCCGCGACGATCAGCTTCGAGCCATAATCATGGACGTGTCCGGCAGCATCGGGTTGGGCGTAGCCAAGCCATACCGTAAGAAGATACAGCAGACCGCTGGCCAGGTCGCCGAAGAATCCGCCCCATTGGATTGCCGTCGTCAGCAAATCGCCGCCATGCGGCTGGAACATGGGGCCGCGCATGAGGATGCCAATCAGAAATGTGACGAGCACTGCGCCAAAAATAACTGCGCCGCGGCCGCGCCGGCTCAAAAGAAAATGTCCGCCGCCGGGTATCAGCCACGCAATGATCGCGATAAGCCAAGGAGATCGAACGGGAGCCGGGACAGACGTGTCCCCGGATGTAGCGATTGCCATCACTTTGAGTTTACTCCGGCAGGGAGAAAGCGCTTGCTCACCGAAGAGCGGCAGTACCGTAAATAGTTCAAAATGCGCATTTCGGAGGCTGGCTGGCTAGCGCTTGTAAGACCGCGACCACGCGGCCGGCGCCTCCGGCGGGCAGAATCAGATAACGGCATTTGCCCTTCGCGGCGGGCGTGAAAATGGTAGTGTTTTTCGGGCCGAGCGTTACGTTGCCGGACTGCGAAAGCTGAAAGTAGCCGCGGTCTGGCCGTATCGCATAGAGAACGGCCGTCGGATCCCAACTGGGGCGGTCCTCGCCTTTGGGTAGATATAAGTTGTAGGCTTCGGCAATGGGATGGTGGGCGATATAGCCGAAATCGTTGACGATGCTCTCGTGCGTAAATTTCACCTGTAATCCGATTTCGAAACCGCTAAACACCATGGGAGTGGGCCAATTTTTGAAGAGATAGCCGGCGGATGCGGGATCGGTATAGACGTTATACTCCGGATCTGGCTTCTGAAAATTCCCTGCCATGAAGACAAGCAGCTTTATCTTTTTGGCCGCAATATCCCGGCCTCCGGGCGATTGCAGGAAGCGGGCAAGATTGGTGCTGAAGCCGATTTGCGCGATGACGACAGAATCGTCGGGCTGCTTTTCGAGTGCGGCGCGGAGCACCTTGCCGGCATCCGGCGCATCGGCGCCCGATAGAAGGCGGTGCGGGTAGACGTATTTGCCGCCCGAATCGCGATCCTCGGAAGGCTTCATGATGTAGGCGGAATTCTGCGGCGTCTTTCCGTTATGAACCACGCCGATGGGAATATCCGGTCTGCCGTAGAAGGTATTCACCAGATCAACGTAGGGCGCCGCCCATTTATTGTCTTTGGTAATAGTGACGGCAATTAGCTTAACCTCGCCGCGGCTTTCGAGCCCGTGAATCATTGCGAGGGCGAGTGCGTCATCGATGTCGTTGCCGATGTCGGTATCGAGAATTAGCGGCACCGGCGCGCCGGCTTTAGCCCAGGTGATGGAAGAAGCGGTAAAGACAAGAAGAAACGCGATAAAGGCTCTCATGCTACGGCGCATCGTAACACGGGGCGAGGGACAGCCTCCGGGTTTTATCCGCGCTCCCATTTGCGGCCATACCACCACAGCGAAACAATATAAGCGGCTCCGGCCAAGATGAGAGCGATGGCTCTATTCTGCTGTTCGCTGAGGCCGAGTACAAAACAGGCGGCGATCTGAACGACACCGATCGGCCAAATCGTTCCACTGGTAAATCGCCATCGTTTCTGCGGCAGATGAATAAGAACGGAGGAGTGATGGCCAATCGCAAGCGCTGCCAACCCGGCGGTAAGCCCGGTCAAAGGACTCAGGGGTACAACCAGAACAACCAGCAAGCCGAGAATGGCCATATCCTTGGCCAGCAAAATTTCGTATCCTCGCAGCGGCAGCAAGCGATATC
>Ga0134125_10001390_pt1 | contig 29833 bp, 32 predicted proteins | sample KB31751_FD_96464 | JGI IMG/M metagenome (GOLD analysis project Ga0134125, IMG submission 96464) | Terrestrial soil microbial communities with excess Nitrogen fertilizer from Kellogg Biological Station, Michigan, USA - KB3-175-1 | ecosystem: Environmental > Terrestrial > Soil > Unclassified ... | reverse complement strand
CGCGATCTGCCGTGGGACGGCAAGACCTTCGGCCGGCTGAAGGTGCGCGGCCCGGCGGTGGCGAACAGCTACTACAAGGGCGAGGGCTCCGAAGTTTTCGCCGCCGACGGCTGGTTCGACACCGGCGACGTCGCAACCATGGACCAATACGGCTACATGCAGATCACCGACCGCTCCAAGGACGTGATCAAGTCCGGCGGCGAGTGGATCTCCTCGATCGATCTGGAAAACCTCGCGGTCGGCCATCCCAAGGTGGCGGAAGCCGCGGTGATCGGCGTCACGCATCCGAAATGGGACGAGCGACCGCTGCTCGTCGTCGTGCTCAAGAAGGGCGAGACGGCGACCAAGGAGGAACTGCTCGGCTTCATGCAGGGCAAGATCGCCAAATGGTGGATGCCGGACGACGTCGCCTTCGTCACCGAGATCCCGCACACCGCGACCGGCAAGATCCAGAAGACCGTGCTGCGCAAGCAGTTCGAGGGCTACAAATTGCCGACGGCGCAGGCGGCGGAGTAGCGATCAGGCCGCCCACCGCTTCAGCAGGATCGATGCGTTGACGCCGCCGAAGCCGAACCCGTTGGCCATCGCATAGTCGGCCGCGCGCGCCAGCGGCTCGGGCCCGACCAGATCGAGGCCATCGAAATCGTCGTCGGGCTGCTCCAGATTGAGCGTCGGCGGCAGCACGCCAGTGCGCAGCGCGCCAATCGCGAAGATCGCGCCGAGGGCACCCGCCGCGCCGAGCAGATGACCCGTCGATGATTTGGTCGAGGAGACGGGGATGCGGGCGCCGTTGAACACGCTGCGGATCGCCGTCAGCTCGGCGGCGTCGCCGTGCGGCGTCGATGTGGCATGCGCATTGATGTAGCCGACGGTGCCGGGCTCGATCGACGCGGATTCGATGGCGAGCGTCATGCAGCGTTTGAGACCGTCGCCCTCCGGCGGCGCCGCCACCATGTGGTAGGCGTCGGATGTGGTGCCGTAGCCGACCAATTCGGCGAGTGGCGTCGCGCCGCGCGCCAGCGCATGGTCGAGAGCCTCGACGACGACGACAGCGGCGCCTTCGCTCATGACGAAGCCGTCGCGCCTGTGGTCGAACGGGCGCGAGGCGTGCGCCGGAGTCTCGTTGAAATGCGTCGACAGCGCGCGCGCGGCAGCGAAGCTGCCGAGGCTGACGCGCTCGATGCAGCTTTCCGCGCCGCCGCACACCGCGACGTCAGCCTCGCCCGCGCGGATCATGCGCGCGCCGTCGCCGATCGCCTGCAGGCTCGCCGCGCAAGCCGTGACCGGCGCGCCGATCGCGCCGCGAAATCCATGGCGGATCGACACCTGCCCGGCCGCGAGGTTCACCAGGAACGACGGCACCGTGTACGGCGAAAGCTTGCGTGGGCCGCGCTGGTCGGTGATGTGGACGGCCTGCTTCATCGTCGCGAAACCGCCGATCCCGGAGCCTATGATCGTGGCGGTGCGATCTCGCCCAGCATCGCCGCCGGGAACCCAGGCCGCCTGGGCGATGGCTTCGTCGGCCGCCGCCATCGCGAACTGGATGAAGCGATCCATCCGCTTGTGGTCCTTGACGCTGACGACGCGATCGAGATCGAACCCGCCTTCGGCGTCCTCGGATACGGTCGGCACCACGCCTGCAATCTTGGCGGGTACGTCATGGACGAGATTTTCGGAAAGGCGCCGGATTCCGGACCGGCCGGCGAGAAGCCGTTGCCAGACGACGTTCGTGCCGCAGCCAAGCGGAGAAACGATGCCGGTGCCGGTGACAACGATGCGCCGCATTTTGCTCCTGCCAAGCGATGGGGTGGCACCGCTCGCACGAAGATTGCGGCCGGCATTGGACGACTGCCGTCCGAGATGAACGCTGGCGGCCTCGCGACCGGGACCGCCCGTCAACAGAATCTGACCCGCCCATTATCAGGCAAAAGACCGGAAGTGCAAACGGCGCCGCCGGCGCGCTCCTTGCGGATGCGGATCTCGCCACCGGCCTGCACAACCAGCGAGTGGCACCTGACCCGATTAAAAGTGCGCATGGCCGGGACAGCCCGGGGCCGGACGGTGTATGACGCGGCACGTTCGGCCGACCCAACTCGGAGCCCCGCATGCGTTCATTTGCCCGCGCCGCCGCCACGCTCGCGTTGATTGCCGCTTTCGGCATGGCGCTCACCGCCGCCGCCCCAGCCACCGCCCAAACCACCGGAAAGAAGATCATGACCACCGCATCCGGACTTCAGATGATCGATGAGACAATCGGTTCCGGCGCCTCGCCCAAACCGGGCCAGACCGCCGTCGTGCACTATACCGGCTGGCTCTACGTCAACGGCATGAAGGGCAAGAAATTCGACAGTTCGCATGACCGCAACGAGCCGTTCGAGTTTCCGGTCGGCCGCGGCCGCGTCATCAAGGGCTGGGACGAGGGCGTCGCTTCGATGAAGGTCGGCGGCAAGCGCACCTTGATCATCCCGCCCGCGCTCGGCTACGGCGCGTCCGGCGCCGGCGGCGTCATCCCACCGAACGCGACGTTGATGTTCGACGTCGAGCTCCTGGCCGTGAAATAGCCGGGAACACCGCGAGGCCGGCCGCGTTCTCCTGCACACGCGCACGCCGGGTGACAACCGGCCGCAACGGACATGACGGACGCAGCTGATTTTGCCGGTTTCTGGCTGCGGCACCAACGCATCGGTACGCGTTCGACGTCTCATCCGTTCCCGGCGTACGCACTTCTCCCTGCCCCGTTGCAAATAGTTCGGCCGGCGATGGAACCGGACCGGGCCCGGCTTCGTCTTTAGTGAACCGGAACGCATCAGGGGCGAAGCCATGGCCAAGAAGACAATCGTGAAGGAGGCGGTCGCCGCGGTGCGCACCGTCGCCGGCGCGGCGCTCGACGCCGCCGCTGAAGAGGCGCGGCGTGTAGTGGCCGAGACCGTCGCCACTACCGCGGCGCGCATGGAAGCGCGCGCCAAGGACGCGCTGCCCGCGCTCGAGACCGCCGTCAGGCAAAGCGTGGTGAAGCGGGTCGATCGCGCGCTCGGCACGCGCACCGCGGGGCGGCGCAAAGCGGCGAGGAAGACGGCCGGGAAGGCCGCGGGGAAGAAGGCCCGCAAGGCGCGTCCGCCGGCCCGAAAGGCCGCGCGCAGGAAGGCCACGCGCCGGAGGCCGGCCGCGCGAAAGAAGCGCGGCTGACAGGCCTCCACCCGATCCGACCGTAGCCGGGCGCCCTCGCGGCGCCCGTTGCCGTCTTGTGCCTTGCGCCAGATCAAGGCCGCCGGCCGCTTCGCGCGCGACAAGCAGGGCGACGGCACGGGTCACCGGCGGGGGCGCCCGGCTGCGGTCCTGCGGCGCGTGCATTGCCGCGGGGCCGCAGTCTGCGCGCCGAGACCGGGGCCGACGCGCCTCGGCACCAAAGCGGCCCGATCCGGGTTCGTATCACGCCCATTTGAAGCGAAAGCGCCGATCGCGCGGACGATGCGCGCCAGGGCGGGGTTTGCCTGCCGGGGCGCGACGCGACGGACCAACCTTCTTGACCACAGCCTATCTCAACCGCATTGCCACGGCCGTGCCGCGGCACGACGTTCACGCGCTGTTCGAAGACCATGTGCGCGGCGCGCTTGCCGCGGAGCCGCGCAAGGCGCGGGTGTTCGAGCGCATGGCCGAGCGCTCCGGCATCGCGCACCGCTATTCCTGCCTCTCCACCGACGACCTCTCGGCCGGCGGCTTCTACGCGCCCGGTGCCTTCCCCGACACCGCACAGCGCATGCGCGCCTTCGAGAGGGACGCGCCGGCGCTCGCCTGCAAGGCAGTCGAACGACTGCTCGACGCGCGCGAGCGCCGGCGCATCACCCACATCCTGACCACCTGCTGCACCGGCTTTTCCGCGCCGGGGCTCGACCACGAGGTGATCGAGCAGTGCGGCCTGCCGCGCGGCGTCGAACGCACCATGATCGGCTTCATGGGCTGCTATGCGGCGATCAACGCGCTGCGGCTGGCGCGCCACATCGTGCGCTCGGAGCCCGATGCTCGCGTGCTCGTGCTCAGCCTCGAACTGTGCACGCTGCATATGCAGGACACCACCGACCTCGAGCAGATGCTGTCATTCCTGATCTTCGCCGACGGCTGCGCCGCCGCGCTGGTGTCCGCCGACGAGGACGGCCTTGCCCTCGACGGCTTTCGCACGCTGCTGATGCCCGACACGCGCGACTTGATTACCTGGAACATCCGCGGCTTCGGCTTCGACATGGTGCTGTCCGGCCGCGTGCCGAACGCCATCCAGGACGGCTTGCACGCGCATGCCGGCGACATCGTCAACGGTGCCGGGGCGCGCGCGATCGATACCTGGGCGGTGCATCCCGGCGGGCGCACGGTGCTCGACGCGGTCGAACGCGCGCTCGACCTCGACGGCGAGGCGCTTTCCGCCTCGCGCAGCGTGCTGCGGCAGTACGGCAACATGTCGTCGGCCACCGTGATGTTCGTGCTCGAAAAGCTCATGTGCGCGAAGTTGCGCGGCGCCAGAGGCTGCGCCATGTCGTTCGGGCCGGGCCTGGCCGCCGAGATCATGGCGTTCCGGAGCGCGTGACCGTGCCGGACTTCTCCCGCCGCAGCCGGGCGCTGGAATGGCTCGACACCGCCGCACCGGCGCGCGGCGAGCGTGCCGCTTATCTCAAGAGCCTTGCCGCGTTCAATGGCGTCATGCTCGGCCATCGCCCGGTCCTCAGGTGGCTCGAGACCTCGGCCGCTGCCCGCGAGCCGCTCACCTTGCTCGACGTCGGCTGCGGCTATGGCGACCTCCTGCGCGCGATCCGCCGCTGGGCCGCGCGGCGCAATGTGCCGCTGCGGCTGATCGGCGTCGACATCGAGGCCGATACCATCGCCATCGCGCGCGAGGCAACCCCGGCGCCCGACGCCATCGACTATCTCGCCGCCGACGTGTTCAACCTGCGGCCGGCGGTGCGCATCGACCTCGTGGTCAGCAGCCTGCTGACGCACCATCTCGACGACGAGCGCCTGATCTCCTTCCTGCGCTGGATGGAGGCGACGGCGCGGCGCGGCTGGCTGATCGCCGATCTCGAGCGCAACCCGGTGCCCTACCACGTCATCGGCGCGGCCGGGCATCTCATGCGCATCCATCCGATGGTGATCAACGACGGGCGCATCTCGGTGACGCGCGCGCTCGGCCGCCACGAATGGCGGCCGGCGATCGCCGCCGCCGGCATCGACGCCGACGCCGTGCGCCTCGACCGCTTCCTTTATCGCGTGACGGTGTCGCGGCTGAAGGACTAGCCGTCCTTGCGCGCGGCTTCGGTCTTTTCCAGCGCGGTCTTCAGGTGCGCGTCGCGATCGTAGACATCGCCATAGTAGCGCACCGCGCCGTCCGGGTCCGGCCAGGCGGTGAAATAAGCGAGATACACCGGAATGTCGGCGCCGACGCGCTCGCTGGCGTTCTCGCCGCGCGCAATCTGCTTTTCGACGTAACCGACGCTCTTGCCGAGCAGCGCCGCCGCCATCTCCTTCGGATGCTGCAAACGGACGCAGCCATGACTCAATGCGCGCATGTCGCGGGTGAAGAACGACTTTTCCGGCGTGTCGTGCATGTAGATCGCGTGCTTGTTGGGGAACTCGATCTTGACGAGGCCGAGCGCGTTGCGCCGGCCCGGCGGCTGACGCACCTCGACGCTCGCCGCGTTCTTGGCGAAGGCCGCCCAGTCGACAGAGTTGGAGGCGATCTGGCGGCCGCGCTGGTTCAGAACCTCGTAGCCGTGATCGTCGAGATAGGAGCCGTCGCGGTAGAGCTTTGGCAGCATCTCGTTGACGACGATCGAGCGCGGCACGTTCCAGTACGGGTTGTACTGAACGTCCTTGATGTGATCGACGAAGAAATACGTCTGCGCGTCGGGCCGGCCGACGACAGCGCGCATGGACAGCGGCTTGTCGTTGCCGTTGAAGTAGGTGACCTCGAAGGCCGGCTGATTGAGGAAGACGTAGCGGTCGCCGAATTGCTGCGGCAGCCAGCGCAGCCGTTCGAGCGACATTTCGACTTTCGCGATCTTGTCCGCGGCGCTGTCGCGATGTTTGTGCCGGGACTTGCCGGAGTGCCGTGGCTCAGGCGCCGGTCCGTCCGCACGCAAGCGCGCCAGCTCCGCGACCAGGGCTTTGAATTGCGCGTTGTCGGGGTTCTGCGCCTGGAGCCAATGCGCCACGTCGCCGTCGCCGGTCATCGTGCTCATGGCGGCGGCGAGGTCGACGGTCTTGCGCGGCAGGTCGTGGTAACCGGAAATGCGGTCGGGATCGACGCGGCCGCGCTGCGCATCCAGCACGTAAGTGAGCGCCTTGGCCGACAGCGCGACGTCGAAGCGCAACAGCGCGGCCTGCCGCGCCTGATCGTCGAGGCCATCGAGGTTCGGCGTCTCGACGCGGTAATCGGCCGGGTCGAGGCCGACCACGCCGCTGGCGTTGAGCACGGCGATGGCGGCGAGCGCCTTGGCGCTGACGCCGTTGCCGTCGCTCCAGACCAGCGCCGGATGCGCGCCGTACCAGGCGGCGACCGCCCGGCTCACTTCCGGCAGCATCCGCAGCGATGCGCCGGCGAGCGATGCGCAGGCCTGTGCGAAGGACGACGGCGCCTGGTCGTCGGCGACGGCCGCGCCGGTCGTTTCGGGCCCGGCCGTGCCGGCCACCGGCGGCTGCGCGGGGGCCGGCGGCGTGCAAAGCTTGTCGAGCGAGACGGGCTTCAGCGCGTCCGGCTTGTAGTCGTAGAAGGTGGGGTTGCTGACGTGCACCTGCGGCATCGGACCGCGCGGGCGGCGGTTGTCCTGCTCGCCCATCGACCCGTAGCCGTCGCCGCCGAACCAGCGCGGCGCGTGGTCCCGGCCGTAATCCTGCTGCACCGAGGCGTGCCGCTCGCGCGACCACTCCTGATGCCAGAACTGCATCGGCGTCTCCTGCGCGCGCGCCGCGCCGAGGCTCATGACCGCGGCGCAGCTCGTCAGCGCCAGAATTCGAATCGTCGACCGCACGGGCGGGCTCCTTCCTGCACACGGCTTGACCAGACCCGCGCGTTGTGCGCGTTGCACGACACTCAACGCCGTGGAACGCCGGAGGTTTCGCGCCGCGCGCGGGACTGTGATCGCGGCCCCGGAATACAGTTTTAAGAATTGCGGCGGGAATTAGCGGTCATTGCCCGCGCGCCCGTCCCGCTCTATGCCTGTCGGCGATGGCGAGCCTTCAGGCGAGCGCGGATCGGACGGGGGGCGTGCGGTTCCTGGGGCGGCGCCGCGCCTATGCGCGCCTGCTCGGCCGCGGCGCGGTGCTGCTGATGGCCACGCTTGGCCTTTACCGCTTCTGGCTGATGACCGACGTGCGCCGCTTCCTGTGGGTCAACACGGCGATCGACGGCGAGACGCTGGAATACGCCGGGACGCCGCTCGAGCTGGTGCTCGGCTTCCTCGTCGCCGTCGCGGTGCTGGTCCCGGTCTATGCCGGCTTCTTCATCGCCGCGCTCGATCTGGGCGCAATCGGCGAGATGGCGGGCGTCGCCGCCTTCCTCGGCCTCGGCGTGCTCGGACAATACGCGCTCTACCGCGCGCGGCGCTACCGGCTGACGCGAACCATCTTCCGCGGCCTGCGGTTCACGCAGGACGGCTCGGCCTTGGTCTATGCCACCCGCGCCGCCGCCTGGTGGCTCCTGACCGCGCTGACGCTCGGCCTCGCCTATCCGTTCCAGCTCGCGAGCCTCGAGCGCTACAAGATGCGCCACACCTACTACGGCGCCCTGCCCGGCCGCTTCGCGGGCGCCGGCTGGAAGCTCCTGCTGCGCGGCCTGCCGCTGTGGCTGCTAATCGTCGCGCCGATCGCGCTGGCGATCGCCGCCTTCATTGAGGCCGTCGACTGGACGGCGCTCTCTGCCGCCGTCGCGCAGGGCGGCGACAATGTCATGGGCCGTGTCGAGGGCGGCAATCCGGCGCTGGGCGAAGTGGTCGTCTTCGCGGTGCTGATGGTCGTTCTGTCGGTGGCGCTCGCCGCGCTCCTCTATCCCGTGTTCCAGGCCATTGTGCTGCGCTGGTGGACCTCGGGCCTGCGCTTCGGCGCCATCGAGGCGCGGTCGAAGCTGCGCATTCGGCAGGTCTACGGCGCCTACATGCGCTTCCTGTGGTGGAGCCTTGTGTTCACGATCGTGCTCGGCCTGCTGGCGATCCCGCTCCTGATCCTGATCGGCGTGCTCGCCGGCAAAATGCCCGAGACCGGCGCGGGTGACATCGCCGCGACCTTGGTCGGTCTCGGCGGCTACGTCGTCGCCGCGCTCGGCTACTCGACCATCTACCGCGCCACCGTGCAGCTCTCGCTGTGGCAACTCGGCGGCGAGACGCTGCAACTCTCCGGCCTCGATCTGCTCGACCACGTGGAAGCGCGTGGCGGCGCGAGCTCGCCGCTCGGCGAGGGTCTTGCCGATGCGTTGAACGTGGGCGGCTACTGATGGCGAACACCGTGCAAGCACCGACCGCGGGCGCCGGCGTCTTCTTCGACGGCCGCATCAGCACGCGCCGCGACGTGCGCGTCACGCTCGGCGCGCGCACCCTCACGATCGACGACGTAAGCGGCCGCCTGCTCGCCGAATGGCCCTACGAGGAGATCGATGGCCTGCCGGCGCCCGACAACGTCCTGCGGATCGGTCGCCACGGCAATGCGCTGCTGGAGCGGCTGGAGATATTCGACGCGGCCTTCGCCGCCGCGGTCGACGCCAGGGCCGCCAATGTCGACCGCAGCGGCGGAATGCAGCACCGCCAGCGGTTGGCGGTCGTGGGCCTCAGCATGGGCGCGGTCGCCTCGCTTCTCGTCGTCGCGTGGTTCGGCGTGCCGGCGCTCGCCACCCGTGTCTCGCCGCTGCTGCCGGTCGCGGTCGAGCGCAAGCTCGGCGCGGCCGTCGACATGCAGATCCGCAGCTCGCTCGACACCAGGCACGCCGGCGCCGCCTTCGAGTGCGGCGCCGGCAAGACCGAGGCGCGCGCGGCGCTGGCGCACCTGACGCAGCGGCTGGAGGCCGCGGCCGCCCTGCCGCTGCCGCTGACGTTCACGGTCGTGCACCGTCCGGAAGCCAATGCGCTGGCGATCCCCGGCGGCCAGGTCTACGTGTTCGAGGGCCTGATTGACGCCGCGCGCGACGCCGACGAGCTGGCCGGCGTCATCGCGCACGAGATAGGCCATGTCGCGCACCGCGACGGCACCCGCGCGGTGCTGCAAGGCGCCGGCCTCTCCTTCCTGTTCGGCATGCTGCTCGGCGACTTCGTCGGCGGCGGCGCCGTGGTCATCGCCGCCAAGTCGGTGCTGCAATCGTCCTATTCGCGCGAGGTCGAGGCCGCCGCCGACGCCTACGGCGTCGGCCTGATGCAGAAGGCGGGCGGCAACGGCCGGGCGCTCGGGACGATCCTCGTCCGCATCGGCGGCGCGACCGAACCCGGCATGAAGATACTGCGCGACCATCCCGACACCAGGGCCCGCGTCGCAACCATCGAACGGCTGGCGCCGGCCGTTGCAGGACCGTCTATGCTGTCGATGCAAGAGTGGACAGCGCTGCGCGGCATCTGCAAGGGATGAGGGATCGAGGGTAGGAAAGACCGATGTTGCGCCGTCCTTTTGTCGATGAGCCCATGTCGCCTTTGGCGATCTGGTCGGCGCGGCTTGCCTGGTTCGCCCTGGCCGTCGCGGCGCTGTCGGTCATCATCGTCCGCTCGGGCCTGCTCGAGATCGGCCCGGCCATCGCCACCTTCGGCGCGGCTCTGGTGTTCGCCGCCGCGGCAATCCTCCTGGCGCTGGCTAGCTTCATCGCCATCTGGCGCAGCGGCTCGTCCGGCCTTGGCCGCGCCATCGGCGGCATGCTGCTCGGCCTCATGCTGCTCGCTTACCCCGCCTACCTGGGCCTGCGCGCCAGCAAGCTACCCGAGATCAACGACATCACGACGGACCTGTCGAACCCGCCGCGCTTCGAGGTGCTGTCGCGGCTGCGCCCGCGCGGCCGCGTCGATTATCCGGCGGGCTTTGCCGATCAGCAGCGCAAGGCCTATCCCGACGTGACGCCGTTGCAGGTCGAATTGCCGGTGCGCGCCGCCTACGACGTGGCGCTCAAGGTCATCAACAAGCGCAAATGGCTGGTGGTGGACGCGCGGCCGCCGGCGACCGCGCGACGCGACGGCGTCATCGAGGCGGTGGCGCGCACGACCATCATGGGCTTCCGCGACGACGTCGTGGTGCGGGTGACGGGCTTGCGCGACGGCGGCTCGCGCGTCGACGTGCGCTCCGCCTCGCGCTACGGCCTGCACGATTTCGGCGCCAATGCGCGGCGCATCGTGGCGCTGCTCGCCGACATCGACGACGAGGCCGGCAACGTGCCGGAATCGGCGCGCTCCGACGAGCGGCCGACGCCGAAGCCGGCGCCCGCGCAGCAGCGGCGTCAGCCGGCCAAGCGGTAGACGCCGTCGATCGCGGGCGCGCCGTCGGTCATGACGAGGCCGCGCGTGACGAGATCCTCCATGTGCGCCAGCACCGACAGGCCGGCGGCGCCGGTCAGGCGCGCGTCGATGCCGATGTAGATCGCGCGCACGATGGTCGGGATGTCGGTCGGCCCCTTGCCGAGGCGATGCAGGATCGAGGCCTCGCGCGCCTTGCGGTGCAGCGTGTAGTAGCTGACGAAGCGCCGCGCCTCGGGAATCGCCGGGCCGTGGCCGGGGAAATAGAGTTCCTCGTCGCGGCGGGCAAGCTTATCGAGCGAGGCCACGTAGTCGCTCATGGCGCCGTCCGGCGGCGCGACGATCGACGTCGCCCAGCCCATCACGTGATCGCCGGCGAACAGGATGCCGCGGCCCTTGAGCGCAAATGACATGTGGTTGGCGGTATGGCCCGGCGTCGCGACACCTTCGATGGCCCAGCCGTCGCCTTCGGCGATCTCGCCGTCCTTCATCGCCACGTCGGGGCGGAAATTACGGTCGCCGCTGGAATCGAGCACATTGAGTTCGCCGATGTGCAGCGGCCGGGCCGCGCGGTGCGGCCCCTCGGCATAGACGGTGGCGCCGGTCGCGGCCTTCACCGCCGGCACCGCCGGCGAATGGTCGCGATGCGTGTGCGTGACGAAGATGTGGGTCACGGTCTCGCCGCGCACCGCCTCGAGCAGCGCGCCGATATGCGCCCGATCGTCCGGGCCCGGATCGACGATCGCGACCTTGCCGCGGCCGACGATGTAACTGAGCGTGCCCTTGAAGGTGAACGGCCCGGGATTATTGGCCATCACGCGCCGCACGCCCGGCACCGGCTCGTCGACGGTGTCGGGCGCGAGATCGAGGGTCTTGTTGAAGGGAATGTCGTCGGCCATGCCAGAAGTCCCGAATTGCCGGCACGGCCTAGCATTATCCCTTGCCGCTTGCACCCCTGCCGGCGCTAGCGGGCGATGACGACGAAGGTGCTCTGCTGGTTGAAATCATCGTAGAACTCGTATTTGCCCGGCGCGAGCGGCTTGAGCTTGATCGTCGCCTCGCCGTTGCCGCCGATCACCTTCTCGACGCTCGGATTGGAGCTCTCGAACTCCATACGGCTGGAGTCCTGATTGCGCACGCGCAGCGACACCGGCGCGTTCGCCTTGACGGTGATCTGGGCCGGCTGGAATTTGTGGTTCTTCACGGTGACCGTGTGCGCGGCGCCCTGCTGCGCCTGCGCGGACGGCATTGCGAGCACGAAGGCGACGGGCAGCGACAACAGCAGTGACTTCCCTAGCATGGACATGGAGCCCTCCCTGATGATGGCAGCGCAAGGCGGCCGCCTCTCAACGGCAGGCCCCATGAAGAAGTTCACGCCGGCGGTATCCGCAGCGGACCGAGACCTGCACCTTGGGGCCACAGTTCTGGGCTAGACCGTACCGGATGCAGGAATTCCTCAAGTCGCTGATCCCCGGGCTGTGGCTCGCCTGGCTCGCCTACTGGGTGCTCGCGGCGCGCGGCACCAAGGAGGTCGCGCGCCAGGAAAGCGCGTGGTCGCGCCTATTGCATCATGCGCCGATCATCGCCGGCGCCGCCCTCCTCGCCTGGCCGCATGTGCTCGGCCCGGCCTTCGAGGGACGCTTCCATGCCCGCACCTTCGGCTGGTTCGTCGCTGGCGTGGCGCTGGCCGTTGCGGGACTTTCCTTCGCCGCCGCCGCGCGCGCATGGCTCGGCGGCAACTGGAGCGGCACGGTAACGCTGAAGAAGGGCCACGAGCTCATCCAGAGCGGGCCCTACGCGCTGGTGCGCCACCCGATCTACAGCGGGCTCCTGCTGGCGCTCGCGGGCACGGCCATCGCCATCGATCGCTGGCGCGCGCTGGCCGGGCTGGCGTTGCTTCTGGCCGGCATCCTCTACAAGGTCCGGGTCGAGGAGCGATTTATGCGCGATCAATTCGGCGACGCCTACACACGCTACCGCGCGCGGGTGAAGGCGCTGGTGCCATTCGTGGTCTAGTGGATCTCCGGCTCGGGGACCTTCGCCGTGCCCTGGAGGAAATCGAAGTCGCAACCCTGGTCGGCCTGGCCGATGTGATCGGAATAGAGCGCGCCGTAGCCGCGCGGATAACGCGGCGCCGGCTGCTTCCATGCCGCCTTGCGCCGCGCCAGCTCCGCATCCGACACGTGCAGATGGATGAGGCGCTTGTCGACGTCGATCTCGATCTCGTCGCCGGTTTCAACGAGCGCCAGCGGCCCGCCGACATAGCTCTCCGGCGAGACGTGCAGGATGCAGGCGCCGTAGCTGGTGCCGCTCATGCGCCCGTCGGAGATGCGGATCATGTCGCGCACGCCCTGCCCCAGCAGGCGTTTCGGGATCGGCAGCATACCCCACTCCGGCATGCCGGGGCCGCCTTTCGGGCCGGCGTTCTTGAGGACGAGAATGTGGTCGGGCGTGACGTCGAGATCGTCGCGCTCGATCTCGCGCATCATGTGGTTGTAATCGTCGAAGGCGATGGCCTTGCCGCGATGCTTGAGGAAGCGCGGATCGGCCGCCGCCGGCTTGATGACGCAGCCGTTCGGCGCGAGGTTGCCCTTCAAGACCGCCGTCGCGCCCTCGGCGTAGACGGCGTCGTCGAGCGCGCGGATGATGTCGGGCTTGTAGACCTGGGCGCCGGCGATGTTGTCACCGACGGTCTTGCCGGTGACGGTCATGCAGGAGAGATCGAGCTTCTCGCGTAGGTTCTCCATCAGCGCGCGCAGGCCGCCGGCGTAATAGAAGTCCTCCATCAGGTATTGGCCGGACGGCCGCACATTGGCCAGCACCGGCACCTGCCGCGACAGCTCATCGAACTTGTTCATGTCCATCGGGATGCCGGCGCGCCGCGCCATCGCCACGACATGAATGATGGCGTTGGTCGAGCCGCCCATTGCCATGTGCACCTTGATGGCGTTGTCGAATGCTGCGGCGGTGAGGATTTTCGCCGGCGTCAGGTCCTCCCACACCATGTCGACAATGCGGCGGCCGGCGACCGTGGCCATGCGCGGATGATTGCTGTCGGCGGCGGGAATGGACGACGCGCCGGGCAGCGACAGGCCGAGCGCCTCGGCGATCGCCATCATCGTCGCCGCCGTTCCCATCACCATGCAGGTGCCGAACGAGCGCGCGATGCCGCCCTCGATCTCGTGCCAGTCGTCGTCGGTGATGTTGCCGGCGCGCTTCTCGGTCCAGTATTTCCACACGTCGGAGCCGGAACCGAGATACTCGCCGCGCCAGTTGCCGCGCAGCATCGGCCCGGCCGGCACGTAGATCGCAGGAATCCCCATGCTGATCGCGCCCATCACGAGGCCGGGCGTGGTCTTGTCGCAGCCGCCGAGCAGCACCGCGCCGTCGATCGGCTGGCTGCGCAGCAATTCCTCCGTCTCCATCGCCAGCATGTTGCGATAGAGCATCGTCGTCGGCTTCATGTAGGTCTCGGCAAGCGACATCGCCGGCAGTTCGAGCGGGAAGCCGCCGGCTTGCAGCACGCCGCGCTTCACGCTCTCGGCGCGCGCGCGCAGGTGCGTGTGGCACGGGTTGATGTCGCTCCAGGTGTTGACGATGGCGATGACCGGCTTGCCGCTCCAGTCGGCGGCGTCATAGCCGGCGCCGCGGAAGCGCGAGCGGTGGCCGAACGAGCGCATGTCTTCGACGCCCAGCCAGCGGTGGCTGCGCAGATCCTCGGGACGCTTACGGGTCATTGCCTGGCTTTCATAAAGTCATCCCGGGCGCCACCGCCCGGGATGCACATTCAAACATGCGTCACTCGATCGAGAGGTTGGCGGCGCGGACGACCTTTTCCCACTTCGCGGTCTCGTTCTTGAGAAACATGCCGAAGTCCTCCGGCGTGCCGGGCGACGGGATGCCGCCGAGGTCGCCGAGCTTCTTGAGCATGCCCGGATCCTTGAGCGCGAGGTTGATCTCCTTGTTCAGCTTCTCGACCACATCCTTCGGCGTGCCGTGCGGGACGCCGAAGCCGAAGAAGGCGCTGGCCTCGTAGCCCGGCACGGTCTCGGCGACGGTCGGCACGTCCGGCAGTTCCGGCGAGCGCGTCGCGGTGGTCACAGCGAGCGCGCGCAGCTTGCCGGCCTTGATGTGGCCGATCGACGACGGCAGGTTGTCGAACGTCACCTGCACCTGGCCGGCGAGGAGATCGGTCAGCATTGGCGCCGAGCCCTTGTAGGGCACGTGCGTCATCTTGGTGCCGGTCATCATCTTGAACAGTTCGCCCGAGAGATGGATCGAGGTGCCGTTGCCGGATGAGGCGATGTTCACCTTGTCGGGGTTCGCCTTTACGTAGGCGATGAACTCCGGCACGGTCTTGGCCGGCACGCTCGGGTTCACCTCCATCACGTTCGGCACCTTGATGACGCCAGCGACGGCGTCGATGTCGCGCAGGAAATTGAAATTCAGCTTCTTGTAGAGCGAGGTGTTGATGGCGTTGGCCGGATTGACGAGCAGCAGCGTGTAGCCGTCGGGCGCCGCCTTCACCACCTGCTCGGTGCCGAGATTGTTGCCGGCGCCGGGCTTGTTCTCGACGATGAACTGCTGGCCGAGGCGCTGGCTGAGCCAGTTGCCGATCAGCCGCGCCACGATGTCGGTCGAGCCGCCGGGCGGATAGCCGACGATGATGCGAACCGGGCGCGTCGGATAGTCAGCGGCGCGGACCGGGGCCGCAGCGAAGGCGGAAAGGCAGAGAGACGCTGCGGCAAGGCGCAGCGCGAATCGGGTTGTCAGGCGCATGGATGATCCCCCCAGAGGCGGCCGGACGGCTCCGGCCGTTGTTGTCCGTCGGCTCGAAAGTTACGCGGCGGCCGCCGCCGCGCACAAGGGCGCGCCCTGCCCCTGCCCGCGCCGCGTGCATGGCTCGCCTGCCCGCGGTAAAACGGCACCGCGCGCGGCGTAAAGCATTCGAATGTCACGAGGAAATGGTCGGAGTGGCAGGATTTGAACCTGCGACCCCCACGTCCCGAACGTGGTGCGCTACCAGACTGCGCTACACTCCGACTGGCGCCGGTCTTATAACCGCCGCTCCCTTAAAGGCAAGCGCGACCACCGGAATCCGATGAACGCTGAACTGGGCACCCAGATCCTGGCCGCCGATGCCGCCGGCATCGCCGAAGCCGCCCGTTGCCTCGCCGCCGGGGGGCTCGCCGCCTTCCCGACCGAGACGGTCTACGGGCTCGGCGCCGACGCCGGCAACGGCGAGACGGTAGCGCGGCTCTACGCAGCCAAGGGTCGCCCGGCCTTCAACCCGCTGATCGCGCATGTCGCGGACCTTGCCGCCGCGCGCAAGGTCGGCGTGTTCAATGCCGACGCCGAGAAACTCGCCGCCGCCTTCTGGCCGGGACCTCTGACGCTGGTGCTGCCGAAGCAGCCGGCCTGCGGCGTCTCGGATCTCGCGCTCGCCGGCCTCGACAGCGTCGCGCTGCGCGTGCCGGCGCACCCGGTCGCGCAGGCGCTGCTGCAAGCCTTCGGCCGCCCGGTGGTGGCGCCGTCGGCCAACCGCTCCGGCCACGTCTCGCCGACCAGCGCCGCGCACGTCATCGGCGACCTGCGCGGCCGCATCGACCTCGTGGTCGACGGTGGGCCCTGCGATGTCGGCGTGGAATCGACCATCGTCTCCTGCCTCGGCGAGCCGTCGCTGCTGCGCCCCGGCGGCCTACCGCGCGAGGCCATCGAGCGCGTGCTCGGCCGGCCGCTTGCGCTCGCCGCGGTGCCGGAGGACGACGCCCCGATCGCGCCGGGCATGCTGTCCTCACACTACGCGCCGAAAGCGGACCTGCGCCTGAACGCCGAAGCGCCACGCGCCGGCGAGGCCCTGCTCGCCTTCGGCGCCGCGCCGGCCCATGCCGGACCGACGCTCAATCTCTCGCCGCGCGGCGACCTGATCGAGGCCGCCGCCAACCTGTTCGCGCATCTGCGCGCGCTCGACGCTTCCGGCGCGCGGCACATCGCGGTAATGACGATCCCGCACGAAGGCCTGGGCGAGGCCATCAACGACAGGCTGGCGCGCGCCGCCGCGCCGAAACCTTAGAGGTCCGCAAATGAACGTCCTCGTCAAGAATGAGCCGATGCGCAGCCTCGCGCCGGACCTTTTAAATCGCTTTGCGGCGATCGTCGGCGAGAAATACGCCATCACCGATCCGCAGATGCAGGCGCCGTATCTCGTCGAGATGCGCGACCTGTTCCGCGGCCAGACGCCGGTGATCCTGCGGCCCGGTTCGGTCGAGGAGGTGGCGAAGGTCGTCAAGCTCGCCAACGAGACAAAGACGGCAATCGTGCCGCAGGGCGGCAATACCGGGCTCGTCGGCGGTCAGATCCCACACCACAACGAGGTCGTGGTCTCGCTCAACCGGCTCGACAAGGTGCGCGAGGTCGACGCCGTCTCCAACACGATGACGGTGGAAGCCGGCGTGACACTGCAGCGCGCGCGCGAGGCCGCGGCCAAGGCCGACCGGCTCTATCCGCAGCTTCTGCCGTCGGAAGGCACCTGCACCATCGGCGGCAATCTCTCAACCAATGCCGGCGGCGTCGCCGCCGTGGCGCACGGCATCACGCGCTCGCACGCGCTCGGCCTCGAAGTCGTGCTGGCCGACGGCCGCGTGCTCAACGTCCTCAACAAACTGAAGAAGGACAACACCGGCTACGACCTGCGCGATCTCTTCATCGGCGCGGAAGGCACGCTTGGCATCATCACCGCCGCGGTGCTCAAGCTCGTGCCGCGGCCGCGCTCGGTCGAGACCGCGTTCGCCGCCGTCACCTCGCCGCAGGCCGCCGTCGATATGCTCGGCGTGGCGATGGAGCGGTCCGGCGGCAGCGTCACCTCGTTCGAGATGATGCTGCGCGAGGGCGTCGAGGCGGTGATCAAGCACGATTCCTCGAGCCGCGATCCGCTTAGCAAGCCCTCGCCCTGGTACATCCTCGTCGAACTGTCGTCGCAGGCCCGCACAGGCCTGCGCGAGACCATGGAGGAGATCCTCACCGCCGGCATGGAGCGCGGCCTCGTCACCGACGCGACCATCTCCGACAGCCTCGACCAGGCAAAAGCCTTCTGGCGCATCCGCGAGATGTTCGGCGAGGTGCAGCGCCATCTCGGCGGCTCGATCAAGCACGATATCTCGGTGCCGATCGCCGCCATCCCGGCTTTCATCGAGGAGGCGAACGCGGCGGCGGTAAAGCTCATCCCCGGCGCGCGGCCGATGCCGTTCGGCCATGTCGGCGACGGCAACATCCACTACAACATCAACCAGCCGGAAAACATGGACAAGGCGGCGTTCCTCGCCCGCTGGGGCGACGTCAACGAGGTCGTGTTCGCGGTCGTGAAGAAATACAACGGCTCGATCTCGGCCGAGCACGGCGTCGGCGTGATGAAGCGCGACCTGCTGCCCGAGTACAAGGACCCGGTGGCGCTCGATCTCATGCGCGGCATCAAGCGCATGCTCGACCCGAACGGCATCCTCAATCCCGGCAAGGTGATTTGACCGAATGCTGTCGATCGCCGAGGCGACGGCCGCCGACGACGGCGCGCTCGTCGACCTGTGGACGCGCTGCGATCTGGTGCGGCCGTGGAACGACGCGTGCGCCGATATCGCCCGCGCGCGGAAGAGCGGCTGCGCGGTCATTCTCGCCGGGCGCGAGGATGGCGCGATCGTTGCCGCGGTGATGGTCGGCGACGACGGCCACCGTGGCTGGTTCTATTACCTCGCCGTCGATCCGCAGAAGCAGGGCAATGGCTATGGCCGCGCCATGACAGCGGCCGGCGAGCAATGGCTGAAGGCGCGCGGCTGCGAGAAGGTGATGCTGATGGTGCGGCCGGACAACGTGAAGGTGCACGATTTCTACCGCGCGGCTGGCTATTTCGAGCAGCCGCGTGCGCTGTTCGCCAAATGGCTCGACGGCCGCGACCCGACGCCCTAGCCTGTGGGTCTACGTGCCCCTGCCCAGTGGTCAGGGCGTCTTTTAAGCATCCATGCCCGACCCAGAAATATCGCGAAGTCCCATCGGCATTGTCGGCGGCGGCCCGATCGGGCTGACACTGGCTCTGTTCCTAGACCAACTGGGCGTGCGCTCGGTGCTATTCAACAGCGCGCCGCAGACGCGCTGGCATCCGAAAGGCAGCACGCAGGGCGCGCGGACGATGGAGCATTTCCGCCGGCTCGGCATCGCCGATGCGGTTCGCGCACTCGGCCTGCCCACTGATCATCCGACCGACGTCGCCTACTTCACCCGCTTCAGCGGGCACGAGCTCGCCCGTCTGCGCATGCCGTCGGCCAACGAAGTCGCGCGGCAGGTCGCGGCGGCGCCCGCGACCGATCAGGTGCCGGAGCCTATCCATCGCGCCAACCAGATGCACGTCGAGCGCTTCCTGTTCAAGCACGCCTCGCGCCGGCCGAACATCGTCATGCGCTTCGGCTGGACCGTCGACGCCTTCGCGGAGGACGACAGCGGCGTCACCGTGCAGGCGGCGCCGGAGCGCGGCGGCAAGCCCGAGCAATGGCGCATGCAGTATCTCGTCGGCTGCGACGGCGGTCGCAGCATGGTGCGGCGCGGACTGGGCATCAAATTCCAGGGCGAGGCGGGAATCGAGCAACGCTATTTCGGCGGCCGAATGTTCGCGACCTATGTCCGCCTGCCCGATCTCTATCGCGACTGCCTCGGCCATCGCCACGCCTGGCAGTACTGGGCCGTCAATCCGGAAATCCGCTCCTCGCTGATCGCCGTGAACGGCAAGGACGAATTCCTCTTCCGCACCCAGGCGACGGTCCCCGACCAGCCCCCCGACGACAAAACGGTGGCTGACGCGATGCGCCGCTGCGTCGGGCGCGAGACGCGCATGGAAATCGTCGCGCACGAGCCGTGGACCGCGGGCATGGCGCTGGTCGCTGAGCGCTTCGCCGCGGGCCGCGTGTTCCTCGCCGGCGACGCGGTGCACCTGTTCACGCCGACCGGCGGCTTCGGCATGAACACCGGCGTCGACGACGCCTCGAACCTCGCCTGGAAGCTCGCGGCGATGGTGCAAGGCTGGGGCGGCCCGCAGCTGCTCGGTTCGTACGAGATCGAGCGGCGGCCGGTCGCGATGCGTAACACCGACGCGGCGCGGCAACTTACGGCCAATATCGGCGGGACGAATGTCGATCCGGTCATCGAGGATGAGACGGCGGCCGGCGCCGAGGCGCGCCGCAAGGCGGGCGCCATGCTCTCGACCTTCGGCGAGCAATTCGCGTCCCTGGGCGTTCAACTCGGCGCGCGCTACGACGGCTCGCCGATCATCCCCGATGGTGAGGCGCCGCCGGGGGACGATCCGATCGCGTACAGGCCGACCAGCGTTCCCGGGGGACGCACGCCGCATATCTGGCTCGACTCCAGGCACGGCGCCGGCGCCTCGCTGTTCGACCGTCTCGGCGTCGGCTTCACGCTGCTGCGCTTCGGCGGCGCGGCTGACCTTTCAGCACTCACCGCGGCGGCGGCTCGGGCCAACATTCCCCTGACCATCGTCGATATCGGCAATGCCGAGGCGCGCGATCTCTACGCGCGCGATCTGGTGCTGGTGCGGCCCGACCAATACGTCGCCTGGCGCGGCGACGAGGGCCCGGCCGATCCGGCGCGTCTCTTCGCGCAGGTCGTCGGCGGCTGAGGCGTCATTCCGCCACCGTCACCTTCCCCCTCATGTTCGGATGAAACTTGCAAAAGTAATCGAAGGTGCCCGCCTTGGTGACCTTGAGGCTGGCGCTCTTCTTCGGCGGCAGCATCACGTCGAACGACTTGTCGGTCGCCGTGGCGGTGTGGGCGAAGACGTCCTGGTTGTCCCAGACGATGGTGTCGCCGGCCTTGGCGGTGACCTCGGCCGGCGTGAACACCAGATTCTTGATCTCCACCTTGATGGTCTCGGCCCGCGCCGGGACGGCGCAGACGATGCCGCACAACAATGCGGCGATGAGGGCGGTCCGTCCCGGCTGCATGGCCTTGCTCCCGACTACTTGAGCATCGCGTCGACGTGTTCGGCGTGCTGCTCGTGGCCCTGGAAGATCTTCAGGCCGGTCTCGAGCAGGCTCTTGAGCTCGGCGTTGCTCGCCGACGGAATGAGCGTCGTCTCGAGCGCGTTGTCGACGGTCTTGTGATAGGCGACCTCGTTGTCGACATAGACCTTGTCGAAGGCCTTGCCCGAGAGCTTGGCGAGCTCGGCGCGCTTGTCCTTCGCCTGCTTGGCGAGCGCCTGGCTGGTCGGATTGTCCTGCGGCGTGACCTTGAGTTTCTTGACCAGCGCCAGCGCCTGCTTGTTCACCGCGGTGTGGTCCTTGACCATGTTCTCGGCGAAGGCGCGCACCTCCTTGTTCTTCGATTTCTTCAGCGCCTGCTTGGCGGCGTCGATGTCGATCGCGCCGGCGGTGTAGGCGATGTGCGCGATCTGGGCGTCGTTCGGCTTGGCATTCTGCGCCGCCGCCGGCAATGGCGACAGAGCGAGCGCGGCGAGCGCCGCGTAGATTATGACACGCATGGAGAACCTCCCTTGTGCTGCAACGATACCGGTTGGATGCGGCAGCGGGCGGAAGGTTCCCGCTCAGGAGCGGCAGAGCCGCGCGACCACGACCTCGGTCATGCGCTCGCAGCGGCGGCCGCCGAACGGGAAGGTCTCGGTTAGCGCCGGCCCGAGCTGGCGGTCGAGCGCCTCGCGCAACAACGCGCGCGCCCGGTGCAGCCGCGTCTTCACCGTTTCCGGCTTGATCGCGAACAGGTCCGCCGTCTCCTCGACCGACATCCCCTCGACGATCCGCGCCACGAACACGGCGCGGAAGGAATCGGGCAGTTCGTCGATCGACCGCTCCAGCACATCGCGGATTTCACTGCGCGCCATGGTCCGCTCCGGATCGCTCACCATCGCCGACACCGGGAAATTGATGATCTCGGCCTCGCTTGCGGCATCGCCATAGGTCTCCCAATCGAGGGTCGGGCGCTGGCGGCGCTTGCGGCCGAGCGCCTCGTTGAGCGCGATGCGGGTCAGCCAGGTCGAGAACGCCGCCTCGCCGCGGAAGCCGTCGAGCGCGGTGAAGGCCCGCACCCAGGCCTCCTGCACAACGTCCTCGGCCTCGGCCTCGTTGCGCAGGATGCTGCGCGCCAGCCGGAACAGCCGCCGGTTATAGCGCCGGGTCAGCGCGCGGATCGCCGGCTCGTCGCGCAGGCGGGCGAGGGCAACCAGCGCTGCGTCGTCGAGCGCGTCGAGATCGCCCGGCGTGCGCGCTTGGGGTTGAGGGTTCAGAACGGACATGGGCTCCTCCGGATTCAACCCCTTGGATGCACCCGAAGTCCAAAGGTTCCCTGAACTTTCAGAACAAGACGCCCTGCCCGCCATCGCTTGTCTCGCGCTTGGGCGGCTTGGCGGGTTTCGTGCGCGGGTGGGCCGGCGGCTTTGCCGGTTCCATAGCGCCGGGCGTGACCGGCGCAATCAGCGCGGCATTGTCGTTGGCGGTGCGATTGACCGCAGTCGACACCGGATGCGCTTCGAGCAGGGCCTCCGGCGCGGGCGCGATCAGCGCTTCTGCGGTGCGCGCGTCGACCCCGCCGCAATTGAGCCAGAGGTCGAAGGCGTCCGGCGCGATGATGACCGGCATGCGGTCGTGCAGCGGCGACAGCATCTTGTTGGCGCGCGTCGTGACGATCGCCGCGGTCTCGACCGCCTCACCGTTCGGCCCTTCCCAGCATTCCCACAGGCCGGCGAACGCGAGCGGCTTTCCCGATTTGGCATGGATGTAAAAAGGCTGCTTCGGCCCCTTCCCCGTCGCCTGCCATTCGTAGAAGCCGTCGGCTGGGATCAGGCAGCGCCGCCGCTTCATCGCCGCGCGGAACGCCGGCTTGTCGACGATCGACTCGCCGCGCGCGTTGATGATGAGCGAGAACCGGCTCGGATCCTTGACCCAGGACGGCAGGAAGCCCCAGCGCACCAGCGCGAATTCGCGCTTGCCCTCGGTCAGGCGCACGATCGGGACCGGCTGCGTCGGCGCGATGTTGAAGCGCGCGGGGAAATTCGCCTGCTCCTCGTAGCGGAACAGCGCCCGCAGGGCTTCCGGGGCCGAGGTGATGGTGTAGCGGCCGCACATGGCCGAGATATCGGCCTTTGCCGCAGGCCGCGCAAGCTGGCCCGCCCCGCGCCGGCCGTGCTACAGGAGCCGACCCCTCCACGGACCCGCGCTCCCCACGTGGCCGACGATCGCCTCTATCCGCAGCGCCCGTTTCTCGCCGTCAGCGCCGCCATTCTGCGCGACGGCAAAGTGCTGGTCGTGCGCCGCGCGCGCCAACCCGCGCTCGGCGTCTACACCCTGCCCGGCGGCGTGGTGGAGGCCGGCGAGACGCTGCACGAGGCGGTCCGCCGCGAGGTGCGCGAGGAGACGGCGCTCGAGATCGCGCCGGTGACGCTCGCCGGCCATCGCGAGGTCATCGGTCGCGACGCCGACGGCCGCGCCAAGCGGCACTTCGTCATCCTGTGCTTTGCCGCGCGCTGGGTGTCCGGCGAGCCGAAGCTCAACGACGAGCTCGACGAGGCGCGGTGGATCAGGCCGGAGGAGCTTTCGGGCCTTAAGACTACCGAGGGCCTGGCCGAGATCGTCGCCGCCGCCGTGGCGCGGTTAACGGACGCCTGAGGCGAGCGCCTTGCGGACGCCGCGGAGCAAGCGCATATCAGGCCGTCACCGCGGGGGTCCGCATCTTTTGAAGAAGCTTCTGACGCTCGGCATCGTGGCTCTCTGCCTCTCGGCGACGGCGCACGCGCAGAAAAAGCCGCCGGCGCCCGAGCCTGCCCCCGCTGCCACGCCGGCCGCGCCCTATGACGCCGACCTGCAACGGCTCGCCGAAATCCTCGGCGCGCTCCAGTATCTGCGCACGGTGTGCAAGGCCAACGAAGGCCAGAAGTGGCGCGACCAGATGCAGGCTCTGCTCGACGCCGAGGCCCCGGACGGCGACCGCCGCCGCAAGATCGTCGCCAACTACAACCGGGGTTACCGCGGGTTCCAGCAGACCTATCGCACCTGCACCCCCGCCGCGGACCTCGCCATCCGCCGTTATCTCGACGAAGGCGCCAAAATCGCCCGTGAAATCACCGCGCGTTACGCCAATTAATCCACAAACGGCTTAGTGCCGTTAACCTTTCCTTTATTGTGACCTGTGGCCGGAACCCCCGCGTGCTAACGTCCCGTTCGGGACTTTGGGGCGGCGTTCATCACCGAACGTCACGAGGAAAGCAGGAACCGGATGACCACAGCAGGTCGTTCCGTGCACGCGCGCGAGCCGATGCCGGACCATGAGCAGAAGCGCGTCGCGCTGGCCTACCTCCAGGAGGCTTGGGCCGAGGCGCGTCTCGACGGCATCGACGGCGACTGCCTGGCGCAGGCCTGTCTGTTTTCGGCGCTGGCTGAATTCGTTTCAACCTATGGCGAGGACGCGGCCGCTACCTTTACCAGCGGCCTGGCCGACCGCATCCGCAACGGCGAGTTCACAATCGAGCAGGCGCGGCAGTAGGCCCGCCGTTCAGGCGTAGAAGCCGTAATAGCGCTCCAGCACCGCCTCGATATCCGTCACGTAGAACGGCTTCTTGAGGAAGGCGAGCACGCCCGCCGCGTGCGCCCGGTCGGCGATGGCGTTGTCGACGGTCGAGGTCATCATCACCACGGCGACGTTCGGCTGTTCGCGCTTGATCTCCCACAGCGTCTCGAAGCCGTTGAACCCGGGCATCTGGTAGTCGAGAAACACCAGCCCGAAGCGGCCCGAGCGTACCTCGCGCAGAGCGGCGAGCCCCTCCGGCGCCTCGTGGATGTCGAGGGTAAAGCGCGTCGCCGCCAACACCTTGCGCACGATGCTGCGCATGGTCGAGGAATCGTCGACGATCAAGACGCGCGTCGGCACGCGAGTGCGCGCGCACAGCTCGGCGTATTTGCGCGCGTCGTCGAGGTTGCTCGGCCGCCGCAGCACGCCATCGACGCGCTCGCCGTTCTGGTCGTGGCCGGCGCCGCAGATGAAGATCAGCGGCCGCGGCTGCGTCGAGCGGGCGGCGGCAAGCACGGCTTTCTTGGTGTGCGCCGGCAGCGCGGAATCGACGATGCAGATGTCCGTGCCCGACCTGTTCAGCGTCGACTGGGCCTCGGCCGGCTCCTGCGCGAAGAAATCCACCGGCACGGATATGTTGCCGGCGCCACGCAGCCAGAGATCCCGCTCGGCCGGCGGCGCGCCGACCAGCAGCATGCGCAGCGACAGAAGCTCGTCTCCCATGGGCATCATTGGCTCCCCGGGCTGGTTATAGCCCGGACCCGCGCTGGGTAAACGACACGGGTCTTAACCCTTTGGCCGGGATTTGCAATTCCCGCTTGTAGACGTGGTTGAGGAACTCTGGGGAAAACTGTCGGTTGCGGCGAATCGAAGACCGACCGGGACGATATTCCGACGGTGCTCCACCACCGGAAGCTGTAAGGCCACGGCGCTTACCTTCGGCGGCGAGTTCTGGCAAACAACGAACGGTGTTCATGAGGGTTGGCATGCAGGCAGCGCTTCTTCCCGACCGCGGCGTCGTCAAGGTCGTCGGCGACGACGCCCGCAAGTTTCTCAACGGGCTGGTCACCTGCGACATGGGCAAGGTCACGCCGGCGGCGGCGCGCTTTGCCGCGCTGCTCACACCCCAGGGCAAGATCATCGCCGATTTCATCATCGCCGAAGCGTCCGCCGAGGACGGCGGCGGCTTCTTCCTCGACTGCCCCCGCGCGCTGGCAACGGCGCTCGTCGACAAGCTCAACTTCTACAAATTACGAGCCAAGGTCATCTGCGAGGACCTCTCGGAGGTGCTCGGCGTGATGGCCGCCTGGGACAATGGCGGCGAGACCGAATACGGGCTCTGCTACGCCGACCCGCGTCTGCCGGCGCTCGGCACCCGCATCATGCTGCCGCCGCATCTGGCGCGCGATGCCGCCGCCGATCTCGGCGCAACGCTCACCGATGCCGGGGCCTACGAGGCGCATCGCATCGCGCTCGGCGTGCCGCGCGGCGGCGCCGACTTCATGTACGGCGACGCCTTCCCGCACGAGGCCGACATGGACCAGCTCGCCGGCGTCGACTTCGACAAAGGCTGCTACGTCGGCCAGGAGGTGGTGTCGCGCGTGCAGCACCGCGCGAGCGCGCGCAGCCGCGTCGTGCCGATCGCCTATGACGACTACGCGCCGAGCTCCGGGCTACCGGTGATGGCCGGCGACAAGGAGATCGGCATGCTCGGCGCCACCGCCAACGGCCGCGGGCTGGCGCTGTTGCGCCTCGACCGCGTCGCCGACGCGCAGGCGGCCGGCGTGCCGCTCACCGCGGGCGGCATCGCGATCCGCCCGGTCAAGCCCGGCTGGGCCCGGTTCGACTGGCCCGCGGGCGGCTCCTCATGAGCGCGGTGCTGCACGACGACGGGCTGAAGCGCTGCCTCTGGCCGAAACAGGACCCGCTCTACGTCGCCTATCACGACGAGGAATGGGGGGTTCCGGAATACGACGACCGCGCGCTCTACGAGAAGCTGGTGCTCGACGGCTTCCAGGCCGGCCTGTCGTGGATCACCATCCTGCGCAAGCGCGACAACTTCCGCAAAGCCTTCGACGATTTCCAGCCGGAGAAGATCGCGCGCTATCGCCCGGCCAAACTCGAGAAGCTGATGGGCGACGCCGGCATCGTGCGCAACCGTTCCAAGATCGAGGGCGCGGTTTTCTCCGCGCGCGGCTATCTCGAGATCATGGAGAAGGGCCCGGGTTTCTCGACGCTGCTGTGGGGCTTCGTTGACGGCAGGCCGAAGGTCAACCGCTTCAAGACGCCGAAAGAGATTCCGGCCGAGACCGACATCTCGCGCAAGCTGTCGAAGGAATTGTCGTCGCGCGGCTTCAAGTTCGTCGGCCCGACCATCGTCTACGCCTTCATGCAGGCGGTCGGCATGGTCAACGACCACCTCACGACTTGCTTCCGCCATCCCAAGTGTTCAAAGCTCGCCAAACGCAAATGAGCAAGCCCCCTACCCGCGCAAGGAACGCGCCGCGCGCCTGGCAGCGCATGCTGTCGGGACGGCGGCTCGACCTGCTCGACCCCTCGCCGCTCGACGTCGAGATGGAGGACATTGCGCACGGCCTCGCCCGCGTCGCGCGCTGGAACGGGCAGACCCACGGCGAGCACATTTTCTCGGTGGCGCAGCACGTGCTGCTGGTCGAGGCGCTGGCGCGCGCCAACGCGCCGCGGCTCGACAAGCGAGGCCGTCTCGCCGCGCTCCTGCACGACGCGCCGGAATACGTGATCGGCGACATGATTTCGCCGTTCAAGGCGGTGATCGGCGACGACTACAAGGCGGTGGAGAAGCGCCTGCTCGGCGCCATCCATCTGCGTTTCGGCCTGCCGGCGCGCTTGCCGGAAGAGCTCACCACGCTGATAAAGACCGCCGACCGCAACGCTGCCTGGCTCGAAGCGACCAAGCTCGCGGGCTTTGCCGAGGACGAGGCGCGCAAGTTCTTTGGCCCGCCGCCGAAATATTCCGCCGCGCTCATCCGCGACTATCTCACGCCGTGGCCAGCCGCGGCCGCGGAGGCGCGCCTCATCGAACGCGTCGAGGCCCTGCTGCGCGGCGCGGCCCCCGCGCGGCACACGTCATAGATAAGACGCACCACGGACCTAGACCGCAATCATGATCCACGTCTGCTCGCTTGCCCGCCTCTACACCACGGTCGAGGAGACCCGCGCGCGTCACGTCGTCACGCTGCTCCGTCTCGCCGACCGCGTGCAGTGGCCGCCGCACATCGCGCCGGACAATCACCTGATCCTCGCCGTCGACGACATCGTCGATGCGGCCGACGGCTACACCGTGCCGGCCGAGGAGCACGTCGGCCGCCTGATCGCATTCGCGCGGGGATGGGATCGCGCTTCGCCGATGGTGGTGCATTGCTTCGCTGGCATCAGCCGCTCGACCTGCGCCGCTTTCACCGCCGCCTGCGTGCTCAACCCCCACCGCGACGAGAACGAGATCGCCCGCGCCATCCGTAGCGCCTCGCCGACCGCGCAGCCGAACCTGCGCATCGTCGGCATCGCCGACCGCCTGCTTGAGCGCGACGGCCGCATGGTGCGCGCCGTCGAGGATCTCGGGCCCGGCGCGCCTGCGGCCGAAGGCCATCCGTTCAGGCTCGATCTCGACTGACCGGGCCGCTAGATTGGCGCCCGTCGACAAGCAGATGGGGGCGGCAAAGGTGAGTGAGCGGCATTACGGCGTGGTCTCGCCGGACATCCTGAAAAGCTATAACGGCCTCGCCTTCTTGAAGGCAATCGTCGCCGGCACAGTGCCGAACCCGCCGATCAGCGAGACGCTCGGCTTCCATCTCGCCGAGGCGGAGGCGGGCCGCGCGGTGTTCGCCGGCACGCCCGGGCTGCGGCACTACAATCCGATCGGCTCGGTGCACGGCGGCTTTGCCGCGACGCTGCTGGATTCGGCGCTCGCCTGCGCGATCTTCTCGACCATGCGGCAAGGCGACGTCTGGACGACTTTGGAGCTGAAGATCAACTACGTGCGGGCGATGACGGCCGAGACCGGGCCTGTGCGCGCCGAGGGCCGGGTCATCCATCGCGGCCGCACCGTCGCGACATCGGAAGGCGATCTGAAGGACGCGTCGGGCAAGCTCTACGCCCACGCCACGACTACCTGCATGATCTTCCCGGCGAAAGATTGAAAACAAAAACGTCGACCTTAAGGCCGGCGTCCGCCAATCGATTTCGAACGCTTACTTGTTTTCGGCCGTGATCGACGGCCGCAGGCCGAGCGGCTGCGAGCCGGCGCGATGGCCGTGCGTCTCGTGCTCGGCATGCGCAAGCGACGCGCGCGCCTGATGGCGCGTGAACTCGCACGAGGCAAAGCCGAGGCCGGACACCGAACCGCGGAAGCTCGTCTCGCTGGTCTTCTCGAGGTTGAAGCAGGGCTCGACCGGCAGGCCGCGCAAGGTCGCGCACACCGACTCGCCCTTCACCCGCAGCGTGCCCGCCGGCAGGTGCGCGTAGCGCGTCGGGCCCGAGCCCTGGAACTGGATCGAGCCCACGACCGATCCATCGGCATAGACGCGGCCCTGGCCGCGCGTGCCTTCGAAGCAGGTGTAGTTGAACATCTTGCCGATGACGAAGCGGCGCGCTTCCTCGGCGGTCATCTCGCCGGCAAAAGCCGGGACGGCGGCCAGAAGGCCCGCCACGAGCGCTACCCCACGCAACATCTCGACCACTCCGAACGCAACGCCACCGGCACTGACTGTGGCCCGTTTGACGAGCCTAGCGGATTATGCCGGCGGTTCGTCGCCAAATCCTGAACATGTTTACCCGATCTTGACCACGATCCGCCCCCGGACCTGCCCGTTCAGGATATCGGCGGCGGCCTTGGGCACATCGGAAAGGCCTGTTTCCGTGGTCATCGCGGCCAGTTTTTGGCGATCGAGGTCGTTCTCGAGCCTTTTCCACGCTGTTTTTCGCCGCTCCAGCGGGCACATGACCGAGTCGATACCGTAAAGACACACCCCCCGCAAAATGAACGGGGCGACCGAGCCCGGCAGGTCCATGCCCCCGGCCAGACCGCAGGCGGCCACCGCCCCGCCGTAGCGGGTCATCGACAGGAGGTTCGCCAGCGTGGCCGAGCCTACCGAGTCCACCGCCCCCGCCCAGCGCTCCTTGGCCAGCGGCTTGGGCGGCCCGGCGAGGTCTTTGCGCTCGACGATCTCGGCGGCGCCGAGGCCTTTGAGATAATCCGCCTCCTGCGGCCGGCCGGTGACCGCGTGCACGGTGAAACCGCGCTTGGCGAGAATCGCGATCGCGACCGAGCCGACGCCGCCGGCGGCGCCGGTGACGGCGACAGGCCCGCGCTCCGGCGTTAGTCCGTGGCCTTCGAGCGCCATGACCGCGAGCATCGCGGTGTAGCCCGCGGTGCCGATCGCCATCGCCTCTTTCGTGCTCATGGTCGCCGGCAGCGGCACCAGCCAGTCGCCCTTGACGCGCGTCTTTTCGGCGAAGGCGCCGAGATGCGTCTCGCCGCAGCCCCAGCCGTTGAGCACGACCTTGTCGCCCGGTTTCCAGGCGGGATGCGTCGAACTCTCGACCGTTCCGGCGGCGTCGATGCCGGCGATCATGGGAAAGCGCCGCACCACCGGCGCCTTGCCGGTGACGGCGAGGCCGTCCTTGTAATTGACCGTGGAGTATTCGACGCGGACGGTGACGTCGCCGTCCATCAGGTTCGATTCATCGAAGGCGGTGAGCGACGACGTCGTGCCGCCGCCCGCCTTCTCGATCACAATCGCCTTGAACGTACCCACGCGCGCCTCGTCCGG
>Ga0134125_10001389_pt1 | contig 29835 bp, 2 predicted proteins | sample KB31751_FD_96464 | JGI IMG/M metagenome (GOLD analysis project Ga0134125, IMG submission 96464) | Terrestrial soil microbial communities with excess Nitrogen fertilizer from Kellogg Biological Station, Michigan, USA - KB3-175-1 | ecosystem: Environmental > Terrestrial > Soil > Unclassified ... | reverse complement strand
CAGACACACCCCGACAGCCACCTCTGGTCCCACTCCCTGCTTGATCAGATAATGGGCCAACTGGTTGCTCCGCCTATTTAGTTCTCCATAACTTAGCTGCTCCCCTTCATGGACCACCGCGATCGCTTCCGGCCGCAGCGCCGCCTGCTGCTCGAATATCTCAGCGAGGCACTGCTCGCGCGGATACTCGCTCGCGGTCGCATTCCACTCCACCAGCAACTGCTCTTCTTCAGCCGCCGTCAACAGCCGCAACTCCGATAACTGCTGCTCAGCTCCGCCAGCTCTCTTCGCCATGCTCTCCAGCAACTGCTCGAGATGGCCCAGCAGCCGCGCGATCGCTTCCCGGCCAAGTCGGTGCCCCTCATACAACACCTTCAGCAACAGCTTTCGTCCCGGTCCCACCACCAGCGTCAGCGGATAGTTGGTCCGTTCCATCGCCCACACTTGTTCATACCTGATCCGTCCCACGCTCTCACCGGCTCCGGCCGCCAACTGCTCGACCGGATAGTTCTCATAGGCCAGCAGACTCTCAAACAACGGCACGCCGCGCTCCACCTCACTCCAGCCCTGCACCTCCACCAACGGGCTGTACTCGTACTGCCTCATCTCCGCCTGCCCGCGCTGCAACTCCTGCAACCACTCGCCCAGCCGCAGCTCATCCTGCATCCGTACCCGCACCGGCAAGCTGTTGATGAACAGCCCCACCATCTGCTCCACTCCCGCCAACTGCGCCGGTCGTCCTGAGACGGTGGCGCCAAACACCACGTCATTCTCGCCACTGTAGCGCGATAACAGGATGGCCCATGCGCCCTGCACCACTGTGTTGAGCGTCACCTGCTGCTGGCGGGCCAACCCTTCTAATTCGCTCGTTGTTTGCGCGCTGAGATAGATTTCCTGTACGGCGTAACTGCTGCTACTCAGCGGCAGAGCGCTGGCTGGCGCCACAATCCCCAGCAACGTCGGAGAAGTAAAACCGGCCAGCCTGTTTCTCCAGTAAGTTTCCGCTGCCGTCGTGTCCTGAGCCTGCAGCCACTGAATGTAATCGCGATATAGTCTCGGTCGGGCCAACTCCAACTGTTCGCCGCGACGATAGGCTTCGTAGTAGCCGAACACTTCTTTCATCAACAACGACATGCACCAGCCGTCCAACAGCATGTGGTGAAAACTCCAGACAAACTGCCACGCCGCATCGCCCAATCGGAGCAGCGCAAAGCGCATTAGCGGCGGCTGCGTGAAATCGAACCCGCGTTCACGGTCCGCCACCAGAAAGCGCTCCAGCTTCTGCTCCTGCAGGTCGCTGCTTAGTTCCCGCCAGTCCTCCTCCAGCCACTCCGGCCAGACTGCCGCATGGACCAACTGCACCGGCGAACTCAGACTTTCCGAGTGAAAACTGCTGCGCAATATCGCATGCCGCTCCAGCACCTGTTGCCACGCAGACTTCAATCCTTCGACGTCGAAATCGCCCTCGAACCGGTTCTGCATTTGCTCGAAGTAGAGTCCGCTCTGCGGCGCATACAAACAGTGGAACAGCATTCCCTGCTGCATCGGCGAGAGCCGGTAGAGATCTTCGACGACTGCCGGCTGGACCAGCACCTGGTCCAACTCTGCCTGAGTCAATCGGGCCAGCGGAAAGTCTGACGGTGTGTATCCTCCGGCTTTGTCGCTCTGGCAATGACGAATGATCTGTCGCAGCGCTTTGATGTACTCCTGGGCCACCTGCTCGATAGTCTCTCGTTTATGCACCTGGTCGCTGTAGATCCAACTTAGTTGCAGTCTGCCTGCCGCCACCAGCGAGCTGATCTCCAACAGGTGCTCCCGTTTCCCACGAGAGCTGCGCTGGCTTCCACCAGACTCCGTCGCCACATCAAAGGCGCTGTTCTCGCCGAGCGCTCGACCTACTTGTCCGACGTAGTTGAAGATCACCTGCGCCTGCGGCATCGCCTTCAGCGTCGATCTCAGTTCGGCATCTTCACTCAGATAGCGGAGCAACCCGTAACCAATTCCCTGCTCCGGCACCTGACGCAACTGCTCCTTCACACTCTTCAACACTTCGCCCATTTGCTCCAGGGCACGATGGCCGTTGATTTCCAGCAGCACCGGATAGATCGTTGTAAACCAGCCCACCGTCCGCGACACATCTACCTGTTCACTGATCTGTTCCCGCCCGTGACCCTCCATATCGATCAGCACGCGCGGACTCCCGGTCCATTTCGTCAGCGTCAATGCCAGCGCCGTCAGCAACACTTCGTTGATCTGCGTGTGATAGACCGCCGGCACTTCCCGCAACAACGCGCGCGTCTCTTCCGCACTCAACGCGACATTGATGGTCTGGAGTGAACTGATGCTGTTCTCTCCCGCATGATCGCGCGGAAGGCCAGCGAACGCTTGTCGTGAAATGGCGAGCCAGTAAGCTGACTGCGAGATCAGGGCTTTCGAGGAACAATAGTCTTTGAGGGTAGCAGCCCAGTGTTGGAAGGAGGTGGTCTTGGCCGGCAGTTGCACTCGCTCTCCAGCCGCCAGCTGCGAGTAGGCGGTCTGCAAATCCTCCAAAAGGATTCTCCAGGAGACTCCATCTATCACCAGATGGTGGCAGACGATCAGCAATCGGGCCGGCTGTTCTGCTCCAAGATCGAAGTAGACCAGACGCAGCATTGGACCATCGCTGAGTGAAAGACTTGCTTGTGTTTCTTCTGCTGCCGATTCAATCGCCGCGGCTTGTCCCTGCTGCGCGACCGCTGAGAGGTCAATCACTCTGAAACCAATCTCTTCATCTGCCGGAGCATAGAATTGTTGCCAGCCTTCCGAAGTAGATTGATACCTGAATCGTAGCGCGTCGTGATGAATTAAGAGACGCCCGGCTGCTGCACGCAGGATGGATGGATCTATCTGACTACGAACCTGTAGCAGTAAAGATTGATTGAAGTGATGCGGATCAATAATCTCCTGCTCGAAGAACCAGTGCTGAATGGGTATCAACTCCGCTCTTCCAAGTACCACGCCTTGTTCGGCATGGATGAGTTTTGCCGATCCAGCGACCGGCGCCAACTTCGCCACGGTCTGATGTTGAAAGAGGTCCTTCGGAGACAGTCGCAGACCTGCCTGATTGGCCCTCGCGATCGCCTGGATGCCGATGATCGAATCTCCACCAAGCTCGAAGAAGTTGTCGTGGATGCTCACTCTCTCAAGTCCAAGCAGTTTGGCCCAGATGTTCGCCAGGATGTCTTCCGCCAGCGTACGCGGCCCCACATATTCCGCTCCCTGCCCCACTCCCACTTCTTCCGGCAGCGGCAGCTTACGTCGGTCGACCTTCCCGTTCGCATTCAACGGCAACTCTTCCAGCTCCACTACCTGCGAGGGGATCATGTACTCAGGCAAACGCTCGCCCAGATACTCGCGCAATTCGCTCGCGCTCACCGCTTCTCGCTCGCGACAGACCACGTACCCGATTAATCGCTTCCCACTTTCACTCCCGGCGCGCGACACCACCACGCTCTCGCGCACTGCTGGATGACTTGCCAGCGCCAACTCCACTTCTCCTAACTCGATCCGGTACCCACGCACCTTCACCTGCTCGTCTCGCCGCCCCACAAACTCCAACTCGCCGTTTGCCCGGTACCGCACCACGTCTCCCGTCCGGTACAAACGCGCCCCTGCCTCGCCGCTGAACGGATCCGGGATGAAGCTCGCCGCCGTCAGCTCCGCCTGCTGCAAATACCCGCACGCCAGCCCGTCGCCGCCCAACAGCAACTCGCCGTTCACCCCCACCGGCGCCGCCTGCAACGCTTCATCCACCACGTACACCCGCGTGTTAGCCACCGGCCGCCCTATCGGCACCGTCACTCCTGCTACGGTTGCGCCCACGCCGCGCTCCATCACATGACAACAACTGAAGGTCGTGTTCTCCGTCGGCCCATAGCCATTGATTAGCACGCCGCTTCCGGCCGCCAGCACTTGCTCCACCCCGCTCCGCAACAGCACATCCCCGCCGGCCAGCAACTTGCTCACTCCCGCCAACGCTCCCAACTGCTCACTCACCATCAAGTGAAACAACCCGGCCGTCAGCCACAGCGTCGTCACCTTTTGTTCCACCAGTACCTCAGCCAACTCCGCCAGCGTCACGGGCCCGGCACGCATCACCACCAGCCGGGCGCCATTCAGCAGCGCGCCCCACAACTCAAACGTCGAGGCATCAAAACTCAGCGGCGCCATCTGCAGCACCACATCCTGCTGCTCCAACTGGATGTAGTTCGTATTGCGCACCAACCGCATCACGCCCCGATGCGGCACCGCCACTCCTTTCGGCCGTCCCGTCGACCCCGACGTGTAGCTCACGTAGGCCAGGTTCTCACTGCTCGTCTGCGACTCCGGATTCTCCCGGCTCTCACGCGCCACCGCCGTCCACTCCTGGTCCAGCCGCACGCAGCTCACTCCCGCTTCACCCAATCCCGCCGCTAATTCTCCCAGCGTCAGTACAAGCCTGGCTCCCGCCTCCTCCACCATCAACGCCAACCGCGCCTGCGGGTACTCGGGATCCAGCGGCAGATAAGCACCACCTGCTTTGAGAATACCGAGTAGCGCCGTCACCATCTCCAGCGAACGCTCCAGACACACCCCCACCAGCGTCTCTGCGCCTACGCCCCGCCGACGCAGATAGTGGGCCAACTGGTTACTCCGCGCATTCAACTCTCCATAACTGAGCTGCTCCCCTTCATAGACGACCGCGATCGCTTCCGGCCGTAGCGCCGCCTGTACTTCAAAGAGCTCCGCCAAATTACTCGCTCCAGCCGCAAACTCCCGCCGCGTCTCGTTCCAGCTGCGCACTGTTTGTTGCCACTCGGCCGCTTCCAATAACGGCAACTCCCACAAGCGCTGTTCCGGCTGCGCCACGATCCCCTGCAACAATACTTCAAAGTGGCGCATCATCCGCGCGATGCGAGTCCCGTCGAACAAATCCGTGCTGTAGTCAACATTCAGCTCCAAGCCCTGCGGCCTTTCATTGGCTGACACGAGTAGATCCAGTTTTGCTGTCTTTGTTTCTCCACGTAACCCGCTTACCTGCAAGCCGTTCATTCCGGCCGACCACTGCTGCTGCCCGAGGTTCTGCAAGATGAACATGGTCTGAAACAGCGGCGAGCGACTCAGGTCACGCTCCGGCTGCAACTCTTCCACCAGCTTCTCGAACGGCACGTCCTGATGCGCATACGCTCCTAAACACACTTCCTTGACTTGGCGTAGCAACTCCAAAAACGACGGCTGACCGCCCATGTCCGCGCGTAACACCAGCGTATTCACGAAGAATCCGATCAAGCCTTCAGTCTCGGCATGATTGCGATTGGCGATCGCCGTTCCCACCACAATCTCCCGCTGACCGCTGTAGCGATGCAGTAGAGTCTGAAACGCCGCCAGCAACGTCATGAACAACGTCACCCCTGCGCGCGAGCTCAAGTCTTTCAAACCGGCAACGAGCTCCGGCGGCAACGAAACATCTAATTGTGCGCCCCGGTAGTTGAGCACTGCTGGTCGCGGTCGATCAGACGGCAGCTCCAGCACCGGCAGCTGGTCCAATTGCCGGCGCCAGTAGCTCAACTGACGCTCCAACTCCTCACCCTGCAACCACTCTCTTTGCCAGACTGCAAAGTCCGCGTATTGAATCGGCAGTTCCGGCAACCGCGACTCTGTACCGCGACTATAAGCGTCATACAAGGAAGTCACTTCTTTGATCAGCACTCCCATGGACCAACCATCGCTCACGATGTGATGCATAGTCAGCGCTACGACGTGATCCTGCGCGCTCAATCGCAACACCTTTACTCGGAGCAGTGGTCCATGGGCCAGGTCAAACAACACCTCGCCCTCTGCCTTAGCCAGTTCCTCTATCGCCGCTTCTCGCCCTGCCTCGTCAAACCCACTGAGATCCGTGACCGCCAGTTTCACTTCCCCAAGTGCAGTCACTTCCTGCCACGGCTCGCCACTCTCACTCAGAAACTTCGTCCGCAACACTTCATGACGCCGCACTATCTCGCTGACCGTTCGATCCAGTGCCTCGAGTTTCAACTCCCCTTTCAGCCGCATCACTTTTGAAATGTTGTAGAACGTATTTCCCGGTTCCAACTGATCCAGGATCCACAGGCGCTGCTGCGCAAATGACAACGGCAAACGTCCGTTACGAGCGCGGCGTACAATTTTCGACACTTCGTTTTTGGGCACGAATTCGCCCCGACGCCGCTTCTCAAGAAGCGCCAACTGCGTCTCCGAAAGGCGCGAAACCCTGTTCGCCGTTTCAGCCATAAGCTACGTTTCTCGGTGTAATCTGCAGGATCTGTGGACTAGGTAATCTGTAGATCAGAAGCGATGCGTTTCCCTCGAGCGGCACTCAACCTCTTGAGCGCACTCTCTTCGTTGTGAGTGGTCTTCAGTTTTTTCTCGGTCTGCTCGGCTTCGGTGAGCATCTCCAGGTTGGTGAGTCGCGTGGCAGGGTTCTTGACGATACTTTCAAGCAGCACGCTGAAATGGTTCCCCATCTTGGCGATGGTTGATTCATCGAAGATGTCAGTGTTGTAGGTCCACAGCCCGGTCAGGCGGCTGCGTCCTTCCGCCATCCAAAGAGTTAAGTCATACCGGCTGGTTTCATTCTCAAGGCTCAGAGGCTCAAGGTTGAGATTTGATAATCGCATTGCCGAAATAGGGGCATTTTGAATACCAAACTCCACCTGGAACACTGCTGGACGGCTCGTGTCGCGCACTGGTTGCAGCTCTTCAATGAGTTTCTCGAAGGGCAGATCCTGATGCGCGTAAGCGCCGAAACAGATTTGCTTGACGGTTCTTAGAAAGTCGCTAAAGAGAGGATTTCTGCCCGGCTCGCTCGGGAACACCAGTTGGTTAATGAATACTCCAATCAGGCCTTCGGTCTGGATGAAATTTCGATTTGCGATTGGCGAGCCAACGATGATTCTTTCTTGTCCACTATAGCGGAACAGCAATGTTTGAAAGGCCGCGAGCAACGTCATAAACAACGTCACCCCTTCGCGCCGGCTCAACTCATTTAGCCCGGCAGTCACTTCCGGAGACAAATGGAACCGCAGTTGTGCACCGTGATAACTCGGCGCCGCCGGTCGTGCTCGATCCGCCGGTAGCTCCAGCACGGGCAGTTCGCCTCCCAACTGCTTGCGCCAGTATTCCAACTGTCGCTCCAGCTCTTCGCCCTGTAACCAACCACGCTGCCACACTGCAAAGTCTTTGTACTGCACTGGAAGCTCTGCCAAAGGCGACTCATCATCCCGGCTATAGGCGTTGTACAACGTCGCCACTTCGTTGATCAGCACTCCGATGGACCAACCATCGCTCACGATGTGGTGCATCGTCAGTACGACTACATGTTCTTCGTCGCCAAGCCGCAACAGCCTCGTTCGCAACAGTGGGCCAGTGGCGAGATCAAACGGTTCGCGAATCTCTGCTCTGGCAACTTCGCGCACCGCGGCTTCACGCTCGGTCTCGCTCAAGCTGCTGAGATCTGTGACTGCAAGTTTCACATCCGCGGCCGGCAGTACTTCCTGTCGCGGCTCTCCGCCTACGCTCACAAAGCGTGTGCGCAACACTTCATGCCGCCGCACGATCTCGCTCAACGTCCGCTCCAGGGTGCCAATCTGAAGCTCGCCCTTAAGTCGCACCGCTGCCGGCATGTTGTAGAACGGACTATCCGGCTCCAGCTGATTCAGGAACCACAGACGCTGCTGCGCAAACGACAACGGCAACAGGCCGTCCCACTGTTCGCGCTCCTCAAGTGCGACGCTCTTTAACGGCGGCATCGTTACTCCAGCTCCCCCGCGCAAGGCCTCGGCAACGATGCGGCTGAAGCCTTGCACCGTCGGCTCTGCAAACAACCGCCGCAGTTCTACCTCCACTGCGAAGACTTCTCGCACGCGCGAAATCACTTGCGTTGCCAGCAACGAGTGTCCGCCTAACTCGAAGAAGTTCAGATCGCGGCCGCTGACTTCGCGCTTCAATACCTCGCTCCAGATGCCTGCAACCATCTCCTCCACCGGCGTCCAGGCACCTTCTGCTTCCTGGTCCAGCGCGCCTGCTTCTGACGGTTCCGGCAGTCTCTGTCGATCGATCTTTCCATTAGCCGTCAACGGCATCTGGTCCAACATCACCCAGCGCTGCGGCACCATGTACTCCGGCAGACGCTCGCGCAGATATGGCCGCAACTCAGCGCTTGCTTCCCGCTCGCTGCCTGGCCAGCTCTCTCCTACTACATAACCAACCAACTGCTCGTCACGCACAGTCACCACTGCGTGGCGCACTCCAGTGTGACTCTCGAGCACCGCTTCGATCTCACCTAACTCAATTCGGTAACCGCGCACCTTCACCTGATCGTCAATCCGGCCCAGAAATTCTATCTGGCCATCTCGCCGGTAGCGGCACAAGTCACCGGTGCGATACAAGCGCCCGCCTTCGACACCACTGAACGGATCGGGGACGAAGCTCCCAGTCGTGCGCTCGGCATCGTTCAGGTAACCGCGTCCGACACCAACGCCGCCGACCAGTAACTCCCCGCTCACACCTACCGGCGCCAAACCCATCTCCCGATCGACAATGTAGAGCTGCGTGTTGTCGAGAGCGTGACCGATTGGCATGCGGGCTACATGGTCTTCCGGCGCTTGCTTTACTTCGTAGTGAGTCACGTCGTCGGAACATTCGGTTGGTCCATACGCGTTGAGCAAGCGTATTCGATCGCCTACAGATCGTTTCCACGAGCGACAGATCTCCGGAGCCAGGGCTTCACCTGTTACCACCATCCAGCGCAGGGGCGTCGCGACTTCCTGCGTCTCGGCCAACATCGCGCGCAACATCGAGGGCACCGTTTCCGCCACCGTCACTGCTTCCACTTCAAGCGCCTGGAGCAATGCCTTCGGATCGGATGCGACTTCATCGTTGAAAATCCTCACCGAAGCGCCGACAAGAAGTGGCGACAGGAACTGCCAAACCGAAATGTCGAAACACTGCGAAGCAGTTTGCGCAACGATGTCGGCTGGACCCAGCTCGAGCTCACGCGCTTTTATGTAAAGATGATTGACCATCCCGCGTTGCTCGATCATCGCGCCTTTCGGCAAGCCTGTTGAACCTGATGTGAAGATCACGTAGGCCAAGCTCCCCGGGCCACTGAGCAACGCCAGATTCTCTTCGCCGCCAGCGTATTCGAGCGCATGTTCGAGTTGATAGACACGCGCCGCCGTCTCGGCCTGTGCGACTAGCGGCTCGAGTTCGACGGTCACCAGCACGATGGAGGCCTGGCTCTGCTGCAGTATTTGGCTATGTCTCGCAGCCGGATGACGCGGGTCGAGCGGCAGATATGCCGCGCCTGCCTTGAAGATCGCGAGTATCGCAGTCAGCAAAGTCACGCTGCGCGGGGCCAGGACGGCGACAACTGTCTCCGCACCGACGCCCTGCGTAACGAGCAGGTGCGCGAGCCGGTTGGCTCTCGCGTTCAATTCACCGTAACTAAGCGTCTCTTCATCGCTCACGACAGCAACAGCAGCCGGCGCCAGTTCTACCTGGGCTTCAAAGAGCTGATGAAAACAGGTGTCGTACGGAAAATCAGTCTGAGTGTCGTTCCAATCCAGCAACAGTTGCTGGCGCTCAGGCTCCGGCAGAATCGACAGACTCAAAATGCGCTGCTCGGGATCGCTAACAATGCTTTGCAGCAGTGTCTTGTAATGGACCAACATCCTCTCGACGCTGTCTCTATCGAAAAGGTCTGTGTTGTATTCGAGCAGGCCAAACAGCCCATTGTCCGCCGGCCGCAAGAACATGGTGAGATCGAACTTCGCCGTTCCCGGATCAGTTTCGATTGGGCTTAACGTCAGATTCGAGAACTCATAGTGTTGCTCGGGAATATTCTGTAAAGCGAGCATCACTTGAAAAATCGGCGAGCGACTCAAGTCGCGCTCGGGCTGCAACTCTTCCACCAGTTTTTCAAACGGCAACTCCTGGTGGGTTGCTGCGCCCAGCGTCACTTCGCGCACACGGCCCAACACCTCTTTAAAGGACGGATTGCCGGCAAGATTTGTTCGCAGGGCAAGCGTGTTGACGAAGAAGCCGATTAGCTCTTCAGTCTCCAGGTGGTTGCGACCGGCGATCGGCGTTCCCACTATGATGTCGTCCTGACCGGTGTAGCGGCTGAGCAGGACTTGAAATGCCGCCAGCAACGTCATGAACTGAGTCACACCTTCGCGACGACTCAACTCTTTCAATCCCGCGCTGAGTTCCGGTGTCAGTCGGAAACTCAGTTGCGCGCCACGGTAAGTTTGCTCTGCCGGTCGCGCTCGATCGGTCGGCAACTCCAGCGTTGGCAGGGCGCCGCCCAACTTCTTGTGCCAGTACGCCAACTCGCGCTCGAGTTCGTCGCCCTGTAACCAACCCCGCTGCCATACTGCGAAGTCGCCGTATTGCACTTTCAACTCTGATAACGAAGACTCCGCGCCCTGGCTGTAAGCCTGGTACAACGTCGCGACTTCTTTGATCTGCAGTCCCATTGACCAGCCGTCACTCACGATGTGGTGCATTGTCAGCAGCACTACGTGCTCCTGCTCGTCCAGCCGCAACAACTTCACTCGCAGTAATGGTCCATGGACCAAATCAAACGGCTCACGGCTTTCGGTACTCACTGCTTCACTTACGGCAGTTTCGCGCTCGGCTTCATCCAATCCACTTAAGTCTGTGATCGCCAGCTTCACTTCCGCGGCGGCAAGTACTTCCTGCCGCGGTTCACCGCCGGCATTCACAAACCTCGTCCGCAGCACTTCGTGTCGTCTCACAATCTCGTTAAGCGTCCGTTCCAGTGCTGCAACCTGAAGCTCACCTTTCAGTCGTACCGCGGCGGGAATGTTGTAAAACGCGCTACCAGGCTCGAGCTGGTCCAGGAACCACATCCGCTGCTGCGCAAACGACAACGGTAACGCCCCGCCCCACTGCTCGCGCTCATCGACCGTCAACGGCCGCAACGCCGGCACTGTCACTTTCTCTTCTGCTCGCAGCGCCGCTTCGATACTGCGGCTGAAACCGCGCAGAGTCGGCGACTCAAACAACCGCCGTAACCCAACCTCCACTCCAAACACTTCCCGCACGCGCGAGATCACCTGCGTCGCCAGCAACGAATGCCCGCCCAACTCGAAGAAGTTCTCGCCTCGCCCCACCGTGCCCAGCCGCAACACTTCACTCCAGATCCCGGCCGCCAACTCTTCCACTGCCGTCCACTCACCGCCTTCTGCGCGTCCCGCCTGCTCTCGTTGCCGCCGCCACTCACTCAACCCCGGCAACTCCTGATAGTTCACCTTCCCATTCAACCCCAGCGGCAGCTTCTTCAAGTGCACGTACACACTCGGCACCGTCTCCTTCACCACTCGCTCGCTCAGCCACGCCCGCAGCTCACTCGCCGCCAGTTCATGCCGCGACACGTAGTAGGCCACCAGCACCGCGGCCTCACCATCGCGCTCCAACCGCACCACGCTCTCGCGCACCTCCGCGTGTTCGGTCAGGGCCGCGCGCAACTCCTGCAACTCCACCCGGTGTCCCTGGTACTTCACCTGCTCGTCGCGTCGCCCCACATACTCCAGCTTCCCACCACGCCGCCAACGCCCAAGGTCACCGCTGCGATATAGCCGCTCGCCCCCTGCCGCGCTGTACGGGTGCGGCACAAACCGCTCTGCCGTCTGCTCCGCTCTTTGCCAGTAGCCCCGCGCCAGTCCGGCGCCGCCGATGTAGATCTCGCCCACCACGTTCTCACCCACCGGCTCCAGTGCTTCATCCAGCACGTAGATCTCTGTGTTGGCCGCCGCGCGTCCAATCGACACGCCGGCGCCGCTCTCTTCGCCCAACTCGTAGCGATGGACCATGCACCCAACTGTCGCTTCCGTTGGTCCATACTCGTTGTACAACTCCAGCGTGCCGCCGAAACTCTCCACCACCTCGCGCGCCAATTGTTCGCTCAACGCTTCGCCGCCAACAATCAAACGCCGCAACCGGCTGCCTTCATGCCCCTGCCCCCGCAACTGCTGCAGATGACTCGGCGTCAGCTTCAAAACTTCTACCTGGTTCTCACGTAGCACTGCCGCTACTGCTTCCGCGCCCGGCTCGTAGAGCACTATGCGCCCGCCACTCAGCAGCGGCAGGTAGAGAGCCGTCACCGTCAGGTCAAAGCTCACCGAGGTGCATAGTCCAAAACTTAATTGCTCGCCGCGCGCGTACTGCTCGAGCGCCCAGTGCAGATAGTTCAGCAGCGATGCTTCTTCAATCTCTACTCCCTTCGCCTTTCCTGTCGTCCCTGACGTGTACATCACGTACACCAGTCCCGTCGCACTTTGTACTGGTCCAGTCTCGCTGCTGCCTTCCGCAAACAGCCACTTGTCGCCACTCCGGACAAGCTTGCTTACTTCAGCTCCTACCTGCGGCTGCAACTCTGCCTGCGTCAACACCAACCGCACGCCGCTGTCGCGCAGCAACTGCTGGTTCCGCAGTTCTCCCTGGCCCGCTGCCAACGGCACGTACGCTGCTCCTGTCTTCAGCACGCCCAGCAATCCGATTATCAATTCATAGCTGTGCTCCAACAGGATCCCGACACGCCAGCCTTCACTCACGCCTTGCTCTCGCAGCCGCGCCGCTAGTCCTTCAGCATCACTCTCTAACTCTCGGTAAGTGATCTCACGTCCACCGGCTACTACTGCTACCTCGTCCCAGTGCCGCTTCGCTTCGCGCGCCAGCCACTCGCGCAGTCGCAACCCACTCTCGTACTCTCGCCGCGTCTCATTCCGCTCGACCAGCACTTCATGCTCTTCCACTGCATTCAGGAACCGCAGCCGCCCCACCGCTGCCGTCGGATTCTCCACCACCAATTCCAACAGCCGCGTAAAGTCTCCCAGTAACCGCCTGATCGTCTCTGCTTCGAATAACTCCTCGTGATATTCCAGATACCCACCCAAACCTTCGCCCATCTCGGTCAGCGAAAAGTTCAACTCGTACTTCCCGGTCACCAGGCCGCTGTCTACTTTTTCGAGCCGCAACCCGCTCAGCGCCAATGAGACGCGGGGCGCGTTCTGCAACGTCAGCACTACCTGGTAAAGCGGTGAACGACTCCCCTCGCGGCGCGGCTGCAACTCTTCCACCAGCTTCTCGAACGGCACGTCCTGATGCGCATACGCACCCAGGCACACCTCCTTCACCTGTTGCAGCAACTCCAAAAACGGCACCTCGCCACTCAACTGCACGCGCAATGGCAGCGTGTTCACAAAGAAACCGATCAGGTTCTCCGTCTCCGCATAGTTGCGCCCCGCCAAGGGTGAACCTACGGTAATGACTTCCTGCCCGCTGTAGCGATGCAGCAGCGTCTGAAACGCCGCCAGTAACGTCATGAACAACGTCACCCCTTCACGCCGGCTCAACTCCCGCAACGCCGCCGTGGTCTCATGCGACAAAAGAAAGCGTTCCTGCGCTCCGCGATTACTCGCCGCCGCCGGCCGCGCGTGATCTGTCGGCAACTCCACTGCCGGCAGGTCACTACCTAACTGCTCGCGCCAGTAACCCAACTGCCGCTCCAGCTCTGCACCCTGCAACCAGCCACGCTGCCAGACAGCAAAGTCGCTGTACTGCACTTTCAACTCCGGCAGCGGTGACTCTGCCCCTTCGCTGTAAGCCGCATACAAGCTCGCTACTTCTCTGATCAGCACGCCCAGCGACCAGCCGTCACTCACGATGTGGTGCAAGGTCAGCAGCACGACATGTTCTGCATCGCTCAGTCGCAACAGCCTCACGCGCATTGGCCCATGAGCGAGGTCAAACGGTTCCCAGCTCTCCGCGTTGATCCCTGCAAACACTGCTGCCTCTCGCTCAGCCTCAGCAAGTACACTCAAGTCAGACACTGCCAGTTTGATCGGCGTGGCCGGCAAGACCTCCTGTCGTGGCTCGCCGCCGGCATTCGCAAAGCGTGTTCGCAGCACCTCATGCCGTCGCACGAGCTCACTCAGCGTTCGCTCCAGCGCGGCAACATTCAGCTCTCCTGTCAGCCGCACCGCCAGAGGCACGTTGTACGACGCGCTGCCGGGTTCCAACTGGTCCAGGAACCACAAGCGTAGCTGGGCGAATGACAACGGCAACAGGCCGTCCCACTGTTCGCGCTCTTCAACTCCGACGCGCTGCAACGGCGGCGCCGTCACTCCCGCTCCAGCGCGCAACGCCGCCTCAATGTTCCGGCTGAAATCGCGTACGGTCGGTTGCTCAAACAACCGTCGTAACTCCACTTCCACGCCAAACATTTCGCGAACGTGCGAGATCACCTGCGTTGCCAGCAACGAATGTCCACCCAACTCGAAGAAGTTTTCAGCACGGCCCACGGCCTTCAGCTTCAACACCTCACTCCAGATCCCGGCCACCAACTCTTCCACTGGCGTCCATTCCGTTTCTTCTCCGTACTCTGCCTCAACTACTCCCGATGGCGCTGGTAAACGATCGCGATCGACCTTCCCATTCGCATTCAGTGGCAGCTGGTCCAACACCATCCAGCGCTGCGGCACCATGTACTCCGGCAAGCGCTCGCGCAAAAACGCGCGTAACTCGGCTCCGGCCAGGCGCTCGCTGCCCAACCAGCTCTCGCCCTCTGCTCCGACGACGTAGCCAATCAGTCCCGCGCTCTCCTCGCGCACGTTTATCACTGCTTCCCTTACACCGGGGTGACTCACCAGTGCCGCTTCGATCTCGCCCAACTCGATTCGGTAGCCGCGCACCTTCACCTGCTGATCGTACCGGCCCAAAAACTCGACGTGTCCATTCTCCAGATACCGTGCTTCGTCTCCCGTCCTGTATAAGCGTTCACCGACGCCGTACGGGTGTGGCACAAACCGCTCGGCGGTCCTCAACGCATCGTTCACATATCCGCGCGCGAGCCCGTCTCCTCCGACATAGATCTCTCCTCTCACGCCAGGCGGCGCCGGACGTAGCCACTGGTCCAACACGTACAGTGTCGTGTTCGCCAACGCTTTCCCAATCGGCACTGTTTCCGCGTCTTCACTCACCTTCTCCACCAACTCCCAGGTCGCAAACGTAGTGCTCTCGGTTGGTCCATAAACGTGCAGCAGTCTCTCCGGCGCTCCCTGGTCCAGCACCGCTCTCACCCAGCGCGGATCCACCAGCTCGCCTCCGAACAACAGGTGCTTCAATCCCTGAAACACCGAGCCGGAATTCTGGGCCAGTCGATTGAACAGCGCCGTTGTTAGAAACAAGGCACTGATCTCCTGTTCACGCAGCACGCGTTCAAACTCTCGCGGTGACAAAGCGACGTCCTTATCCACCAACACGAGCCGGGCTCCATTCAGCAATGGACCCCAAATCTCAAAGGTCGCCGCATCAAAACTGACCGTCGAAGCCTGCGCTACTCGATCCTCCGCGCCCAACTGCACGTAATCTGTTCCCAATACCAAACGGCTGATCGCTTGATGCGGTATGCCGATACCTTTCGGTTGACCCGATGACCCCGACGTGTAGATTACGTAAGCCAGATTATCGGCTTCACTCTCACCCTGCGGGTTCTCCTCGCTTTCGGCAGCGATCGCTTCCCACTCTTCATCCAGCGCGGTCGTCAGTCCGAGATGCACGGGCAGTTGATCCAGCAACCGTCGCTGCGTTAGCACCAGTCCCACCTGCGCATCGGAGAGCATGTACTCCAATCGCTGTTGCGGGTAATCAGGATCGAGCGGCAGATACGCTCCGCCTGCTTTCAGAATTCCCACCAACCCAACAATCAGCTCGAGCGATCGGTCCATGCACAAACCCACGACCACGTCCGGCCCCACGCCCTGCTTCTTCAGGTAATGGGCCAACTGGTTTGCGCGCCGGTTCAAATCGCCATAGCTCAACTGTTCACTGCCATGGACCACCGCCACTGCATCCGGCCTCAACGTCGCCTGCCGCTCGAACAATTCGCTCACACTCTGCGTTCTCGGAAACTCCCGCTGCGTGCTGTTCCACCCAACAATCGCCTGTTGTTCTTCCGACTCACTCAACAACGGCAACTGCCTTATTGGTTGCGTCGGATTCCGACTGATCGCGTTGAGGAGATTCTCGAAATGCGTCAGCATTCGTTCGACCGTGATTCGATCGAAGAGGCGACCGTCATAGAGAGCTTGCACGGAAAAACTCCGCCCGTTCCCGACCGCAATGCAGATCGGAAAGGCAGGGTGATCGACTCCGTCCACTGACACTACCTGCATGCCCAGGCCTTGTTTGGAGATCGCTGGACCAATCTCCTCTTGCAAAGTTGTTTTGGTGGGGTAGTTTTCAAATATAAGGAGGCTTTCAAATAGATTTTGTGGCGAAGGAATCTCGCTCCAGCGCTGGATATCACTCAACGAGCTGTAGCTATACTCGCGCATGTCTGCCTGCTGCTCCTGAAGTTCGCGGAGCCACACGTTGACCGGCTTCTCGCCCTCGACATCAATTCGCACTGGCAAAGAATTGATAAACAGGCCAACCATGCGAGTGACCTCGCGCAACGCTGGAGGCCGGCCCGACACGACGCTGCCAAACAGAACACTTTCCTGGCCGCTGTACCTGCTGAGCAGTATGGCCCAGGCGCCATGCGCAAGCGTGCTTGGCGTTAAGAATTGTTCGCGAGAGATAGCACGCAGCTTATTGCTGAGCTCGAGTGAGAATTTTCGTTCGCTTAAGCAGCTATGGTCTTTGCCGTTCGTGGCAGCAGGGCTGCGCGCGATTCCGAGCGAAGTCGGCGACGTAATTCCGGCGAGTGAGCTGCGCCAGTAAGTCTCCGCTTTTTCAAGGTCCTGCTGTTGTATCCAGTCGACATACTGCTTGTACGGCTTGGCCTCTTTGAGACGTAAGTCGCGACCGTGACAGTACGCCGCGTAGTGAGCAAAGACCTCTTCGAGAATGATCGGCGTACTCCAGCCATCAAGAATTATGTGATGGCTGCTCCAGAGAATCTTGTGCTTTGTCTCTGAAAGGTGAAAAACCGCCAATCGCATCAGCGGTGCGATTGACATATCGAAACCTCGGCGACAATCGTCGTCGAGGTATTGGTCCCAGCGAGTCTTCTGCTCGTCTTCAGACAGTGACTTCCAATCGTGTCTCTCGAAGGGGACCTTGGCGCGCGCAGCCACGCGCTGCACCGGTTCACCGTTATTTTGCCAGACGAAGGCAGTACGCAATGCGGTGTGCCGGTTTATTACTGCCTGCCACGCACGCTCGATTGCGTCGACGTTCAAGGTTCCTTCAAGGCCGTAACTGTTCTGACTGAAATAGGGACTCTCTCCCGGGGCATACTCCGTGTGAAAGAGTATGCCTCTCTGCAAAGGAGAGAGCGGGTACACCGCTTCGACATGGTCTAACAATGACGCCATCCTTGTGGTGTTAATTGTTTGGCTTGGGTTGGAGGATTCTTTTTCGAGAGTCAGGTTACAGGATTTTCACGTAAATCTTGTGAAGGGCTTTTAAGTAGCCACGGCAGCAGCAGAGGGCACGGAGCACGCGATGATCTCTCGCAGTGCATCGAGGTATCGTTGCGCCAGCGCTTCGATCGACTCGAGCCGGTGAACGTTCTTACTGTAAGTCCACGTTACCCCTAATCGATCGCCGGCGACGATACAAGTCACCTCGAGGAGATACGCTCGCTTCCCCGACTCGCCCGATGTCTCTCCAGTTGATTCCGAGGCAAAACTGAACTGCGCATTGTCGCCAGACGGCTGACGAAATTGTCCCAGATAGTTGAAACAAACTTCCGCTTCCTTCCCCCCGCGAAGCAGCGCAGAAGTTCGTTCATCCGCCAGATACTTCAGCACCCCATAACCCATGCCGTTGTTAGGCGTGACGCGCAACTGGTCGCCCACGTGCGGCAACAGGTCTTCCCACGAACTGTCGGGTTGGACCTGCAACAAAACGGGATGCAGAGTTGTAAACCATCCGACTGTCCTCGATAGATCGATCTCAGGATCAAACGGCTCACGGCCATGTCCTTCGAGATCTATGAGAAGCGTATTATTCCCGCTCCAGGTCGAAAGCGTTTGCGCGAGCGCCGCGATGAGCACGTCGTTGATCTCTGTGTGATGAAATCGAGGTACGTCTTGCAGCAGCGCGCGCGTGTCTTCCGGGCTCAGCGCGTTGCCAAACAGCCGCCGATCGAGCTCGCGATTTTCACGATCCGCGAAGTCTACCGGCAATGAAGGAATGTGCGCTTGGCCGATCGCGCTCCAATGGTCCAGCTCAGTCGCCAGCTCGACGGACGGCGCGTATCGGTCGAGCGCCTCAGCCCATTCTTTGATCGAAGTAGTTTTGGACGGAAGCTTTAACTGCTCTCCCTCGACCGCCTGGAAATAAGTGGTTTGCAAATCCCCAACCAGAATTCGCCACGACACGCCGTCCACAACCAGGTGATGGATCACAATCAGCAATCGTCCCGGTTTATCTGATCCAAGATTGAAGTAAACAAACCGCAGCAGTGGTCCATGCTCGATATTGAGGCTTGCCTGGACCTCGCTGGCGGTGGCTTCGATCTCATTGGTCTGATAAAAGTTCGAAAACGCGCTGAGATCTACTTCCGAAAGTAACTCATTCGTTTCCTCTGCAAGAATATGGGCATCGACCTGCTGCCCTGTGCGTGAGTAACGCATACGCAAGGCGTCGTGATGATTGACGAGTTTTGCAATTGAGGCCTGCAGCGCATTTACGTTCAGATCCGGTGGAGTCGCCAGGATTATTGACTGATTGAAGTGATCGATATTCCCCCACTCGCGTTCGAAGAACCAGCGCTGAATTGGTGTTAGCGGAACGTAGCCCTCCAGGGTTTCCTGTTCACTCGTATCGGGAGTCACACAGACTGCGACCGCTGCCAGTTCGCCAATTGTCTGATGCCGGAATATGTCTCGCGCAGACAGTTGGATGCCGAGTTGTTGTGCCTGCGAAACGATCTGAATGCTTAAGATCGAATCGCCACCAAGTTCAAAGAAGTTGTCGTTTCTGCCGACGTGCTTAACTTGCAACACGTTACTCCAAATGCCGCTGAGAGCTTTTTCCAGAGATGTCAGAGGCTCGAGATCGGCGGAAGCTGCATCCTGCCGGAACGGTTCGGGTAAATGCTTCCTGTCGATCTTGCCATTCGTAGTCATGGGCACGTGGTCCAACACTACCCAGCGGTGCGGCGCCATGTACTCCGGCAATCGCTCCTGCAAAAACGCGCGCAACTCTGCTGCGACCTCGCGCTCGCTACTCAACCAACCCTCACCTTCCACACCGACGACATAACCCACCAACTGCTGCTCATCACGCACCGTGACAACCGCCTGCCGTACGCCGGCGTGACTCTCCAGCGCCGCCTCGATCTCGCCTAACTCAATGCGATAGCCACGCACCTTCACCTGATGATCGAGCCGGCCCAGATAATCGATCCGTCCATCTTCCAGATATCGCCCTTCGTCGCCGGTCCGATATAAACGTTCACCACCGGAGGTGCTGTACGGGTGTGGCACAAACCGCTCCGCCGTCAACTCCGCTCGCTGCCAGTAACCACGCGCCAGCCCTGCTCCTCCGATATAGATCTCTCCACTCACACCGACCGGCGCCACCTGCAGCCATTCATCGAGAATATACACTTCCATGTTCCCTATCGCGCGTCCAATGGGCGGCCGCCCACCGCCGCGCTGACATTTCTCCACCGTCGCCCAGACGGTAGTTTCCGTCGGCCCATAGGCGTTGTAGAAACATCGACCGTTGCTCCACTGTTCAACCAGTTCTGCTCCACACGCTTCACCCGCGACGATCAGCGTCTTCAGGTTTCCGAACTCTTCTCCGACTGTCAGTTGCTTCAACGCCGTCGGTGGCAACGTGGCTACACTGATCTCTTGTTGGCGCAACAGCTCACTCAAGGCTGGACCAAGCAACTGCTCGCTACTTGCCAGATGTAGCTGTCCGCCATTGCACAATGCCATGCACATTTCAAAGATCGACGCGTCAAAATTGAGCGACGCAAATTGCAAGACGCGAGAACTGGAATTGATGCCAAAACTCTCAACCTGCGCAGCGGCCAGATTGCGCAAACCGCCATGCGTTACCATTACTCCTTTCGGTTGTCCCGTCGACCCCGACGTGTAGATCACATAGACCAGGTTTCCAGCGTCACTCACCGGATGCGGATTTTCCTCACTTTCGCCGGCAATCGTTTCCCATTCATCATCAAGCGCTATCGCGAGTCCCTGGTGTGACGATAGTTGCTCCAGCAATTGACTCTTCGTCAGCACCAGCTTCACTTGCGCATCGGAGAGCATGTACTGCAATCGCTGTTGCGGGTATTCAGGATCCAGCGGCAAATACGCTCCGCCTGCTTTCAGGATCCCCAACAGCCCCACTACCATCTCCACCGAACGGTCCAGGCACAGCCCCACCACCACCTCTGGCCCAACTCCCTGCCCTCTCAGGAAGTGCGCCAATTGGTTCGCGCGCCGATTCAACTCGCTAAAGCTTAACTGTTGCGTGCCGCAAACAAGCGCGACCGCCTCGGGCCGCTGCTGCGCTTGTGACTCAAACAGTTCCTGGACCATGATCATCGGTCCGTAGTTGCGCCGCGTATCATTCCAGCCTTTGACTGCCTGATCCAACTCCTCGTCCTGCAGTAGCGGTAACTCCCAAACTCGCTGTTCGGGATTCGTTACGATGCCCTGCGCCAACGTTTCAAAGTGTCGCAGCATCCGTTCGATTCGCGGCCTCTCAAACAAGTCAGTCGCGTACTGGAGCGAACCGTGTAGTTCTTCACCTTGCTCCTGGAGCAGCAACGTCAGGTCAAACTTCGCCGATTCATTTTCACTACCAACGCGACTCAGCTTCAGGCTGGCTAACCGCAGATCCGGCGGGGGAGCGTTTTGTAAGACCAGCATCGTCTGAAACAGCGGCGAACGACTCAGGTCACGCTCGGGCTGCAACTCTTCCACCAGCTTTTCGAACGGTAGATCCTGATGCGTATATGCTGCCAGACACACTTCCTTCACCCGCCGCAGCAACTCCACAAAGGTCGGCTCGCCACTCAAGTCTGTGCGTAGTGCGAGCGTATTCACGAAGAACCCGATCAACCCTTCCGTCTCCGCATAGTTGCGTCCTGCTACCGGTGAACCCACCGTAATTTCGTGCTGCCCGCTGTAGCGATGCAGCAGGGCCTGAAACACCGCCAGCAATGTCATGAAGAGCGTCACGCCTTCGCGCCGGCTCAACTCCTTCAGACCGGCTCTGAGCTCTGGCGCTAATCGAAAACTCAGTTCGGCGCCCCGATAAGTTTGTTCTGCGGGTCGTGGTCGATCTGTAGGCAACTCCAGCACCGGCAACTCACCGCCTAACTGCCTGCGCCAGTACGACAACTGCTGCTCCAGCTCTGCGCCTTGCAGCCAGCCTCGCTGCCACACTGCGAAGTCGCCGTACTGGACCGGCAGCTCTGAGAGTGGTGATTCTTCACGCTGGCTATAAGCCTCATATAACGTCGCCACTTCTTTGATCAGCAACGCGATGGACCAGCCGTCACTCACGATGTGGTGCATCGTCAGCAGTACTACATGCTCCTGGTCGTCCAGCCGCAACAACTTCACTCGCAGCATTGGACCATGCGCCAGATCAAACGGTTCACGATTCTCTGCGCTTAAGGCTCGAGTTACCGCCGCTTCTCGCTCCCCTTCACTCAAGCCGGTAAGATCCGTGCCTTCGAGTTCGATCGGAGCAGCTTCCAGCACTTCCTGCCGTGGCTCGCCTGCAACGATCACAAATCTCGTCCGCAGCACTTCATGCCGCCGTACGATCTCATTAAACGCCCGTTCCAGCGCTGCAACCTGCAACTGTCCCGTCAGCTTCACTGCCAACGGCACGTTGTAGGACGTGTTCCCCGGCTCTAGCTGGTCCAGGAACCATAACCGCTGCTGTGCAAACGACAACGGCAACACGCCGCCCCACTGCTCTCGCTCTGCCGCCGTCCACGGCCGCAGCGCCGGCACTGTCACTTTCTCTTCCGCTCGCAGCGCCGCCTCTATACTCCGGCTGAAACTGCGCAGCGTCGGCGCTTCAAACAAACGCCGAACCTCCACTTCCACGCCAAACACTTCTCGTACGCGCGAGATAACCTGCGTCGCCAGCAACGAGTGTCCACCCAACTCGAAGAAGTTCTCAGTACGGCCCACCGCGCCGAGTTTCAACACTTCACTCCATATGCCCGCCGCTAACTCTTCTACTGGCGTCCAGGCACTCTCTGCTTCTTGGTCGGAGACACCCACTGCTGACGGCCCCGGTAAGCGTTCTCGATCTATTTTTCCATTCGCAGTCAGTGGCAGGTGGTCCAATACCACCCAGCGCTGCGGCACCATGTACTCCGGCAAGCGCTCCTGCAGAAACGCGCGCAACTCTGCGCCTGCTTCTCGCTCGCTGCCCAACCAACTCTCTCCCTCTGCTCCAACCACATAGCCCACCAACTGCTGCTCCTCACGTACCGTCACTATTGCCTGCCGCACTCCACCGTGACTTTCCAGCGCCGCCTCGATCTCGCCCAGCTCAATCCGGTAGCCGCGCACCTTCACCTGATGATCGCGTCGCCCCAGATACTCGATCCGGCCATCTTCCAGATACCTTCCCTCGTCTCCCGTCCGGTACAGCCGCTCGCCACCCACTCTGCTGTACGGGTGTGGCACAAACCGCTCTGCCGTCAACTCCGCGCGCTGCCAGTAGCCTCGCGCCAGCCCTGCTCCTCCGATATAGAGTTCTCCACTCACACCCACCGGCGTCACCATCAACCATTCATCCAGGATGTAAACTCCTACGTTCCACAGTCGTCGTCCGATCGCCGGCCGTCCCTGACCGCGGCGACATTCCTCTACCGTCGCCGCCACCGTTGCCTCTGTCGGCCCGTAAGCGTTGTAAAAATTGCGCCCTTCACTCCACTGCTGTACCAGTTCTTCCCCACAGGCTTCACCACCTGCGATCAACGTCTCGAGCTTGCAAAACTCCTCGCCATCCTTCATCTGTTTCAGTAATGTTGGTGGCAGCAATACGGCGCTGATCTCGTGCTGCTGCAACAACTCATTCAAGGCTGCTCCCACCAACTGCTCGCTACTTGCCAGATGTAGCTGTCCGCCATTGCACAATGCCATCACCACTTCAAAGATAGAGGCATCAAAATTGAGCGAAGCAAATTGCAAGACTCGGGAATGACCGTGGATGCCGAAGCGCTCTGCTTGTGAAGCGAGGTTGTATAATCCCCTGTGCGTAAGCATTGCGCCTTTCGGTTGGCCGGTCGACCCCGAGGTGTAGATCAAGTAAGCCAGGTTTTCTGCTTCGTTCTCCAGCTTCGGATTCCCGTTGTCTTCCCCGGCTATCACTCCCCATTCATCATCGAGCACTATCGTCAGTCCCCAATGCACCGGCAGTTGATCCAGCAACCGATTCTGAGTCAACACCAATCCCACCTGCGCATCGGCGAGCATGTACTCCAGACGCTGTTGCGGGTAATCGGGATCCAGCGGCAGATACGCTCCCCCTGCTTTCAGGATTCCCAACAGTCCAATAACCAGTTCCAGCGACCGTTCCATGCACAAGCCGACAACCACGTCCGGCCCCACGCCTCGCTTGATCAGGTAATGGGCCAACTGGTTCACGCGCCGGTTCAGTTCGCCATAGCTCAACTGCTCCGCGCCACAAACCAGCGCTACCGCATTTGGTGTGCTCGCCACGTTTGACTCGAACAGTTCCTGGACCGTGGTCTTTGGACCATAGTCACGTTGGGTCTCGTTCCAGCCGTAGATGGTTTGCTCTCGCTCCTCTTTAGTTAATAGCGGCAACTCGCACAATCGCTGCTCCGGATGCGCCGCTATCCCTCGCAACAACACTTCGAAGTGTCGCAGCATCCTCTCCATTCGCGTGCTCTCAAACAGATCCGTGCTGTACACCAATGAGCCGAGTAACTCTTCACCTTTCTCTTGCAGCGCGAGCGATAGATCAAACTTCGCCGCAGGGTTTTCCCCGCCTGCACCGCTCAGCTCAAGTCCTGATACTCGCAACTGTTGCCAGCTGGGGTTGTGCAACATGCAGGTTGCCTGATACAGAGGTGAGCGACTCCCCTCGCGTTTCGGCTGCAACTCTTCCACCAGCTTCTCGAACGGCACGTCCTGATGCGCATACGCTCCCAGACATGTCTCCTTCACTCGTTGCAGCAACTCCACAAAAGGCAACTCTCCACTCAACTGCACACGCAACGGCAGTGTGTTCACAAAGAAACCGACCAGGTTTTCCGTCTCCGCATAGTTGCGCCCCGCTACCGGTGAGCCCACCGTAATGACTTCCTGCCCGCCGTAGCGATGCAGCAGCGTTTGAAACGCCGCCAGCAAAGTCATGAACAACGTCACCCCTTCACGCCGGCTCAACTCCCGCAACGCGCCCGTAATCTCAGGCGAAACCTGGAAGCGCAGCTGCGCTCCCCGATTACTCGGCACGGCCGGTCGCGCGTGATCTGCCGGCAACTCCAGCGCCGGCGCCTCACCACCCAACTGCTCCCGCCAGTAATGTAACTGCCGCTCCAGCTCTGCACCCTGCAACCAGCCACGCTGCCACACGGCGAAGTCGCTGTACTGAAATTTCAGCTCCGGCAGCGGTGATTCAGCACCTTCGCTATAAGCCGCATACAACGTCGCTATTTCTCTGATCAGCAGGCCCAGCGACCAGCCGTCACTCACGATGTGGTGCAGTGTGAGTAGCACGACATGTTCTTTATCGCTCAGTCGCAACAGCTTCACGCGCATGGCTCCATAGGCCAGTTCGAACGGCACCCAACTCTCCGCAGTCGCTGCCTCGCGCACTGCTGCTTCTCGCTCCGCCTCAGCAAGTACACTCAAGTCAGTCACTGCGAGTTTGACCGGCGTGGCTGGCAGCACTTCCTGGCGCGGCTCGCCGCCGGCGTTCATAAACCTTGTCCGCAGCACTTCATGCCGTCGCACGACCTCGCTCAGCGTTCGCTCCAGCGCGGCAACATTCAGTTCTCCTGTCAGCCGCACCGCCAGAGGCACGTTGTACGAGGTGCTATCCGGCTCCAGCTGATGCAGAAACCACATTCGCTGCTGCGCAAACGACAGAGGCAACACGCCGCCCCACTGCTCGCGCTCTTCCACTCCGACACGCTGTAACGCGGGCGCCGTTATTCCCGCTCCTGATCTCAGCTCTGCTTCGATACTCCGGCTGAAGCTACACACCGTCGGGCCTTCGAACAGCCGTCGCAATTGCACTTCAACGCCAAACACGTCTCGCACTCGCGAAATCACCTGCGTTGCCGAGAGGGAATGTCCACCTAATTCAAAGAAGTTGTCTTCGCGTTCCAGAGCCTCACGCTTCAACACCTCGCTCCAGATCCCCGCCACCAACTCTTCCACCGGCGTCCATTCATTCTCTGCCGCATGTTTGAGCACTCCTGTTGCAGACGGCGCCGGCAAGCGCTCTCGATCAATTTTCCTATTTGCTGTCAGTGGCATCTGCTCCAGGACTACCCAGCGCTGCGGCGCCATGTACTCCGGCAGACGCTCCAGCAGGAACGGGCGCAACTCCGCCGCTGCATCGCGTTCGCTCCTTAACCAACTTTCACCTGCAGCTCCGACTACATAGCCCACCAACTGCTGTTCATCCAGCACCGTAACGACCGCTTGCTGCACTCCGGCGTGACTCTCCAGCGCCGCCTCGATCTCACCCAACTCGATCCGGAATCCGCGAACTTTCACCTGCTGATCGCGCCGACCGAAAAACTCAATTCTCCCGTCTGCGCGATACCTGCCTTCATCTCCAGTGCGATAGAGACGCTCGCCGGTGCTATACGGATGTGGCACAAACCGCTCCGCGGTCAGATCTGCGCGCTGCCAGTAACCGCGCGCCACGCCTGTTCCGCTTACATAAATCTCTCCACTCACACCTACCGGGACCACGTTCAGCCACTCATCCAGAATGTAGACTTCCGTATTGCCTATCGCGCGACCGATCGGCGGCCGGCCTTCGCCGCGCTGACACTCCGCTACCGTCGCACACACCGTTGCCTCTGTCGGTCCATAGGCGTTGTAGAAGTGCCGCCCTTCACTCCACTGCTCAACCAGTTCTTCCCCACATGCTTCACCCGCGACGATCAGCGTTTCCAGCTTCCGAAACTCCTCTCCATCTGTTAGTTGCTTCAGCACCGTTGGCGGCAAGGTCGCGACACTGATCTCCTGCTGCCGCAGCAAATCACTCAATGCTGGTCCAACCAGCACCTGCTCGGCACTCGCCAGGTGAAGTTGCGCTCCCTGGCACAGCGTCATGCAGATCTCGGATATCGACGCGTCAAAATTGAGCGAAGCAAACTGCAAGACTCGAGAGCTGGCCCTCACACCAAAGGATTCAATCTGCGCGGATGCCAGATTGCGCAAACCTCCATGTGTAACCATCACGCCTTTTGGTTGGCCCGTCGACCCTGACGTGTAGATCACGTAGACGAGATTTCCAGCCTCACTGACGCGCGTCGGATTCTCGGCGTTCTCCCGCGCGATCGTCGCCCATTCATCGTCGAGCACTATCGTCAGCTCCCGGTGCACGGGCAGTCGATCCAGCAAGCGCCGCTTAGTCAATACCAGTTTCACCTGCGCATCGGAGAGCATGTATTCCAATCGCTGTCGTGGATAATCAGGATCCAGCGGCAGATATGCTCCGCCTGCCTTCAGTATTCCCAGCAGCCCAATCACCATCTCGAGCGATCGTTCCAGGCACAGGCCTACTACTACTTCGGGTCCAATTCCCTGCCTTCTCAAGTAGTGGGCCAATTGATTCGCGCGCTGGTTAAGCTCTGCATAGCTCAACTGTTCTGCGCCGCAAACTACTGCCACGGCATCGGGCCTGGCCGCGGCCTGCGCCTCGAACAGTTCGTAGACCGTGGTTGTTGGACCATAATCACGTCGCGTCTCATTCCAACCTCTGACCGCCTGGTCCAACTCTGCTTCTTGCAGCAGCGGCAACTCCCATACTCGCTGCTCAGGATTTACCAGTATCGCCTCCAACAACGTCTCGAAATGTCGCAGCATCCGTTCGATTCGCGCCTCATCGAAGAGCTCCGTGCTATAGGCAATTGCAGCCCTTAGACGGTTCTTGCTCTCCGTAACGTGCAGAATCAAATCCTGCTTGGCTACGTCACCTTCGATATCCATCGAACGCGGAATCAGATCCCCCATCTGCACGGTTCCTGGTTGCTGGTTGTGCAAGGCAAATCCCACCTGGAAGATTGGTGAATGACTAAGGGAGCGCTGGCGTTGAAATTCTTCGACAAGTTTGTCGAACGGAATGTCCTGGTGAGCCAGGGCGTCTAACGAGACTCGCTTTGTTTGCTGAAGCACCTGTTGAAAAGTGAGATCGCCCGACAGGTCAAAACACAACACCAACTGGTTAATGAAAAAGCCAATTAGATTTTCAGTACTAGTGTGATTTCTACCGGCGACCGGCGTGCCTATAATGATCTTGTCCTGTCGGGTGTATCGATAGAGGAGGATCTGAAACGCCGCGACCAGTGTCATGAACAGAGTCACCCCTTCACGCCGGCTGAACTCGTTCAACTCCGCTGTGGTTTCGAGTGACAGATGAATTGATCGGTGGGCGCCACTGTGAGTCTGAGTCGCGGAACGCATATGATCCGCCGGCAGCTCCAGCACCGGCAACGTACCGCTCAACTGCTCGCGCCAGAATGACAACTGGCGCTCCAGTTCTTCTCCTTGAAGCCAATGGCGTTGCCAAACAGCAAAGTCAGCGTACTGAATCGGAAGTTCCGGCAGTGGTGACTCAGCGCCCTGGCTGTAAGCTGCGTACAAAGTCGACACTTCTTTGACCAGCACACCCATGGACCAACCGTCACTCACGATGTGATGTATCGTCAGCAGCACTACGTGTTCTTCGTCGCCCAGCCGCAACAACTTCACTCGCAGGAATGGTCCCTGGTTCAGGTCAAACGGTTGGTTGTTCTCAGCCTGCGCCGCTTCCAGCGCCGCGGCTTCACGCTCCGTCTCAGCCACACCGCTTAAGTCAACGACTGCGAGCGTCATGGGTGTCGCTTCCAACACTTCCTGCCGTGGCTCGTCATCGATAACAACAAAGCGCGTCCGCAGCACTTCGTGCCTTCGCACTATCTCGTTGATTGTCTTTTCCAACACCTTGACATCGAGTTTTCCCCGCAAGTGCAAGGCTGTGGGAAGGTTGTAAATCCTATTGCCCGGTTCTATTTGATTGAACAGCCACAGCCGTTGTTGCGCGAAGGACAGAGGGGCATACCGTCGGTCGGAACGGCGCGGAATCTTCCGCGATTCGTGAATTTTGTTTACAGCTTCGCGCAAGCGGCGTTCGAGCAACGCTTGCTGTGCCGATGAGAGTTGGGTGTTTTTCACAGCCTCATTGATCATGAATGAACACTCTTAGGGTTTGCTTAACTGTGAGTTAGTTTGAGAGATGAATTGGTGAGGGGTTTTTGTGAGTTGTGCCTAGCTCTCGGTCATCGCTTCGACTTCGGATATTAGTATTTCGTCTATAACAGCAGCGAAACCACGCAGCGTCGGCTCCTCAAACAATCTACGCAAGGCAACCTCCACCCCAAACACTTCCCGCACTCGCGAGGTCACCTGCGTCGCCAGCAGCGAGTGGCCTCCGAGCGTAAAGAAGTTGTCTGTTATCCCGACCTGCTCCAGCCCCAGCACCTCAGACCAAATACCCGACAGAAGCTCTTCCACCGGCGTTTGCGGGGCGACGTACTCTGGTTGGTTCAGTTGCTGGCGCGCTTCGGCCACCGAGGGCAGGGCCTGATAGTTGATCTTTCCGTTCACCGTCAGCGGCAGCTGCTTCAGGTGCACGAACAGACTCGGGATCGTCTCGGCAATAATGTGCGGCGCCAGAAAGTCGCGTAGTGCAGTGAGCTCCAGCTCTTCCTGCGACACGTAATATGCGACCAGCACATCGTTACCGCAATCGTCCTTGCGCAGCATCACCACGCTGTCTCTGATCTGCGCATGCTGATTGATGACGCTGCGCAACTCGTTCAGCTCCACCCGATAACCGTGAAACTTCACCTGCTCGTCCTGGCGCCCCAGATACTCAATCTCTCCTTCCGCCAACAGCCGCGCCCGATCCCCGCTCCGATACATCTTCCGGCCCACCATCATGGGATGGTCCACAAACTTCTCCGCCGTCAAAGCCTCGCGATTGAGATAGCCCTGCGCCAACCCATCGCCCGAGATGCAAAGCTCGCCCACCACGTTCTCCGCCACCAACTGCCGGTGTTCATCCAGCACGTAGATCTGGACATTGGCCGCCGGCCGCCCGATCGGAACAAAAGCCCGCTGGTCCACTTCCGGCTCATACCGATACAGCATGCAGCCCACCGTCGCTTCCGTGGGGCCATACTCGTTATAGATCTCCACCTGCCCCCCAAAGCTCTCGTGCGTCTGCCGCGCCAACTCCGTTGTCAGCGCCTCGCCCCCGACTATTAACCGCTTCAGGCGCGCACCCCGGTTGTCTCGCTCTTTTATTAAGCTGAGGTGACTGGGGGTTAGCTTCAGCACGTCCACCTGCGCCTCGGCGAGGATCTGCAGCAACGGCGATTCCCGGTTCTCGTGGCCGTACACCACCACTCGTCCCCCGCTCAACAGCGGCACGTAAAGGGACGTAACCGTAAGATCAAATGCGAGTGAGGAGTAAAGCGCAAAGTCCTGCGGCTCACCCGGCTGGTAAACCTCACGCGCCCAGCAAACGTAGTTGACCAGTGCCTGGTGCCCGATCTTG
>Ga0134125_10001388_pt1 | contig 29837 bp, 31 predicted proteins | sample KB31751_FD_96464 | JGI IMG/M metagenome (GOLD analysis project Ga0134125, IMG submission 96464) | Terrestrial soil microbial communities with excess Nitrogen fertilizer from Kellogg Biological Station, Michigan, USA - KB3-175-1 | ecosystem: Environmental > Terrestrial > Soil > Unclassified ... | reverse complement strand
TTGGCGTTCTCCGCAATGAAATAGCGCAGTGCAATGGCGGCCTCGCGGGCGGCGGCGGGCAGCCAGTGCCGGGGGTCGTGATGACCCAGTCCGACCGGGATCAGGTGTAGTGTCGTCATGGGGATCTCAGGAAGGGGCGCCGGGCTGCAGCGGGTCCACGCCGCATTGGCGCAAGAGCCGGCACAGGGCGATGAGGGGCAGCCCGATGATCGCGGTGGGGTCGTCGCTGCGCACGCGTTCCAGCAGTGCGACTCCCATCCGCTCAATCTTCGCGCTGCCGGCTACGTCGTAGGGCTGTTCGGTTTGCAGGTAGTGCCGGATCTGGGCGTCGGTGAGTTGCAGGAACCGGCATTCGGTCGTGGCCAGATCCACCAGCCGACGCTCGCCCCGCGCAACACACACTGCAGTGTGAAACAGGACGGTCTGTCCGCTGAACCGCTGCAACTGTGCATGCGCGGCTTCGAACCCGTGCGGCTTCCCGAGTGGGACGCCCTGGAAGTCCGCGACTTGGTCGGAGCCGATGACCAGGGCGTCGGGGTGGCGGGCGAGGATGTGTTCGGCCTTTTGCCGCGCCAGGCGCCTGGCCAGCGCGGCCGGGGACTCCCCATCGAGTGGGCGTTCATCCAGATCCGGGGCGATGGCTTCAAAAGGCAGCGCCAGACGCTGCAACAGTTCGCGTCGATAGGCTGAGCTGGAGGCCAGGATGAGTTGCATGTCGCAGTGCGGGATGGGAAAACGCGTCAGTGTACTGCGGGGCGGATGTCTTCCTGGGGAAACCGGGCGACGGGAATTGACCTGGCTTGCGCCGATCTAGTATCATCTAGAGTTTTCCTGGGTGCCAAAAGTTGCAATCACCGGCCATGGTCATCGATACGCTTTTGTTTGCGCGGTCGGCACGGACGATGGACGGGCGGCTGCCAGCCTTGTCATGCACGCGTCTGTGCCAGGATCTGCCGATGGAGCAGCCGGGAATTTTCGAGTGGCGGCTTGTCGGGCGGACCGATGCCGGCCGGTCGGATGCGGCGCGCGCTTGGCTGGATGTGCGGGTGCGCGGCCAGGTACGGGTGGTCTGCCAGCGGTGCCTCGCGCCTTTTGATCTTGAGCTCTGTGTGGATAGCACGCTGGGCCTCGTCGATGACGCGGCGCAGCTCGAGGCGGCGGATGCTCTGGAGACCGGGGGATGCGGATCGGAGACGGAGTATCTGGTCGCGGATCCGCATCTGGATGTGCAGGCACTCATTGAAGACGAGCTGATTTTGGTGTTGCCCTATGCGCCCAGGCACGACGTGTGTCCTGGGGCCGGGGCCGCCCCCGATCCGCTTGACGCGAAACGGCCTTCGCCGTTTGCGGCGCTGGCACGGCTCAGGAAGCATTGATTTTTCATTCAACACGTGGGCACTTGCTTCCCTTAAAATGGGCGGCCCCCGATTACAGGAGTCATCATGGCTGTTCAGCAGAACAAAAAAAGCCCGTCCAAGCGCGGCATGCATCGTTCTCACGATTTTCTGGCCGCTCCGGCGACGGCCATCGAGCCGACCACCGGTGAGCTGCATCTGCGCCACCATATCGGCCCCAACGGCGTGTACCGCGGCCGCAAGGTTCTGAAGACGAAGAACGACGACTGATCGCTGCGCCTCTTTCGTCGCATCGATGCCCAATCGCAACATCACTGTCGCCGTGGATTGCATGGGCGGCGATCATGGGTTGCCGGTCACTGTGCCGGCGACGATCGCGTTCGCCCGGAATCACCCGGACGCCCGCTGCCTGCTGGTGGGCGACGAGTCGCTGATCCGCCAGGCGCTGCAGCAGAATGCGGCACCGGCGGGCCAGTTCGAGATCCTGCACGCCTCCGAAGTCGTCACCATGCACGATTCGTTCGAGGTCGCGCTGCGCCGGAAAAAGGACTCGTCCATGCGTGTGGCTGTTCAGGCCGTGAAGGACGGACGTGCCGACGCCGCGCTGTCGGCCGGCAATACCGGCGCCTGGATGGCCATTTCGCGCTATGTGCTCAAGACCCTGGAAGGGATCGACCGGCCGGCGATTGCCACGGCCTTGCCCAATCAGCAGGGGGGGTCGACCACCGTGCTGGATCTGGGTGCCAACGTGGATTGCTCGGCGGAACACCTGTTGCAGTTCGGCTTGATGGGTGCGGCGCTGGTCTCCACGGTCGACGGCAAGGCGCAGCCAGTCGTAGGATTGCTGAATATCGGCGAGGAGCTCATCAAGGGCAACGACGTCGTCAAGCAGGCGGCCGAGCTGTTGCGGGCGAGCGGGCTGAACTTCCACGGCAACGTCGAGGGCAACGACATCTTCAAGGGCACGGTGGACGTGGTGGTCTGCGACGGTTTCGTGGGCAACGTGGTACTGAAGTCCGTCGAGGGCCTAGCGCGCATGATAGGCCTCATGATGCGCGAGGAATTCCGTCGCAACCCGCTGACCATGGCCGCCGGTCTGGTGGCCACCCCCGTCCTCCAGCGCTTTCGCTCGCGCGTGGACAATCGTCGCTACAATGGGGCGGCTTTGCTGGGGCTGCGCGGTGTGGTCTTCAAGAGTCACGGTTCGGCGGATGCCTATGCATTCGGCCAGGCGCTGCGGCGCACCCGCGAAGCTGTCGTCAACGACCTGCTGGCCGGCATCGGACAGCGGCTGGATGCACTGCGGGCGCACATGCCGGCCGCGGTTGCGGAACCAAGGTCGACGGATCAGCCTGCCTAGTCACTTTTTTCCGGAAACGATATGCCATACGCCAGGATCACAGGAACGGGCGGCTTTTTGCCCCAACGTATCGTCAGCAACGATGATCTGGCTGCGGATCTGGCGACGCGCGGTGTCGAGACGTCGGACGCCTGGATCGTGGAACGCACCGGCATCCGCCAGCGGCACATCGCCGAGCCGGGAACCAAAACCAGCGACCTGGCGACCCGCGCCGCGCGCGCCGCGCTGGAAAACGCCGGCATGTCGGCCGATGCCATCGACCTGATCATCGTCGCGACTTCCACGCCGGACTTCATTTTCCCCAGCACGGCCTGCCTGGTGCAGGCGAATCTGGGGTCGGGCGGCGCCGCGGCCTTTGATGTCCAGGCCGTGTGCAGCGGTTTCGTCTACGCGCTCGCCACCGCCGACGCTTTCATCCGGGCCGGCCGGGCGCACCACGCCCTTGTGATCGGCGCCGAGGTCTTCTCCGGCATTCTGGACTGGAGCGATCGCCGCACCTGCGTGCTGTTCGGCGACGGTGCCGGCGCAGTGGTGCTCAGCGCCTCTGAAGAACCCGGCATTCTGGCCGCGCGGCTGAATGCCGACGGCACCCAGCACCACATCCTGTGCGCGGCCGGCAACGTGGTTCGCGGCCAGGTGACGGGCGACCCATTCCTGCGCATGGACGGCCAGGCGGTCTTCAAGCTGGCCGTGAATTCCCTGACCCGGTCGGCGCGCGAAGTCTGCGATGACGCCGGCATCCCCGTTTCGTCCATCGACTGGATGGTGCCGCACCAAGCCAACATCCGCATTCTGAATTTCATCAGCCGCAAACTTGATCTGCCCGAGGAAAAGCTCATCGTCACGCTGGACCGCCATGCCAATACCTCGGCGGCCAGCGTCCCCCTGGCACTGGACGTGGCCTGGCGCGACGGTCGCATCCGTGCCGGGCAGACGGTGCTCCTACAGGGGGTTGGCGGCGGTTTCACCTGGGGCTCCGTCCTCGTGAAGATTTAGTCAGACGACACTGGACACTTCAAGATGAAGATCGCATTCGTATTTCCCGGTCAGGGATCCCAGACGGTCGGCATGATGGACGCCTGGTCGGGGGATGCTGCCGTACAGGCGACGCTGCAGGCGGGCAACGACGCGCTGGGTGAGGATCTCCGTGGGCTTATCGCGCACGGACCGGCCGAGACCTTGAACCTGACCACGCATACCCAGCCCGCCATGCTGCTGTGTTCGGTGGCGATGTATCGCGCCTGGCGCGAGGCGGGAGGCGCCGAACCCGCGCTGGTCGCGGGCCACAGCCTGGGCGAGTATTCCGCCCTGGTGGCAGCCGGCTCGCTCGATCTGGCCGACGCCGTACGCACCGTGCGGGTGCGGGCCCAGGCCATGCAGTCCGCAGTGCCGGTCGGAGAAGGCACCATGGCGGCCATCATCGGGCTGGACGATGATGCCGTTCGCCAGGCTTGTGCGCAGGCCGAGCAGGGACAGGCCGTCGAGGCCGTCAACTTCAATGCGCCGGGTCAGGTCGTGATTGCGGGCCACACCGGTGCCGTGGCGCGTGCCTGCGATCTGGCCAAGGCGGCTGGCGCCAAGCGGGCGCTGGCCTTGCCGGTGTCCGCGCCGTTCCATTCGCGGCTGCTGGAGCCCGCGGCCCGTGTGCTGGCCGGGACTCTGGCAGGGATCGTCGTGGCCCCACCCCGCATCCCGCTCATCAACAACGTGGATGTTGCGCAACCCACGGCTCCCGCCGATGTCCGGGACGCGCTGGTCCGCCAGGCCTGGCATCCGGTTCGTTGGGTGGAGACCATCATGGCCATGAAGCAGGCGGGGGTCACCCACATCGTGGAGTGCGGCCCCGGCAAGGTCCTGTCGGGCCTGACACGCCGAATCGACCGGGACATCCAATCATTCAACATTACCGATCCGGCGTCCTTGCAACAGACGCTGGAAGCCCTGGGAGGCTGATATGTCCGACTCTCCACTCGCCGGCAAGACGGCGCTGGTGACTGGCGCTTCGCGTGGCATCGGGCGCGCCATCGCGCTGGAGCTCGCCGCGGCGGGCGCCACGGTCGTGGGCACGGCCACTTCGGATGCGGGGGCGCAGTCAGTGACCGAGGCGCTGGCTGCCCAAGGCGGTCGGGGCGCTGTGCTCAACGTCAACGACGCAGCCGCCTGCGACGCGCTGTTGGCCGAACTTGCCGGCAGCGGCGCGCCTCATATTCTCGTGAACAACGCGGGCATCACGCGCGATGGACTGATTCTGCGCATGAAGGACGAGGATTGGGCGGCCGTGCTCGACACCAACCTGTCGTCGGTCTTCCGCCTGTCTCGCGGCGTGGCCAGGATCATGATGAAGGCCCGCTGGGGGCGTATCATCAATATCACCTCGGTGGTGGGCTACAGCGGCAATGGCGGTCAGACCAATTACGCGGCGGCAAAGGCCGGCGTGGCCGGACTGTCGCGCGCGCTGGCCATTGAGCTGGGCAGCCGCGGCATCACAGTCAATTGCGTGGCGCCGGGATTCATCGATACCGACATGACGCGGACGCTGTCCGAGACCCAGACGGCTGGCATCCTGAGCCAGATCCCCTTGGGGCGCCTGGGCTCCCCGGCGGATATCGCCTGCGCCGTCGCGTACCTGGCCAGTCCTCAGGCGAGCTACGTGACCGGTACGACGCTGCACGTGAATGGCGGCATGTACATGTAGGGCTTACGGAACGGGGCTTGCCCATCTAAGGTAAAATCCGTTCAATTCTTTTTTTGACCTAGAACCCGCTGCCCGTTCCACCTCATTTGGCTATAATTCGCGGGATTTTTCCTAACTGGAGAACATGCATGGAAAGCATCGAACAGCGCGTCAAGAAGATCGTCGCTGAGCAGCTCGGCGTCAACGAAGCCGAGATCAAGAACGAATCTTCCTTCCTTGACGACCTCGGTGCCGATTCGCTCGACATGGTCGAGCTTGTGATGGCCCTCGAGGACGAATTCGAAACCGAAATCCCGGACGAGGAAGCCGAAAAGATCACGACGGTGCAGCAGGCGGTGGACTACATCACCTCGCACAGCAAGCAGTAATCTTTTCGATGTTCCGGCAGCGGCGCGCCGCCGTCGGGCCCTCGGGCGGTTCGTGGCGAGACATTTTCGGTTTCCGCGCTGGATTCCGGTTGGGATGGCCTGCCATGAGTCCGCCCCTTTCATTTTCAGGAGCCGTATGTGAAACGACGTGTCGTCATAACCGGATTGGGCATCGTATCGCCCGTAGGCAATGATGTCGAAACCGCTTGGGATAATATCATCCAGGGGCGTTCGGGCATCGGGCGGGTGACACGCTTTGACGCATCGGTTCTCAGCTCCCAGATCGCCGGCGAGGTCAAGGACTTCCAGGTTACTGATTACATGGGTGCCAAGGAAGCCAAGCAGATGGATACCTTCATCCATTATGGCGTGGCGGCCGGTATCCAGGCCTGGCGCGATTCCGGGCTGGAAATCACCGAGGCCAATGCGGACCGCTGTGGCACCATCATCGGCTCTGGCATTGGCGGCCTCCCGCGAATCGAAGAGACACAGATCGAGTACCTGCAGCGGGGCGCCCGGCGGATTTCGCCGTTTTTTGTGCCGGCCTCGCTCATCAATCTGATTTCCGGCCAGCTTTCCATCATGCTGGGTCTGAAGGGCCCCAGCTATGCGGTGGTGTCGGCCTGCACCACCGGCCTGCACTCCCTCGGCGATGCGGCGCGCCTGATCGAATATGGCGACGCCGACGTGATGGTGGCGGGGGGGGCCGAAAGCTCTGTCTCGCCCCTGGGCATGGGCGGGTTTGCGGCCATGCGGGCATTGTCTACGCGCAATGACGATCCCACCACGGCCTCGCGCCCCTGGGACCGGGACCGGGACGGTTTCGTGCTGGGCGAAGGCGCAGGCGTCCTGGTGCTCGAGGAATACGAACACGCCCGCCAGCGTGGCGCGCGTATCTATGCGGAATTCCGCGGGTTCGGCATGAGTTCCGACGCTCACCACATCACCAGCCCGGACCAGGACGGTCCGCGCCGCGGCATGTTGCATGCCATGCGCAATAGTGGCGTGAACGCTGAAGAGATCAGCTACGTGAACGCGCATGGCACCTCCACGCCGCTCGGGGACAAGAACGAGACCGAGGCGCTCAAGCTCGCTTTCGGTGATCATGCGCGCAAGCTGGTGGTGAATTCGACCAAGTCCATGACCGGCCACCTGCTGGGCGCTGCCGGTGGCATTGAGGCCGTCTTCACCACGCTGGCGGTGTGCCGCCAGATCTCGCCGCCGACCATCAATCTGTTTCATCAGGATCCGGAGTGCGATCTGGATTACTGCGCAAACGAGGCCCGCGACATGAAGATCGATGTGGCGTTATCGAATTCCTTCGGGTTCGGCGGGACCAATGGCTCCATGATTGTCAGCCGGATCTGATCCGTGCGCGCGCAGGTCACTCCGAGGAGCCGGTATGTCCGAGCGCGAGGTTGATCTGGCGCTCGTCGAGCGGGTGCGCACTGGAGACCGTCGCGCGTTCGACTTGCTGGTCCTCAAATACCAGCGCAAGATCATGCGGTTGCTGTCGCGCATGATCCACGACCCCGCCGAAGTCGAGGACGTGGCCCAGGAAGCGTTCATCAAGGCCTACCGGGCGCTGCCGCGGTTCCGCGGGGAAAGCGCCTTCTATACCTGGTTGTACCGGATTGCGGTGAATACGGCGCGCAACTGGCAGAGCGCCAGTTTTCGCCGGCCCGTCGCTGTTACACATCTGGAGACCGAAGAGGGTGAAACTTTTGACCAGATCGATGGCCTAAGCGATCAGAGCACGCCCGAGTCGGTGCTGGCCAGTCGTCAGATCGCACAAACGGTCAATGAGGCCATCGAGGCGCTGCCGGAGGACCTGCGGACGGCCATCGTGTTGCGGGAAATCGAAGGGATGAGTTATGAGGACATCGCCAGCGCCATGCAGTGTCCGATCGGAACGGTGCGCTCGCGCATCTATCGGGCTCGCGAGGCCATTGCGGCCCGGCTGCGGCCTGTCATGGGACAGGATTCGGAGCACCGTTGGTAAGGAGTCGTCATGAATACTCGTCGTGAACCGCAAGCGGGGGATCAGACCTGGGAGTCCTCGGTGTCGGCCTGGGTGGATGGCCAGGAAGATCTTCGCGCCGACGAACTCGATACCCCGTATGCCCGCCAGCTCTGGGACACTTATCACCTGATCGGCGACGTGATGCGCAGCGAAGAGCTGGCGATTCAGCCCTCCAGCCGGTTTTATGCGCGTGTATCGGCGGCGCTGGATGGCGAGCCCGCCATTGTCGCGCCCGGGCCGATCGGGCGGCGGCATCTGCTGAGACTGAGCCTCTCCGGTGTGGCGGTGGCCGCCGCAGTGGTGTCCGTGGTCTGGATGGCGCGGCCGGCGCTGTTTGGCGGTGACGACATCGCAGTCACGGCGCCGGTGGTCGCGGAGGTCGGGCCGGCCGATCCCGGGCTGGCCCCCTACATGGACGCGCATCAGGCCATGGCGGGCACCGGCCCCGTTCACCAGGTTTCCTATGATGGGATGGAGTCGAACTGATGGCCGTCGAGGCATCGGAACCTGCCCGACGGTGGGCGCCGGGCTTGGCCCTCGCGCTATTGTTGTCCGCAGGCTGCGGTCCTGCCCTCGCGGCTTCGCCGGCCATTGGCGGGTTCCTGCGGCAGGTCCAGACGGCCGCCCGAACCTTGGATTATTCCGGGGTCTATGTTTATCAACAGGGGACAATGATCCAGTCCACGCGTCTGACGCATAGGGTCGATGGTCAGGGTGAGCGCGAGCGCCTTGAGGCCCTGGATGGCGATCCCCGCGAGTGCCTGCGGCAAAACGATGTCGAGCATTGTCTGGAGCCTGATCGCAAGCTGGTCACCGTGCAGCCAGCGCGCGACGACCACTTTCCAGGGCTGTTGCTGGGCGACGGGCGGAGCCTGGAAGAACACTATGAATGGAAGCCGTCCTCGCGTTCCTACCGCGTAGCGGGCCGCGACTGTGCCGTGTCCGAACTCATCGCGCGCGACCATCTGCGTTACAGCTATCGCATCTGCACGGACCAGCAAACGCACTTGCTGCTCAAGTCCCAGACGCTGGACCCCAAGGGCCATCTTGTGGATCAGGTGGCCTTTGGCACCATCCGGCTGGGACCCGACGTGCCCGCGAATGCGTTGGACTCGCCTTGGGATACCCGCAACTGGAGCCAGGAAACCGAGTCCGGCAGGCCCACGGATCTTCGGGCCAAGGGCTGGCGGTTTTCCCCGCCGGCCGGTTTTGCGCCCGTGGCCCAGCTCTCGCGCAAGATCGGTCCGCATCATGGCGTGGATCAATTGGTGCTGTCGGACGGTCTGGCCGCCATTTCCATTTTCATTGAAACCTTTGACCCGAAACGCGATCAAAACGTCAAACAGGGCGGCATGCGCCAGGGTGCATTGAATATCTATCGGTTGCGTCTGGCGTCCTACTGGCTCACTGCTGTGGGCGAGGTCCCGGCGCAGACGGTGCGGGATGTGGCGCATGCCGCGCAGTATGTGTCAAAGGCTGCTCATTGAACTTCGCTGACAAGGAGAATTCCATGGCTTTCGATTTGCGCGGTACTCCCGCCATGAGACGGATGGTGGCGGGCGCGGCCGCCAGCCTGGTGCTGGCGGCGACCCTGCCTGTGGCGGTTGCCCAACCGCAGCCTGCGGCCCCGACGGTCGCGCTGCCCGATTTCACCCAGGTCGTGGCGGAGACCGAGGGCTCGGTCGTCAATATCCGTACGACTGAAGCCGTCCCGGTGCGGCGCTCGCCCATGGGCCCGGGCGGTGGGGCCGACCCGTCGGACCTGTTCCGCTGGTTCTTCGGGCCCGACTTCGTGCCGCCCGGGTTCGGTTCGCAGCAGCAACCACAGCAACAACAGCAGCAGAAGCCGCGCGCGCCATCGTCCAAGCAGCCTCGTCCGCAGGAACGGACCGTGCCGCGCGGCATCGGCTCGGGCTTCATCCTCTCCAGTGACGGCTATGTCCTGACCAACAACCATGTGGTCGACAACTCCAACGGCATCTTCGTCACCATGACCAGCGGCAAGGAATACAAGGCCAAGGTCATCGGCACGGACGCCCGTACCGACATTGCCTTGCTGAAGATCGACGCCAAGGACCTCAAGCCGTTGCCCATCGGAGATTCCGACAAGCTGAAAAAGGGGCAATGGGTGCTGGCCATCGGATCACCCTTCGGGCTGGATTCGACGGTGACCGCCGGTATCATCAGCGCCATCAACCGGGATACCGGCGATTATCTGCCTTTCATCCAGACCGACGTGGCGGTGAACCCCGGCAATTCGGGCGGGCCGCTGATCAATCTGGCGGGTCAGGTCGTGGGGATCAATTCCCAGATCATTTCGCGCAGCGGCGGCTTCATGGGCATTTCGCTGGCCATCCCGATCGATGAAGTCATGCGGGTCGTCGACCAGCTGAAGGCGCATGGCAAGGTCACGCGCGGCAAGATCGGCGTCCAGATCACGGAAGTCCAGGACGATGTGGCCAAGGCCCTGGGGCTGCCCAAGTCCGAAGGCGCGCTGGTGAGCAGCATCGAGCCCAAGGGGCCGGCCGCCAAGGCGGGCGTGCATCCGGGTGACGTGATCACGGCCTTCAATGGCCACAAGATCGAGCACATGACGGACCTGCCGCGCATGGTGGGTGCCACGCAGCCAGGGACCGACGTCACGATCCAGGTCTGGCGCAAGGGCAAGACGGTCGATCTGAAGGCCAAGGTTGCGGAACTCAGCGAAAAGGACATCGCGGCGCAGCAGTCCGAGGAAGTGCCGGGGCCCACCAAGGCGGACCGGTTGGGACTGATCGTGAAAGCGCGGCCGGCTGACTCGGGTGACACCCAGGGCGTGGTGGTTGATCAGGCGGAAGGCGCAGCGGCCGATGTGGGCATCCAGCAGGGCGACATCATCCTGCGCATCAACGACATCGACATCACCAGCCCGCAGCAATACGCCGAGGTGGTGAAGGAACTCGACAAGTCCCGTCCGGTGGTGCTGCTGGTCAGCAGGGATCAGCAGTCCCAGTGGGTAATCGTCAAGCCCCAATGATGCGCAAGGACGGAAACCGGTAAAATACCGGCTGAACGAAAGGGGGCGCCCTGCGGCGTCCCCTTCCTTTTTACGACGATCCTCCCCATATGGACCTCATCCGCAATTTCTCCATCATCGCGCACATCGACCATGGCAAGTCCACGCTGGCCGATCGCCTGATCCAGCGTTGCGGCGGGCTGCAGGACCGGGAGATGTCTTCCCAGGTGCTGGACTCGATGGATATCGAGCGCGAGCGTGGCATTACCATCAAGGCCCAGACCGCTGCACTGCGGTACTCGGCCGCCGACGGCCAGGTCTATGAGCTGAATCTCATCGACACCCCGGGCCACGTCGACTTTTCCTACGAGGTCAGCCGTTCGCTGTCGGCCTGCGAGGGGGCGCTGCTGGTGGTGGACGCTTCGCAAGGCGTGGAAGCCCAGACCGTCGCAAATTGCTATACCGCCATCGAACTCGGCGTCGAAGTGCTGCCGGTGCTGAACAAAATGGATCTGCCGTCGGCGGATCCGGATTCGGCGGCGGCTGAAATCGAGGACGTCATCGGCATCGACGCGTCGGGCGCCGTCCTGGCCAGTGCCAAGACCGGGCAGGGCATCGACGAGATCCTGGAAGCCATCGTGGCGCATGTGCCGCCGCCGAAAGGCGATCCGCAGGCACCGCTGCAGGCCCTGATCATCGATTCCTGGTTCGACAACTACGTAGGCGTGGTGATGCTCGTGCGCATCGTCAACGGCACGCTGCGTCCGCGAGACAAGCTCTTGCTCATGGCCACGGGGGCCACGCACCTGTGCGAGCAGCTTGGCGCGTTCACGCCGAAATCCGAGTCCCGGGCTGTCCTGTCGGCGGGCGAGGTCGGCTTTGTCATCGCTGGCATCAAGGAACTGCAGCACGCCAAGGTCGGCGATACGGTCACGCTGGCCTCCAGGCCCGCCGCGGGCCCGTTGCCGGGCTTCAAGGAAGTCAAGCCGCAGGTCTTTGCCGGTGTGTATCCGGTGGAGTCCAGCCAGTACGATCAGTTGCGTGATTCGCTCGAAAAGCTGAGCCTGAACGATTCGTCGCTGAAGTTCGAACCCGAGGTCTCCCAGGCGCTGGGTTTCGGATTCCGCTGCGGATTTCTCGGACTGCTGCACATGGATATCGTGCAGGAGCGGCTCGAACGCGAGTTCGACATGGACATCATCACCACCGCGCCTTCGGTGGTCTACGAGGTGGTGGACGGCAGCGGCACCGTGCTGAAGGTCGACAGCCCGGCCCGCATGCCGGAAGTCGGCCTCATCCGCGAGATCCGCGAACCCGTCATGACGGTCACGCTGTTCATGCCCCAGGAATACGTCGGGCCGGTGATGGCGCTGTGCACCAACAAGCGCGGCGTGCAGCTCAACATGAGCTATCACGGCCGCCAGGTGCACCTGAGTTACGAGATTCCGCTGGCCGAGATCGTGCTGGACTTTTTCGATCGCCTGAAGTCGGTGTCGCGCGGCTATGCGTCCATGGACTACGAATTCAAGGAGTATCGTGTCGCTGACGTGGTGCGCGTGGACCTGCTCATCAATGGCGACCGGGTCGACGCGCTGTCCATGATCGTGCACCGCAGCAATGCCCGTACGCGCGGGCGCGATGTGGTCACCCGCATGCGCGGCCTGATTCCGCGCCAGATGTTCGATATCGCCATCCAGGCGGCCATCGGCGCGGAGGTCGTGGCGCGCGAGAACGTCAAGGCGCTACGCAAGAACGTCCTCGCCAAATGCTACGGCGGCGATATTTCGCGCAAGAAGAAACTGCTCGAAAAACAGAAGGCGGGCAAGAAGCGCATGAAGCAGGTCGGTAATGTCGAGATCCCGCAGGAGGCCTTCCTGGCGGTGCTCCAAGTCGAAGAAAAATAGGCGGAATCAACATGAGCTGGGATTTTGCACTGCTGCTGTTCGTGGCCCTGGTCGTCACGGGGCTGGTCTGGCTTCTGGACCGCTTTCGGCTGCGCAAGCGGCGCCGCGCCCGTGCCGACGCGGCGGCGCAGGCTTGCCGCAACAATGCGGCGGGGCTGGATCGGGCCGCGCTGGATGCCGAATGTCTCGAGATCTACGAGAAGACCCTGCGCGCGCCATGGTGGGTGGAGTATTGCGTCAGCTTCTTTCCGGTCATTCTGTTCGTGTTCGTCCTGCGCTCCTTCGTGGTGGAGCCTTTTCGCATTCCGTCGGGCTCCATGCTGCCGACGCTGGAAAATGGCGACATGATATTGGTGAACAAGTTCGAATACGGCATCCGGTTGCCGGTCATCGACCGCAAGATCATCCCGATTGGTGCGCCGCACCGGGGTGACGTGGTGGTCTTCCGCTATCCGGTGGATCCATCCGTGGACTACATCAAGCGCGTCGTCGGCGTGCCGGGCGACGTGGTGGAATACCGCAACAAGGTGCTGACCATCAACGGCCAACTGATTGCGCATGAACGGGACGGCGACTACTTTGAACCGGATCGGGCCGTCTACGTGGGCCAGTACGGCGAGCAGCTCGGTTCCGTCGCGCATCAGATCCTGCTGAACGTCCATGCGCCGCAGGACTTCATGCCCATCACCCGTTTTCCGGACTTCCAGGCCTGCACCTATCTCTCCGACGGCATTCGCTGCACCGTACCGGCGGGGCATTACTTCATGATGGGTGACAATCGGGACAACAGCCTGGACAGCCGCTACTGGGGGTTCGTGCCGGACGCCAACATCGTGGGCCGCGCATTCTTCATCTGGATGAATTTCGGGTCGCCCAGCCGCATTGGCGGGTTCAAGTGATGACGGTGCTGGATACCTTGCAGGAGTCGCTGGGCTACCGCTTCCGCGACCTCGGGTTGCTGGAACAGGCCCTGACCCACCGCAGCCACGGGATGCCGCACAATGAGCGACTGGAGTTCCTGGGCGATTCGGTGCTGAATTTCGTGGTGTCCGCGCTGCTGTTTCGCGAACATGACGAAATGGACGAAGGCGATCTTTCGCGGGTACGGTCGAACTTGGTCAAGCAGGCGGCGCTGGCGGACATTGCGCGTACGCTGGGGTTGTCAGGGCTGTTGCGCCTGGGGGAAGGCGAGCTCAAAAGCGGCGGCTTCCGGCGACCGTCCATCCTGGCCGATGCGGTCGAGGCGATCCTGGGGGCGCTGTATCTGGATGGCGGCTTTCCGGAGGTCAGTGCGGCCATCGATCGCCTGTATCGCCCCATTCTGGCCAACATCGATCTGCGCACTTTCGGCAAGGACGCCAAGACGCTGTTGCAGGAAATGGTCCAGGGCCGCGGTCTGGCGCTGCCGCAGTATACGGTCGCGGGGACGCACGGCGCCGCCCACAACCAGACTTTCGACGTGCTCTGCGAGATTCCGTCCCTGGACCTGCGCCAGCAGGCGTCGGGCAGCAGCCGCCGTGCGGCTGAGCAGGCTGCTGCGGCCCAGTTGATCATTGCGATCGAGGCGCTAGGGCCGGTGCGGCGATCAGGGCGCCGCCATCATCGCCGGTCTCAGCTCAGTCTGCCGGTTGCAGTCTCCCAGGAGAAAAAATGAGCGACTCCCGCTGCGGCTTCGTGGCGCTGGTGGGCCGCCCCAACGTGGGGAAGTCCACGCTGAGCAATGCATTGGTGGGTGCCAAACTTTCCATCGTGTCGCGCAAGGCCCAGACGACGCGCCATCGGATCCACGGGGTGCTGACGCGCGGTGGCGACCAGTTCGTCTTCGTGGATACCCCTGGCTTCCAGACGCGGCACGGCGGTGCGATGAACCGCATGATGAACCGCGTCGTCACCCAGGCGCTGGCCGAGGTCGACGTGGTCGTTCACGTCGTGGAAGCCGGGAAATGGTCAACCGCCGACGCGGCGGTGCTGGCGCTGCTGCCGCAGCACCGGCCAGTCGTTCTGGTCGTCAACAAGATCGACGAGCTGCGGCAGAAAAATGATCTGTTCCCCTATGTCTCGCGCTTGATGGAACAGTTCCCGTATGCCGCCGTGGTCCCCGTCAGCGCCTTGCGCGGTGTCCAGCTCGATGCTCTGGTGGACGAGCTGGCGCAGCGCCTGCCGGCGGGCGAGCATCTGTTCGAGGAAGACACGCTCACGGATCGGCCGGTGCGTTTTCTCGCAGCTGAGCTGCTGCGCGAAAAGATTTTCCGCTTGGTGGGCGACGAGCTTCCCTACGCCTGCACGGTCGTCATCGAGCAGTGGGAAGAAGGCGATGAAGGGGTGCGGATCGCCGCCTGCGTGGTGGTGGAGCGTGAAAGCCACAAGCCGATCCTGCTCGGGGCAGGCGGCCAGCACATGAAGCGGATCGCCACGGAGGCCCGCCAGGACATGGTGAAGCTGCTCGAGAAGCCGGTGCACCTGGACGTCTACGTGAAGGTGCGCAAGGGCTGGTCGGACCGCGAATCGGCGCTGCGCGATCTGGGATATGAGTAAGCGCGCCCAGCGGGTCCAGGATGCGCGCGCCTATGTGTTGCATACCAGCCCGTGGCGCGAGACTTCGCTCATCGTGCAGGCCTTCGCGCGGGACCAGGGCCGCGTGGCTCTGGTGGCCAAGGGCGCCAAGCGCCCGTATTCCATTCTGCGTCCGGTCCTGGTCGCTTTCCAGCCTCTCTGGCTGACCTGGAGCGGCGAGGCCGACGTCCACACGCTGATCCGGGCCGAGGCCGGGCCGGTGCGCCTGCTGCGGGGGCGCGCGTTGATGTCGGCTTGGTACATGAGCGAGCTGCTGCTGCGCCTGCTGGCGCGCGAGGATCCCCATCCGGGGGTGTTCGACGCCTACGAGGACGCGCTGGACGTGCTCGCGGATCCTTCCGGCGGGACGCAGGCCGCCGTGTTGCGGCGGTTCGAGTGGCTATTGCTGGAGCAGGCGGGCTATGGTGTCGAGGCGGCCATGCCCGATTTCGACGATCCGGCTGTCGAGCCGGGCGCGCGTCAGGCCTTGCGGGAGCGCTTGGACCAGTTGCTGGATGCACCGCTGCGCACCCGTCAGGTGCTGATGGATCTGCAGCGGTACTGAAATGAAGTCCGCCCCGCGCGACGAGCGGGGCGGAAGGCCCGATCAGGGACTGGCGCGGCTCGTTCGAGGCAGCGCCAGGCAAGCGTCAGTCGCGGTTGCCGCCGAAGATGCCCAGCAGCATCAGCAGGTTGGCGAAGATGTTGTACAAATCCAGGTACACCGCCAGCGTGGCCGTGATGTAATTGGTTTCCCCGCCCTGTACCACCCGCTGCAGGTCTACCAGCAGGAAAGCCGAGAAGATGCCGATGGCGAGCACCGACAGCGTCAGCATCAGGGCCGGGATCTGCAGGAACATGTTGGCCAGCATGGCGACCAGCAGCAGTACCACCCCGATGAAGAGGAACTTCTGCATGTGCGTGAAGTCGCGCTTGGTCGTGGTCGCGACCGTCGCCATGGTGCCGAAGACGGCCGCCGTGCCGCCGAAAGCCAGCATGATGAGCTGGGACCCGTTCGAAAGCCCCAGGACCATGCCCAGCAGGCGTGACAGCATCAGCCCCATGAAGAAGGTGAAGCCCAGCAGCAGGGCCACTCCCAGCGAGCTGTTTTTATTGCGCTCGACGAGGAACATCAACCCGATTGCGCCCACCAGGAACAGCAGGGTGCTGGTGCCCGGATTGGCGGCCATGGCCTGGCCGGCCCCGAAGTGCAGCCCCACAGCCGCGCCCAGCACGGTCGGGATCATGGACAGCGCCAGCAGCCAATAGGTATTGCGCAGCACGCGGTTGCGCGCCACGACGGACGTCGCGCCGAACGCGCCGTCCTGGGGTAGGGTGTGACGAAGATCGGACATAGTGATTTCCTGTCTCTGTGTGTCTTGGCAACGAGCCAATCCTAACATGTCTTTATCTTACAGTAAGCTGAACGCTGTCGTCCATCGCTGTATCGTCATAGTTTATGGCTATGCAGCTCGTGTCCGGCCCGCTGGTAGTGGGACCAGCGCAGGCGCGCGGCCTGTACGTCGGCTTCGTGGTGCGAGACGATTTCCAGCACGCGCTGGAACCGTTCCACTTGCGGCGGGCAGTGCAGGTCCAGGTTCAGAAGCCAGTCGGCGGGCGCCAGGCTTGCCAGCGCGGCCGTGTCCTGGGCCAGCACCACGTCGGCCAGACTTGCCAGGGGATCCGAGGCCAGTGCGTGGGGGATGAAGCTTGCCGGCTCGAATTCCCACAGCAGGGCGTCGAACCGGTGCAGGCGCCGCGCGTCCGTGCAATAGACGATCAGCCGATGCCCCGCCCGTACGTGGCGCGCTGCCGTGCGGCATGCCATCCGCAGCCGATGGGCGGCGCCATGCGCGAAATCGATGCGGCTCATGCGCGGCATTGTGCGAGCAGATACTGCACGAGCAGCGGCACCGGACGGCCGGTGGCGCCTTTTTGCTTGCCTTGGCGCCAGGCGGTGCCGGCGATGTCCAGATGCGCCCAGCGGTACTTCCCGGTGAAGCGCGACAGGAAGCAGGCCGCCGTCGTGGCGCCGGCTGGCCGGCCGCCGATATTGGCGGTGTCGGCGAAGTTCGATTTCAGCAGATCCTGGTAGGCATCCTCCAGTGGCAGGCGCCACGCGGGGTCCAGGGCCTCGCGGCCGGCCGCGAGGAGCTCCGCCGCCAGGTCCTCGTCGCGCGTGAACAGCCCGCTGTTGACGTGGCCCAGCGCCACGACGCAGGCGCCGGTGAGCGTCGCCATGTCGATTACGGCGGCTGGCTTGAAGCGTTCGGCATAGGTCAGGGCGTCGCACAGGATCAGCCGGCCTTCCGCGTCCGTGTTCAGGATTTCGATGGTCTGGCCGGACAGGCTTGTCACGATGTCGCCGGGCTTGTTGGCGGTGCCGCTGGGCAGGTTTTCGCAACTGGGGATGAGACCGATGATCTCGCGCGGCAGGTCGAGTTCAGCCACCGCCCGCAGCGTACCCAGCACGCTGGCGGCCCCGCACATATCGTATTTCATCTCGTCCATCGCGGCGGCGGGCTTGATCGAAATGCCGCCGGCGTCGAAGGTGATGCCTTTGCCCACGAGCACGATGGGGGGCGCCTTGCGCGCCTGCGCCGAGCTGGGCGTGTGGCGCAGCACGATGAAGGCCGGCGGCTCGGCTGAACCCTTGGCAACCGACAGGAACGAACCCATCTTCAGGGCTTCGATCTTCTTCTGGTCCAGCACCTCGGCCTTCAGCGTCTTGAATTCCCGTGCCAGGTCCTTTGCCGCGCGGCCGAGGTAGGAGGGCGTGCAGACGTTGGCCGGCAGGTCGCCCAGCAGGCGGGCCAGATTCACGCCCGCGCCCGTCGCGGCGCCTTGGGCCAGCCCGGCGCGCGCCCGTGCAGCCTGCGCACGCGAGAGGTGCACGCCCAGGTTGCGCCATTGGATTGCCGGCCGCGGCGTGCTCAGCGTGGCGTCATAGCGGTAGGTGGCGGCCGTGACGACACGGGCCACCAGCCGGGCGCGTTGCGGAAGGTCGGCGTCCGGGCATTCCAGCGCACACAGTGTCGTGACCGCGCTGGACACCCCCGCCTTCAGGCAGGCACCGGCGAGCGACTCATGGGCCTGCGCGAGCGCCTCGGCGCGATAGTCGGGCTGCCGCCCCAGGCCGAGTAGAATGATCCTGTCCGCAGCGACGCCATCCAGGCTGTGCAGCGTCAGGCTGCTGCCGCGCGCTGCGTCGAATTCGGCGCGCACGATGGCGCGCAGCTTGCCGCCGCACGCCTGATCCAGCGCATCGGCCGCCGGGCTCAGAATGCCGTCCTGAAAGATCCCCACGGCCAGGGCCGGGGTCTCGATCAGCGGCAGGGAGGCGGCAGTCGTTGTGCTAAATTCCATGAGTTTTCCTTTCGTCTTCGGATAGTCGGTCCATTATTCCGCATTTTTCATGTCACTGTTCAAGCGCGCCATCTTCTCCGAGATCACCAGCCACGCGGGCATCGTGTTTTCGACGCTGCTGGTGGTGTGGCTGAGCGTGCTGATCGTGCGCCTGCTCGGGGAAGCCGCGTCCGGGGATATCGGCGCCAACGTGGTGCTGGGGCTGGCTGCGTTTTCCAGCATCACCGCGCTGCCGGTGATCCTGTCGGTGTCCCTGTTCGTGGCGGTGCTCACTACGGTGACTCGCAGCTACCGGGAATCCGAAATGTCGGTGTGGCTGGCCAGCGGGCTGTCGCTCGCACAATGGCTGCGGCCCGTCATGCAATTTGCCCTTCCGGTGGCGGCGGTCGTGGCCGTGCTGACGCTGGTCGCCTCGCCGTGGTCGTACGGCCAGATTGCCGAATACCGCCAGCGATTCGAACAGCGATCAGACCTGTCGCGGATCTCCGCCGGACAGTTCATCGAGACGGACGAAGGCAACCGGGTTTTCTTTGCCGAATCGCCGAAGCGTCCGGGCGACGAGCTGGGCAAGGTCGTGGCCCGCATCGTCGAACCCGACTGGCTCAGCGTGATTACGGCCGAGAGTGCCGCCATCCGCGCGGAGCCCAACGGGGACCGATTCCTGGTGCTGGGGCCCGGCCATCGCTACGACCTGAAACCCGGCACGCCGGAAGTCCGCTTGCTGGACTTCGATCGCTACGGGGTGCGTATCGAAAGCCGTACCGACCCGAGCTCGCTGGAAGCCGCCCGGCTGGCAGCACTGCAGGAAATCAAGGCGCGCCCCACGCTGGAATTGCTCCATGGCGGCGATCTGGAATCCCTGTCGCAGCTCATGTGGCGCCTGGCCCTGCCGCTGGCCGTGCTCAATCTGGCCCTGATTGCGCTGCCCCTGGGGGCGGTCAACCCGCGCCTGGGGCGATCGGGCGACCTGATGATCGCCGGACTTGTGGCGCTGCTCTATATGAACCTCATCAATCTGTCGCGCGGCTGGATCCTCAATGGCGTGCTGCCGTTCGGCGTCGGAGTCTGGCTGGTCCACGCAGCGTTCCTGGCGCTGGGCCTGATCATGTTGTGGCGGCGTACCCGGGTGTCCCGGCCCAGGCGGCGGCGCAAGGCGGTTTCCTGACGTCCGGGGCCTGCGAATCGTCGGCGGCGTGACAAATATTCTTCCTGCTTTGAGACTACACTGGAACCGATCCCGGCGGATGCCGTCAATACTCCGGCTGCCCGCGCAGCCGGTTCGCCGTAAATAAGTACATCCATTGATGAACAGGAGACTTGAATGAGTGATATTCCGCGCATTCCGCTATTGATCGGCGGGAAACTGGTCCAGTCCAACACCAAGGAATGGCGCGACATCATCAATCCGGCGACCCAGGAGGTCATCGCCCGGGTGCCGTTCGCGACGCCCGAGGAACTCAACCACGCCGTATCCGATGCCGCCGAGGCCTTCAAGACCTGGCGCAACGTCAGCCAGGCCAAGCGCCAGCAGGTCATGATCAACCTGGCGCGTCTGCTGCGCGAGAACACGACCCGGATCGCCGAGGCGCTATCTCATGAACATGGCAAGACGTTGCCGGATGCCGAGGGCGAAGTCGGCCGGGGCATCGAGGCCGTCGAACATGCCATTTCGGTCAATACCCTGCAGCTCGGGGAGTTCGCCGAGAACGCCGCGACGGGCATCGACGTGTACTCGATCATCCAGCCGCTGGGCGTCTGCGCCGGCATTACGGCGTTCAATTTCCCCGTGATGCTGCCCTGCTGGATGTTCCCGGTGGCCGTCACGGTTGGCAATACCTTTGTGCTCAAGCCGTCCGAGCAGGACCCCACCGCTTCCCTGATGGTCGCGCAACTGGCCCTCGAAGCCGGCTTGCCACCGGGCGTGCTCAACGTCGTGCATGGTGGACCTGAAACTGCCAACGCACTTTGCGATCACCCCGACATCAAGGCCATTTCCTTCATCGGCTCCACGCGAGTGGGCACGCACATCTACGAACGTGCCTCGGCCGCCGGCAAGCGCTGCCAGGCCATGATGGGCGCGAAGAACCACAGCGTCATCATGCCCGACGCCGACCGCGAGGCGGCCCTGAACTCCATGCTGGGGGCGGCCTTCGGCGCTGCCGGAGAGCGTTGCATGGCCATCTCGGTGCTGGTGCTGGTGGGCGAAGCCCAGAAGTGGCTGCCGGATTTCGTCGAGCGCGCCCGCAAGCTGAAGGTCAACGTGGGGATGGACCGCAAGGCCGACCTCGGGCCGCTGGTTTCGCCGCGTGCCAAAGAGCGCGTCATGGGCCTGATCCAGAAAGGCGTGGACGAAGGCGCGGAACTCGTGCTCGACGGCCGCAACATCAAGGTCGCCGGCTACGAGAAGGGCAACTTCGTCGGCCCCACGATCTTCAGCAAGGTCAAGGGCGACATGACCATCTACAACGAAGAAATCTTCGGGCCGGTGCTGTCGGTCGTACTGGTCGATACGCTGGAAGAGGCCGTGGATTTCATCAACGGCAACCCCAACGGCAATGGCACCTCGATTTTCACGCAGGACGGGGGCGCTGCGCGCTACTTCCAGAATCACATTGGCGTGGGTCAGGTAGGGATCAACATCCCGATTCCGGTGCCGGTGGCCTGGTTCAGCTTCACCGGGTCGCGGGCGTCCAAACTCGGCGATCTGGGACCCAATGGCAAGCAGGCGGTGTACTTCTGGACTCAAACCAAGACCGTGACGGCCCGCTGGACGGCCCACCATCGCGAGGTCAACACGACGATCGCCATGCGCTAGCGCATCGGCCAGCGCGGCGCGATCCCCGGATCGCGCCGCGGCCCGGTTTCTGTGCGGCAAGGGCCGCGACCCCTCGGGTCGCGGCCCTTTTCCATGGTGCGGATCCCGCGCCCTGCATTTAAACAAATGACTAGAAGTTATGATGAGGCCGATCTATATTCCATATAATAGCTGCTCTTATAGGGTGTGGACCCATGAACCTCCAGCAATTTCGGTTTGTCCGCGAGACGATACGCCACGGCTTCAACCTGACGGAAGCGGCGCGGTCGCTCTACACCTCGCAGCCCGGCGTCTCGAAGGCCATCATCGAATTCGAGGATGAACTGGGCGTCAAGATCTTCGAGCGGCATGGCAAGCGTCTGAAAGGCCTGACCAAGCCGGGACATGCCGTGTCGGGCGTGATCGATCGCATCATGCGCGAGGTGGACAACCTGAAGAAAGTCAGCGACGAATTCGCGCAGCGCGACGAGGGCGCGCTCGTGATCGCCTGCACGCACACGCAGGCCCGCTATCTGCTGCCGCGTGTGATCCCCGCCTTCCGGGCACGATTTCCAAAGGTTCACGTTTCGTTGGCGGAAGGCAATCCCGAGCACCTGGCCCGCCTGGTGCTGCATGAGCAGGCCGATCTGGCGATCGCAACCGAAACGCTGGCGGAAACCTCAGGCCTGGTGGCCTTGCCGGTCTATACCTGGGAACACACCCTGGTGGTGCCGCCTGACCATCCGCTGACCAGCCTGACGTCCAGCGCGGCACGCAGCCTGTCGCTGGAACATCTGGCGCAATATCCCATCGTGACCTATGACCGCGCGTTCTCCGGGCGGCGGGCCATCGACGCTGCTTTCGAGCAGGCGGGCATCACGCCCGACATCGTGCTGGAGGCCATCGACGCGGATGTGGTCAAGACCTATGCCGATATCGGTCTGGGCATCGGCATTATCGCAGGAGTGGCCTTTGATCCCCGCCGCGACAAGACCCTGGTGGGCCTGCCGGCTGGCCATCTGTTTGGCAAGCACGTCACCAGCGTCGCCATCAAGCGGGGCGTTTTCCTGCGCGACTATGTCTATACGCTGCTGGAAATGCTCGCGCCCGAGCTGTCCCGCGACGTGGTGGCGCGGGTCGTCGCTCAGCCCGCGCCGCCGGTGCGGGACGCGGCCTGAAGCGACGGGCTTCAGACCCCCAGATAGGCGCGCTTGAGCTCCGGATCTTCGATCAGGTCGCGGGCGACGCCCTCGCGCACGATGTTGCCGGTTTCCATGACGTAGGCCCGGTCGGCGGCCGCCAGCGCCAGGTGGATGTCCTGTTCCACCAGCAGGACCGTCACGCCCTGGTCGCGGATCGCCGTCAGGTTTTCCATCAACTGGTCCACGATGATGGGCGCCAGGCCCAGGCTCATTTCGTCGACCAGCAGCAGCCGGGGCCGCGCCATCATGGCGCGCGCCATCGCGCACATCTGTTGTTCCCCGCCCGACATGCTGCCGGCGAGCTGCCGGCGCCTTTCGGCCATGCGAGGAAACTGTTCGTAGACCTTTTCCAGGTCCGCACGGACGCCGGCCTTGTCGTCGCGCCGGTAGGCGCCCATCAGGAGGTTGTCCTGGACCGACATGCGGGGGAAGAGCTGCCGCCCTTCGGGCAATTGCACCACACCGTGGCGGAAGATGGTGTCCGGCGTGCAGCCGACCAGCGATTCCCCGGCCAGGGTGATGCTGCCCGACAGCGGCACCAGCAGGCCGGAGAGGGTGCGCAGCAGCGTGGTCTTGCCCGCGCCGTTGCTTCCGACCAGCGCCAGGAATTCGGCTTCGTGGACGTCCAGCGAGATCTCGTGCAGGACCTTCACCAGCCCGTAGCCCGCTGACAGGTCACGGATCTTCAGCAGGGGTTCGCGGGTTTTTTCGGGGGCGTTCATGTGCGCTTCTTTCCAAGATAGGCTTCAACCACGCGGCTGTCGGAGAGCACGCTGTCCGGGGCGCCATCGGCGATCTTTTCGCCGTGGTGCAGCACCATGATGCGGTCGGACAGATTGCGGATCGCCTTGATGACGTGCTCGATCACGATAATGCTGATGCCGGTGTCGCGCACCTTGCGGATGATGTCGATGACTTCGTCGATTTCGACCAGGTTCAGCCCGGCCATGACCTCGTCGCACAGCAGCACCCGGGGTTGCATGGCCAGTGCCTTCGCCAATTCCAGGCGCTTGCGATCCGGTCCTCCCAGATCTTCGGCGCGCTGGTCGATGTGCTTGCCCAGCCCGACGAATTCCAGGCACTCGCGGGCGCTTTCGCGAGCCAGCGCGAGCTTCGACTGCCCCTCGCCGCGCCCGAACAGCGCGCCCACGGCGACGTTGTCCAGGACCGAGAGGCCGGGAAACGGCTGCATGATCTGGAACGTGCGGCCGATGCCCAGGCGAGCGCGCCGGAAAGCGGCCATGCGGTCAATGCGTCGTCCGTCGAACCAGACTTCGCCTTCCGTGGGCGGCAGCGTGCCGCTCAGCAGGCTGATCAACGTGGTCTTGCCGGCGCCGTTCGGGCCGATGAAGCCGAGGATCTCGCCTTGCGCCAGCGAAAAGCTGACATCGTGCACCGCGAGCAGACCGGCAAAGCGGCGCGTCAGTTGGCGGGCTTCCAGAATGGGACTCATATGCGGTGCATCCGGATGTTTTCGATGAAGTAGTGCCAGCCCGTGCGGCGGAACCGGCGCATGACGTCGGCCAGGCCGCGCGGCATCAGGACCACGGCCACCACGATGACGATCCCGAAGAACAGGCCCGCAATGCTGGTGACTTCGCTGGAGAGCAGCTCGGAGATCGCCGACAGGATGAACGAACCCACGATCGGGCCCAGGATGGTGCCGGGGCCGCCGAACACCGCCATGATGATCATCTTGACGTTGAGGGTGATGTCGAAGGCGCTCTCGGGATCCAGGAAGGTGATCCAGTAGGCATGGATGCCGCCGGCCAGTGCGCTGAAAATGCCGGCCAGCGCAAACGCCAGGACCTTGTATCGCGTGGTGTCCACCCCCATCACCACGGCGCCCTCTTCGTTCTCGCGGATGGCGATGAGCCCGAAGCCGAAGCGGCTGCGCGTCAGCCACCAGATGGTCAGGGTCGCGAGGACCAGGAGGACCAGGGACATTTCGTAGAAGAACGGATCATTGTTCAGCGGCGGCAGCACCAGGCCGATGTTCTCGCCCGCCAGCGGCACGTTCGACACGATGGCCGCCATGATCTGCGCCAGCGCCAGGGTGGCGATGGCGAAGTAGTGGCCTTTCAGCCGCAGCACCGGGATGCCCAGCAGCAGGGCAAAGGCCACCGCCAGCACGACGCCGAAGGCCATGCCGACGGCAAAGGGAAGCTGCCACTGCACCATGGCGATGCCCACGCCGTAGGCGCCCAGGCCGTAGAACACGGAGTTGCCGAAGGACGGGTACCCGGTGTAGCCCCCGATGATGTTCCAGCCCTGGGCCAGAACCGCGAGCAGCAGGGTGCTGATGCCGAACTGGACCATGGTGTCCGTCCCGTAGAGCGGCAGCAGGGCCAGCGCGACCAGCACGACCAGAATCAGGGGAAGGCGCAGATGCTTCATGCCGTTCTCCCCAGAATGCCGGTGGGCCGGATGATGAGTACCAGGATCAGCACGCCGAAGCTGGCGACATCAGCGTAGGTGGGGCCGACGTACAAGGTAGTCAGGGATTCGATGAGTCCCAGGATCAGGCCGCCCACGATCACCCCCAGCGGGGTGTCCAGGCCGCCGATGATGGCGATGGCAAAGGATTTGGCGGTCAAGGTCGCACCAATGTAGGGATTGATCTGCGAGACGGTGCCGTACAGCCCTCCGGCCGCACCCGCCAGCGCCAGCCCGAGCCCGAAGGTGACGGCGTACAGGTGACGCGGCTCCACGCCATACAGGCGTGCCGCCGACAGGTTCTGTGCGGTGGCGCGGATGGCCCGCCCCAGGCGCGTATGCAGCAGGAAGTACCACATGACCAGCGTCAGCAGGATGGCGACGACGCACGCCGCCAGGCGGACCAGCGGAATCGTGATCCCGAACACCGTGGTGTTATGTCCCGAATAGACGGGATTGATGGTGCGGAAGTCGGCCGAGAAGACCAGCTGCGCCAGGTAGGTGAGCACCACTTCCAGCCCGAAGGTGATCAGCAGCGTGTTGAACATGGGCGCGCGCACGATCAGGTTCAGCAGGCCGCGCTGGATCGCATAGCCCAGCACGAACATCACCACGGCTGTGAGCGGCAGTCCCAGGAAAGGATCCAGGCCCCACCAGTGGAAGGTGTACCAGGAGATATAGGCGCCCAGCATGATGAAGGCGCCATGGGCCAGGTTGACGATATTGAGCACCCCCCAGACCAGAGCGAGGCCGAGCGCCACGATGGCGTACAGCCCGCCCTGCAGGATGCCGTTGACGAGTACTTGCAGCAGAAGGTCCAAGGGGGGTTCTCCAGGGCTCGTTGCGAGCGATCAGCGTTTCGTCCAGTCGGGCATCGGGTAGTGGGCGTCTTTCAGGAACTTGGTTCCGTCAAACACCGCGACCGGCTTGCCGTTCTGGACCTGAATCACCGTCTGGTCCAGATGGATCTGGCCGTTGTCGGCGAACTTGATGCGTCCGTACAGACTGTTGAAGTCGCTGGCAGCCAGCGCGTTGCGCACGGCCTTGGGTTCCAGCGTGCCGGCCTTCTCGACGGCCTTCACGATGGCTTCCACGTCCGCCACGCCGGAAGCGGCGTGATAGTCGGGTTCATAACGGTACTGGGCGCCCCAAGCCTTCGCGAATTGCGCGCCATCGCCAAACCAGTCGTCCTTCAGCGTATCGCTGGGCAGCCAGGCGGTCATGCCGAAGGCATAGTCGGCGTCCTTGCCGAGGGCTTTGCGGAAGTCTTCGCTGGGCACCCCGACCGTGAACGAGTAAAGCTTCGGCGAGACGTCCAGGCTCTTGGCCTGACGGATGAAATTCAGGATCTCGGTTTCGTGGCCGGCCACCAGCACGGCGTCCGCCTGCTTGGACTTGATTTGCGACAGCAACGTGTTGAAGTCGCTGGCATTCGAGCTGTAGCGCTCGTCGAGTACCGTGTTCAGGCCCGCATCTTTCAGCATGGGGCGAGTGCCCTTGGCCACAGACACGTCGAACGAGTCGTCGGCGTAGAGCAGGGCGACCTTGGCGGGCTCGGGCTTGAGCTGCTTGAACATCTTGATCGTGCTGCCGAAGTAATCACTGGCGGGCGCCAGGGTCCCGAAGACGTACTTGAAGCCGCGCGAGAAGATCTGGTCCGAAGCGCCGCCGCCCTGGACCATCGGGATCTGGTATTTTTCGGACACGGCCGAATCGGCGAGCGCGAAGTTGCTGGCGAACGGTCCGAGAAGGAAATTGACCTTGTCCTGAGACACGAGCTGCGTGTATTGGCGCACGCTGAGGTTCACGTCGGACTGGTTGTCATAGAGCTTCAGCGCCAGCGTGTACTTCTTTCCGCCGACCGTCACGCCGCCCTTGCGGTTGATCTGGTCGATGGCAAGCTGGTAGGCGTCGCGATAGTAGCGACCTGTGTTGGCGATCGGGCCGGTGAGCTGGACAGACGCGCCCAGAACAATCTGGTTGTCGGCTGCCTGGGCGGTGCCGCCCAGAGCAAGTGCCAGAGCAAGAGCGGCGAGCGGTATTCCGTGCCGGAGTGCGGTATGCATGAAGGAGCCTCCTGTGGATGGTTTTGGGACGCTCCCATGCGATGCCCTGCGGTATGGCGCCCTATCAAGGGGGTGCGAAAGGACAACGCGACCCTTCCGGAGCGTCTCTTACCGCGTATTGTGCTCTTTGTGACATGACAGTTGTCTGAACGTAATCTGACTTATCGCTGAATCGGCGCATGATCTCCAAGCAACAGCAGCTGTTCGTGTATCGATTTGACCGGCTTCCCAATGCAAAAATCCCAAACTTCCGGCTTTCCTCCTGCGGAGTCTGATACATTTCCTAAAACCACGCGGGCCACGCCGTCATTGCCATCGATAATGAGAACAATTATTATTATCATGTGTAATCGCCAGCCCCGGCGCGGATGCGGATCTGGCATAACCCTCAGGTTTCAGGAGAGCCACATGGCGCAAGTACCTGTCAGTGCATTGGTCGTCGGTGCGGACCGGCTGGGGAATATTCCCGAGCTGTTGCGGCTCCGAAACATTACCATCCAGCACCATATCAGTGGGCGGGAACCAGGGCACCAAAAAAAACTGCTGGCGCTGCCGTCGGGAACTGAACTGGTGATTTTGCTGACGGACTTCCTCGGCCATAACGTGATGAGGACCTTCAGGTCTGCTGCGCAGCGCGCCGGCATCCGGGTACTGGCGTGCCGCCGCTCGGTGTGCAGCATGCAGCGCGCGTTGGACCAATGTGGCTATTGCGAGATCTGCTCGCTGGGCGGCGGCAGCCCCCGGAAATTGAGCGCCTGACGGGGTCCCCATTGGACGGCCCGGAAAAACGGCCCCATATCGTGCGATGAGGGGCCGTCGAACGCTGGCTGTGCGGGATGCCGGGCTTTAGCGGCGTGCAGTGCGGACAGGTTTTTTAGCCGTGTGGCTGGTCCGTTTGGCGGTTGCGTGCGTCTGCTTGGCCGTATGCGAGGATTTTTCCGCGCGCGTCGCCTTGGCCGTGTGAGCCGACTTGGCCGAGCGAGTGGACTTGGAGGCGTGGTCTCGTCGCGACTCGTGGGCCGACCGGGAACTGCGCGCGTGTTCGCCGGACTCGGTCCGTTCGGCGGCCGCCCGGCTGGCGATCTTTTCGCCGCCGGCCATATCCAGTCGGCGGGCACCGTTGTAGCGCGACCGCCAGTAGGCCATGTCCATGTCGTCCACCCGGATGGCCGAGCCGGTGCGGGGAGCATGGACGAATTTGTGGTCGCCGAGGTAGATGCCCACGTGCGAATAGCGCCGGCCCAGGGTGTTGAAGAACACCAGATCGCCCCGGCGCAGCTCGTCGCGGTCCACCGAGGTACACGCCTGGGCCTGGTCACGCGCCGATCGAGGCAGCTTCAGCCCGAGGGACTTTTCAGCCGCGTAGGCCACCAGGCCGCTGCAGTCGAAGCCTTCTTTGGGCGTGTCGCCCCCGAATCGGTATTTGACCCCAAGGAACCGCATCGCCGTGGAGACCATGGTCTTGGGGACGGGAGAAGAGGCGCTCGGCTGGGAGTCGTCGTCGGGGTAGTTGATGGCGAGACTGTCGTCGTTCTTCAGCCAGGCCCCCAGTGGATCCGACTGGGTTCGGGCGAGGTAACTGTCGCGCAGGAGATGATTGGAGGAGTCGCTATTATCGGCCGTCTGTCGGGGCTGCGTCGCGCAACCCGCCAGCACCATCATGCCCGTACATAGAAGCAGCTTGAAGAAGCGGGGGGGGCAGAACAGGGCCGACAGCGCGGTGGAAGAATGTGGCGGTGGCATGGGCTGTAAGTTTTTCTCATCAGCGCTTCTGTCCGAACCGGTCTCATGATGCCGAGACTGACACAAAAACTGCTTGTTGGCCCGAGATTGCTTGGGATCACGGGGTGGACGAACGGAAACACCGGGTTGATGGATGCATACCCGCCCTGCGGGCAACCCCGTGAGTTTATTCAATCGTCCTTTGGCTGGCAACCCGATCGGGCGTCCTGTTACGTAACAGAGGCGGGCGCCGTCAGGCTCGCGTCAGGGGATGCCGTTAGTTTCCCCGGTAGGTGTAGCATTGGGCGCACCATGACTGCAACGACAAGAAATGTCCGCGGCCGTAGTCTGTCCGCCGGACGATACCGGAGACAAACGCATGCAGAAGATCCATGAATTCCATCGTCAATCGGTCCAGGACCGGGAGGCGTTCTGGGCACGCGAGGCGCGGCGCATCCATTGGGAGACGCCATTCGAACGCACGCTGGATTATTCCCGTCCGCCCTTTGCGCGCTGGTTCGTGGGTGGCCGGACCAACCTGTGCTACAACGCGGTCGATCGCTGGCTGGCGACGCAAGCCGATCAGCCGGCCCTCATTTGGGTGTCCACGGAAGTCGAGCAGGAAATCGTCTACACGCGAGCCGATCTGGCGCGCGAGGTCAATGCGGCGGCTGCCATCCTTCAGGAACAGGGGGTGGTCAAGGGCGATCGGGTCCTGATCTATCTGCCCATGATTCCGCAGGCCGCCTTCTTCATGCTGGCTTGCACGCGCATCGGCGCGATCCATTCCGTCGTGTTTGGCGGCTTTGCCGCCCACAACCTGGCGCAGCGCATCGACGACGCGCAACCCCGGTTGATTGTCTCCACCGATGCCGGTTCGCGCGGGGGGCGCCCGATCGCCTACAAACCGCTGCTGGACCAGGCGATCCAGCAATCGAGCCACGCGCCGGAACGGGTGGTGCTGGTTGATCGCGGCCTGGTGCCCATGGCGCTCACGG
>Ga0134125_10001387_pt1 | contig 29839 bp, 24 predicted proteins | sample KB31751_FD_96464 | JGI IMG/M metagenome (GOLD analysis project Ga0134125, IMG submission 96464) | Terrestrial soil microbial communities with excess Nitrogen fertilizer from Kellogg Biological Station, Michigan, USA - KB3-175-1 | ecosystem: Environmental > Terrestrial > Soil > Unclassified ... | reverse complement strand
CGGATCGCAGGGTCTCCAGGAGCGGCTTCGCCGACTCCGGGACCGAGATCGCGACTCGCCCCAGCTTCTCGCGCCACTCGGCGGCCACGGCGCTCTCGCGCGCGTCGAGCCATGTCGAGGCATCTTCCCGCGGAAGCGTGGGCACGCCCGAGAGCGGCGCCACGAGGCCCACGCTTCGGGAACCGCCGGGAGGAATGTCGAGGCGATAGAGCAACGCGGCCGACGGGAAGCCGTCGGCGTCCACGGCCGAGGTCGCCACAGGATGCGCCTTCGCCGACAGCAGCTCCGTCAGGCGCCCCGCTTCGAACGGCGCCGCGAACGCTTCATCGGGCGGGGCCAACGGGTAGTAGCGCGCCGCACCGTCGATCACGAGCGCCTTGCCATCCCATGCCAGCGCATGGGCCCGCGCGACGCCGCCGGGCGAATTCAGGAATTGCGCCGGTGGATTCACCTGGAACGGCCGCAGCGCCAGCACGAGCGTCACGCGCTTGGCCGCCGCCGAATGGTTCTCGACGGCGTAGCGCGCGAGGATCTGCGCGCCTTCGCGATCGCCGTCGCCGAAGGCCGTCACGCGCAGCGTCACATCGCCATGGCGAAGCGCGGCCGTGGGAATCGGCAGGTAGCCGTCGGCGAGCGAATGCGAAGCCTGCATGCCGGCCCAGGTCGCGAGCTTGCCTTCCTCGAGCAGCATCGGCTCGACCGCCGCGCCCCCCGCGAATGCCTCGAGCGCTCCGTCCTCGGAGAGCAATCCCTGCGCGAGGCCGCCGTCGATCCCGACCACGGTCCAGTAGGATTGCTCGCCCGAGAATCCGCGCGGGAAGGCGCCGCGCGGCATCTCGCGCGCCACCGCCTGGAAGAAGGCGTTGGGCGTGGCGCCCGACGCGATGTCGAGGACGTCCACGCGCGCGAGGAAGTACGTCTTGCCCGGGCCATCGCGCATGCGCACGCGGATGTAGCGCGCCTGCGAGTCGGGAAGCCACATGGGATCCAGGCCTCCGCCGCCGTGCCTCACCTCGCGGACGGCGCGCCACTGCCGGCCGTCGTCGGAGAGCTCCACCACGTAGCTCGATGCGTGCCGGCCCCGAAGCCAGCGCAGCATGAGGCCGCCGAACTCGCTCTCGCTCTCGAGGTCGATGGTGAGCGTCGCCTCCTTGCCCTCCGCCGGATCGCTTTCCCACTCCTCGACCACGGGTTCGCGCGGCGCGCCGACCGCCGGCGCGAGGCTGCGCATCGTGAGCCGGTCGATGCAGGCCGTTCCCGCGCCGCCTGCCTTGCCCCGCGCCACCGCAAGCTCGATGGACTGCGTCTTCGAGAGCGAATGATCCGCGGACGGCCCCCACGCGAACGAAACCTGGCGCTTGCGAATGCGCATCGGTTCCCATTCGCGGGGAAAGGCGAAATCGGGACGCTCGTACCACCAGACGTTCTCGCCGCTCGCGTCGACCAGCTTCACCTGCAGCGCATTGGGCTTCGCGTCGCCGCGAATGTCGAAATCGAGCTCGAAGTTGGGCGGGTACTCGAGAGGGAGCCGCCGCCGCGCGATGGCGTAGCCCGACACCTTGCCGAAGTCGAAGTCGAGGCACAGCGCGGCTCCCGCGGGCCCCCGATCGCCCCGGATCGAGGCCTTCACGCCCTCGGAAGCCTCGACGCTCCAGGCGCCGAGGCTCGCGAAGTCGTCGAGGAGCGTCTCCTGCCCCGGCTCGGCGGCGCCGGCGGCGGCCCATGCGAACGCCGCCACCCACGCATATCGCCGCATCCTCAACCCTTCACGCTGCCGGCGAGGAGCCCGGCGATGTAGTGCCGCTGGAGCGCGAGGAACAGCACCAGGACGGGGATCACCGTGACGACGGAGCCCGCCATCATCAGCTCGTTGTCCTGCACGTGCTCGCGGGAGAGCGAGGCGAGCGCCACGGGCAGCGTGTAGTGCTGCGAGTCGGTGAGCACGATGAGCGGCCACATGAAGTCGTTCCAGCTCGCGAGGAAGCTGAAGACCGCGAGCGTCACGATGATGGGCTTCAGGAGCGGCACCACGATGCGCAGGAAGATCGCGAGGTCGCTCGCGCCGTCGATGCGCGCCGCTTCCAGCAGCTCGTCCGGGATCGACCGCGCGGTCTGGCGCACCAGGTAGATGCCGAAGATGGTGGCGAGCGCGGGAACGATCACGCCCCCGTAGGAGTTCACGAGGCCCAGGGCCTTCAGCTCCAGGAAGAGCGGCATCATCGCCACCTGGGCGGGAATCACGAGCGCGCCGATGAGCCCGCGGAAAATGCGTTCCCGTCCCGCGAACTGCAGCTTCGCGAAGGCGTAGCCCGCCATCACGTTGAAGGCTACGCTTCCCACCGTCACCGACACCGCGACGAGGAAGCTGTTGAAGAAGTAGCGCCCCATGCCCATCCGGGCGAAGAGGTCGCGATAGTTGTCGAGCGTGGGCGCGGAAGGAAGGAGCGGCGGCGGCAGCGTGCTCGCCGCGCCCGGCGGCATGAACGACACCGAGAGCATCCAGAGGAGCGGGAAGAGGCTCACGAAGGCGAGCGCCGCGAGGAGCGAATTCACGAGGATCGCATGGGCCCTCATGCGATCCCCCGCGAGCGCGCGAACCGCAGCAACCCCTCGGAGGCCGCGAGCACCAGCGCGAAGAGGAGGAACGCGATGGCGGAGGCGACGCCCAGGTTCCACCACTTGAAGCCCTGGTCGAACATGAAGTAGAGGACGCTGAAGGTGCTGCGCAGCGGTCCCCCTTCGGTCATCACGTAGGGCTCTGCGAAGAGCTGGAAGTAGCCCGCCATGGTGAGGATCGACACCAGCGAAAGCACGGGCCCCAGCGAGGGAAGCGTCACGTGGACGAATTCCTGCCGCCTCCCCGCCCCGTCGATGCGCGCCGACTCGTAGAGCTCGCGCGGGATCGCCTGCAGCGCCGCGAGCAGGATCACCATGTTGTAGCCGAAGTTCTTCCACACCGCGAGCAGGATGATGGTCGGCATCGACCAGTGCGGATCGCCCAGCCAGTCGATGGGATCGATGCCGAGCGCCGCGAGCCCCTGGTTCACCCATCCGTAGCGCGTGTGGAAGAGGTAGCGCCAGACGATGGCGACCGCGACCAGCGTGGTCACCACGGGCGCGAAGAGCGCGGTGCGGAAGAAGGCCTGGGCGCGCGCGAGCGGGGAATTGAGGAGGAGCGCCGCGCCCAGCGAGAGCCCGATGGAAAGCGGCACGCCAAGCACGACGAAGTAGAGCGTGTTGCCGAGCGCCTGCCAGAAGAGCGGCGCCTGGAGGAGCTCGAGGTAGTTGCGCAGCCCCACGAAGCGCAGGTTCTCCAGGCTCGCGAGCGCGTAGAGGTCGAAATCGGTGAAGCTCAGCGCGAAGGCCACGGCGACCGGCAGGAGGAAGAAGCCCCCGATCACGATGAGGGCGGGCGCGGCGAAGCTCCACGCCGCGATGCGCGTGGTCATGAAGGCTTCCGGCCCAGCATCCAGCGGCGCTTCTCGAGCATGGCGTCCACGCGCCGGTCGAGCTCCGCGGGGGCCTCGCCGATGGGAATGGCGCCGCGCACGACTTGCTCCGCCACGAGCTGCATCTCGTTCACGATGCGCTCCCACTCCGGGACCGCCGGCGTGGGGCGCACGCGCTCCAGCTGGTCGCGGAAGGCGCGCGCATGGGGATCGCTCGCGAGGCTCTTCAACGCCCACGTCGAGCGGCGCGGCGGAAGGTCGCCCGTGAGCGCGTGGAAGCGTTCCTGCACGGCGGGCTCCGAGAGGTACTCGACCAGCTTCCACGCGGCGTCCTTGTGGCGCGATTTCGCGATCACCACGAGGCTCGAGCCTCCCGCGTTGGACGCGCCCGGGCCGTGCGGGCCCGGTAGTGGCGCCGTCATCCAGTCGCCCTGGCGCTCCGGCGGAAGGCGCTTCCTGAACTCCGCGATGTTCCACGGCCCGGAGACGTAGAAGGTGAAGAAGCCGCGCCCGAACTCGGTCCAGACGTTCGAGATTTGCGTGTTGCTCATCGCCGGCGCCCACCCGTTGCGGAATGCCTCGACGTAGAAGGCGAGCGCGCGCGTGAACGCCGGGTCGTGGAAGTCGCCGGCGCGCCCGCCGTCGGCGAGGAGCGCGTTGTCGCCCTGCAGGCTCAACGCGAGCAGCGGCTCGAACTCGTTCAGCGGAAAGAGGATCGCGTAGCGCTCCGGCCCCACGTGCTCCTTCACCGCGCGCATCTCGCGCGCCCACTCGTCCCACGAACGCGGCGGATGGTCGAAGCCGGCCTGCGCGAGGATGTCCTTGCGGTAGTAGATGATCCGCGTGTCGACATACCACGGAATTCCGCGCAGCACGCCGTCGATGCGATTGGTGTCCCAGATGCCGGCGAAGTAGTCGTCCTCACGGATCTCCCGGGACGACCCCGCGCGCGCATCGAGGGGCTCGAGGGCGCCCAGCTCCGCGAGCTCAGGCACCCACGTGTTGCCGAGCTGGCAGAGGTCGGGAAGCGCGTCGCCGGCGAACGCGGTGAGGAGCTTCTCGTGCGCGGCGGTCCACGGGAGCTGCTGGATCGCGACGCGCACGCCCGGATTGCGGCGCTCGAACTCGGGCAGCAGTTGCGAGACGACTTCCGCCTCGCGGCCCATGAGCCAGAAGCGAAGCTGGACGGGTTGCTCGCCGCGCTCGGCGCACGCGGCGACGACGAGCGCTCCCGCGAGCGCCAGCGCGTGAAGCCAGCGCGCCGGCGGCCTCATGCCGCCTTGGCCACCTGGGCCGCCTCCCCGAGCCAGCCGCCCGCGAAACCCGCGCGCTCGAGGCCCAGGCGAACCACGGGGTTGCCGCGCATCGTCCGCCAGACCAGGTCGCTGCGGTGGTTCTCGATCATGGCGATGACCGGACCCTGGTCGATGCCCAGGTAGTCGTTGTCGACCCATCCGAAGTCCGCGACCCGATGCCCGTAGGCGAGGCGACCATCGTAATGGAAGCTCAGGTTGAAGGAATCGAGGAAGCCATAGCGGCCGTAGATCACGGAGCCGAACTTGTCGTGCATCTCCTGCAGCGCAGGCATCGCGATGTCGGGCGCGAACGCGAGGCTGCCGCCCGCCGCGGTCGGGGCGATCGTGCCGTCGTCCACGAAGCGCTCCATCGAGACGCCGCGCGCGCTGTAGCCGCGGAAGCGGCGCGACTCCCCCAGGTAAAGGCGCGCGGTGTTCGCCGGCCCGTCGCACGCGGTGAAGCCCCAGACGTTCGCGCCGTAGCCGCGCCAGCCCATGGGGTTGGCGATGGCGTAGGCGCGCTGCGCGTAGGTGGCGCGCCGCGAGTTGTCGAAATAGTCGAGCCCGTGCGAGCGCATGAACTCGTCCTGCACGCCGCGGAAGTCGTACCAGGTGTGCGAGTACTGGTGGCCGAAGAGCGGCGCGAATGTGAGGTGCTCGAAGCCGTAGAGCATGCCCCACGAGTCCCCGTAGTGGCGCGCCCAGGCCTTCCACGCTTCGGGCCCCACCGGGTGCTCGGGGGCGGCGAGCGCCAGCAGGTACACGAGCATCGCCTCGTTGTAGCCCTGCCAGTCGTAGCGGATGAATTCCTTCTCCGGCGTCCAGCCGTGGCAGATGAGGGGCGCGCGCGGCTGCGCCCAGTCCCATTCCACCCGCGCATAGACGGTGTCCACGGCCCTGCGGATCTCGGCCTCGACGGGATCGTCGCGGCCGAAGTACGAGCGCGAGAAAAGCATCCCGCCCAGCAGGAGCGCCGTGTCCACGGTCGAGAGCTCGCAATCCTCGAAGCGCACGCCCGTCTGCACATCGAGGAAGTGGTAGAAGAATCCGCGATACCCCGCCATCCCCGAGGGCTGGGGCCCCTGCGGGGCATCGCGGAAGAAACGCACCGTACTGAGCGTTCGCTCGGCCGCGGCGGCGCGCGTAACCCATCCGCGCTCCGCGCCGATCCCGTAGGCCGTCAAGCCGAAGCCGACCGCCGCGATGCTGCAGGGGGATGGCGAGGGCCAGCGGTCGAATGTGAGCCCGCTGGCGGGCGTCGTCTCCCAGAACCAGTCGAAGATGCGCCGCTCGAGCTCCGCGATGAGGGGCGGGAGCGCCGCGGGCGACGACGCCGCCCGGGGCGCAGCCGGCTGCGGCCACGCCCCGCGCGGGAGCATCGCACCCGCGATCGTGGCGGCTGATGCGAGCAGCAGCCGCCGGCGATACGCGTCGATCGTTACCTTCCTAGAACGTGAATCCGACCGAGAGCTTGAACTCGCGCGTGGGCAGGATGATGCTCCCGTCCGGATGGCCCTTGTTGAAGTTCGGGTCGCCCGGCGCGCCCGACCACGTGTCGTACCCGTCCCAGTTGTACCAGTTGAAGACGTTCAGCACGTCCGCGCGGATGCGCAGCGTCGTCCTGTTGGCGAACAGGAACTCCTTTTGCAACGCGAGGTCGAGCTGGCGGAATACGTTCGCGTTGAACTGGTCGAACACGCAATTGTTGAAGCCCGCGAGGCAATTCTGCCCGTACTTGGGCAGCCCCGTGGCGAGCGTGAGCTTGGCCGAGCCGTTGAAGCCCCACGGGAAGTCGTAGAGCCCTGTCGCGACGAGTCGATGCTTGTACACGCCGCCCGAACGCTTCCATCCGTAGCCGCTCACGTCGGGGTAATCGAGGGCGTAGTGCTCGCCGAATTGCCGGTTCTCCTTCGCATCGCTGTAGGTGTACGTCGCCGTGACACCCCAGCCGCTGCTGCGCGAGTAGGGCTTCTCCGCCGTCGCGTAGATCGCGTTGGTCCGCGTCTCGATGCCGTTCACGCCGAGGATGAGGGCGCCGAAGCCCGGGATCGGGGAGCCGAAGGGCGAACCCCACGTCGAGCCCGGGGCGAAGAACGAGCCGTCGGGAAGCCGGTTGCCCAGCAGGAAGGCGAAGCCGTCCTTGCTCTCGATGTACGAATACGCGATCGAGGTGCTCCAGTCGCCGAACACCTGCCGCAGGCCCAGCGTGAACTGGTCCGAGTACGGCATCTTGATGTCGTTGTTGATGAGGTCGATCTCACGGCCGGCGCCGGTAGCTGTGCCCACCAGGCCCGCTAGGCCCGCGGTGGTGAGATAGTTCGGATCGAACGGCACGCAGGTCGCCCCGGAGCACGGATGGTTCGGGTCGCCGCTGAAGTTGAAGTTCGCGGTCGGGAACGTGCTCTTGGTGCGTTCGAGCTGCAGGTAGTCGAAGATGTTGCGGTCGTAGGAGCGCCCGTAGCCCCCGAAGACCACGCGGCGCTGGTCGGCGTTCAGGTCGTACGAGAATCCCAGCCGCGGCTGCCACTCGCCCTTGAAGGCGCTCCGGTTCGAGCCCGTGCTGATGTAGTCGTTGACGTTGAACCCGGCCTTCGCATTGTTGATGTTGTTCCACCCGCGCAGGGCCGCCACCACGTCGGGCGGCGTCACGTAGTCGTTGTAGCCGGGGGTGTTCTCGATGTCCCAGCGCACGCCCGCGTTCACGGTGAGGTGCTTGTTCACCTCCCAGTCGTCCTGCGCATAGATGCCGAACTGGGTGTTCTTCGAGGTCGCCTTGCCGTTGCCGACGCCCCCGACCGGCACGCCCCACTCCACGCGGTACGGCACGGTCGTGCTGTACGCGACGTCGTAGTGGAACTGCGGGTTGACGGGCGAGAGCTCCTGGGCGTCCAGCGTGACCCACTTCGCCTTGGCGCCGACCTTCACGACGTGCGAGCCGCTGAAGTCGATGGGTGTCAGGGTGAGGTCGTCCTGCAGCGACCAGCCCTTCTGCCCCTTGTTCTGGAAGTCGCGGCCGCCGCCCACGTTGATGATGGCGGCGCCGCCGCCCGTCTCGAAGATGGATCCGTTGCCGCTCGAGTTGGGGCGAGGCCTCCAGTAGGCGTCCTCGTACGTGACGTGGCCTTCGTTCATCCAGCGGTCGGTGGTCCACTGGTGCTTCAGGTCCAGGCGCGTCTCGTTGTTCTCCTTGAGCGTGCCCCACGATTGCGCGTTCTGGCCGGTCACGTTGGTGAGCTCGTGCTCCTTCCTGTACTTGGCGGTGAGCTCGAGGTACTGGGCGTCGTCCATCTGCCAGTCGATCTTGCCGAAGACCAGGTCTTCCTTGAACGGCGCGTTGGTCGGCCCCGTCTGCGAGGCGACGTCGGGAGGCAGCGAGCTCGCCGATGCCCCGCCGCCCAGCACCACGGTCTTCGGATCCTTGTTGTCCTTGCCCTCGTAGGAGAAGAAGTAGTGCATGCGGTCCTTGATGATCGGGCCGCCGAGCGTGATGCCGTATTGGTCCTGCTTGCTCTCGGTCTTGTCGCCGCCGGCCTTCAGCTCCGCGGGAGTCGCCGCGCGCCAGCTCTGCGAGGTGTGGTCGTAGAAACCGTCCACGTGGAATTCGTTCGTGCCCGAGCGCGTGACCGCGGCGATCGCGGCGCTCGACACCTGGTCGAACTCCGCCTTGTAGTTCTGCGTGATCACCTTGTATTCGGCGATGGCCGATTGCGGGAACGGGTTGCCGCGGCTCGAGTCCTGGCCCGTGATGCCGCCCTGCAGCACGTAATTTTTCTGGCTCACGCCGTCGATGAACACGTTCACGCCCGTGGCGTTCTGCGCGCCGCCCTGCAGGCGCGTGCTGCCGTCCGAATTCGTCACGAACTGCACGCCGGGCGCGAGGTCCGCGAAGGCGAGGAAGTTGCGCGTCACCTGCGGCAGGCGCTCCATCTGCCGGGGCGTGATGTAGGTCGCGATCTCGGAGGTCTTCGTCTCGAGGAGGCGATTGCCCGAGACCACGATCGTGTCCGCCTTGGCGACGTTGGGGCCGACCGAGATGTCGAGCTCGGCGGTCTGGCCCACCTGCACCGTGTAGTCCTGCGTCTTCTGGTCGAAGCCCTGCCCCGCGACCTCGATGCGGTAGGTGCCCGGCGGCAGGCCCGTGAGCGAGTACGCGCCGTCGGCGCCGACCGTCGCGCGAGCGCTGAAGCCGGTCGCCACGTTGGTCGCGGAAATGCGCGCCCCCGCGGAGGACGGGCCGGTGATGTGACCGCGGATCGTCGAGGTGCTCAGCTGGGCCGACGCGGGTGTCGAGACCATCATCCCGACCGCGAAAACGCTGCCCACCAGTGCTGCCAGTGTGTTGCGGGCCATCCGACTGCTTGCCATTTGAGGTCCCCTCCGTCGTTCGCGAGGCGTTTCTACGTGCCCCATTGTTTGGTGTCTCCCAGGCTTTACCGCCTGCTTCTTGGAACTATCGCCATCATGGACGAGTGCCGCGCGCACGAGCTGCGAACCACGAGCTCGGTGCGCACCACCTGTACCGAATGCCGGTCCTGCCCGCGCTCGGCGATCGCGAGCACGAGGCGCTCGAGCGCGAGCTCGCCCAGCTCCGCGATGCGCACGCGCACCGTGGTGAGCGCCGGCGACACGTAGCGCGCGATCGGGATGTCGTCGAACCCCGCCACCGCGATCTCGTCGGGCACCTTCAGCCCCGCTTCCGTGAGCGCGAAGATGCAGCCGATCGCCATCATGTCGTTGGCGGCGAAGATCGCTTCCGGGCGCTCGGACATCGAGACCAGCCGGCGCCCGGCCTTGTAGCCGGATTCCTCGCTGAAATCCCCGCGGAGGACCTGCGCCTGCGCGCCGGGCTTCAGCTCGTGCAGCGCCTGGGTGTAGCCCGCGAGCCGCTCGCGCGCATCGAAGTTGTCCTCGGGGCCCGCGATCATCGCGATGCGCCGGTGGCCGCGGCCGGCCAGGTGGCGCACCATCGCCGCCGCGCCGCCGAAGTTGTCCACGAGGAGCGCCGAGTAGCGTTCGCCGCCCTCGCCGCTATTCATGAGGACGGCGGGAAGCGTGGGCTGGACGTTCTTGTCCAGCACCTCGTTGTCGGCGTAGGAGGACATCACGAGAAGCCCGTCCACGCGCCCGCGCATGGCACGCAGCGCCGCGGCAAGCTCGGCGGCGTCGCCGTGGGACGAAGAAACGAGCAAGTGCAGGCCGTGGGCCCGGGCCGCGCGGTCGATGCCCCGGATCAGCTCGGAGAAGAACTCGCCGTGCAGGTCGGGCAGCACCGCGCCGATGCAGTGCGTGCGCCGGCTGGAAAGGCTGCGGGCGCCTTCGTGCGGCACGTAGCCCAGCTTCGCGGCCACCGCGCCCACGCGGCGCCGCGTCTCGTCGGTGACCTTGTCGGAGCCGCTCAGGGCGCGCGAAACCGTGGCGACCGACACCCGCGCTGCCTTCGCGACATCCTTGATGGTGACTGACATCCGCGCTCCGCCGTTGCAACCCCGATCGGACCGTATTTGGGCCAAAATGTAAGCGTTTCCATCACAAAGTGTCAAGAACCGCAAGGCTCCGCAAGAGGGAAGCGCGAGATTCGACCCCGGACGAAAGGCTTGTGGATGGGCCTCGGCCGTGCTTATGATGTAACCGCTTTCATTTGCCAGGGCGGCATTGCGCGGTGCGCGAAAAGAAGACAACCACGCCGGCGGGGCGCGAATTTCCGAAGGGCTTCCTGTGGGGTGCGGCCACCTCGGCCTACCAGGTCGAGGGCTCGCCGCTCGCCGACGGCGCGGGCCCGAGCATCTGGCAGCGGTTCGCCCACACGCCCGGCATGATGAAGAACGGCGACACGGGCGACGTGGCGTGCGATCACTATCGGCGCTATCGCGAGGACGTCGCGCTCATGAAGGACCTCGGCCTCAAGGCCTACCGCTTCAGCGTCTCCTGGTCGCGGGTGCTCCCCGAGGGCACGGGCCGCGTGAACAAGGCGGGCCTGGGCTTCTACGAGCGGCTGGTGGATGCGCTGCTGGAAGCGGGCATCCAGCCGGTCCCCACCCTCTACCACTGGGACCTGCCCGCGGCCCTCGACGATCGCGGCGGATGGCTGAACCGCGACATCGCGAATTGGTTCGCCGACTACGGGCGCGTGATGTTCAAGGCGCTCGACGACCGCGTGAAGATGTGGAGCACGCTGAACGAGCCCTGGGTGGTCACCGATGGCGGCTACCTGCATGGCGCGCTCGCGCCCGGCCACCGCAACCTCTACGAGACCCCGATCGCGAGCCACAACCTGCTGCGCTCGCACGCCATGGCCGTGCAGGCCTACCGCGCCGAGGGCAGGAACCGCATCGGGCTCGTCGTGAACATCGAGCCCAAGTACTCCGCGTCCAGGGCGGCGCGGGACGTGGCCGCGACCGCGCGCTCCGACGCCTACATGAACCGGCAGTACCTCGATCCCGTCTACAAGGGCGCCTACCCCGGCGAGATGCGCGATGTCTTCGGCGAGGCATGGCCCCAATGGCCGGTCGGGGACTTCACGCTGCTCACCGAGCCCTTCGATTTCCTCGGCGTGAACTACTACACGCGCAACGTCATGAAGCACGACGCGAAGGCCTACCCCTTACGCGCCTCGCGCGTGAAGCAAAAGGGCGCGTCGTACACGCAGACCGACTGGGAGGTCTATCCGAAGGGCTTCACCGACACGCTCGTGTGGGTGAAGGAGCGCTACGGCAACCCTCCCGTGTACATCACGGAGAACGGGGCCGCGTTCCCCGACCCGGCCAAGGTGCGCGGCAAGGCGCTCGCCGATCCCAGGCGCGTGGACTATTTCAGGAAGCACATCGGCGCGGTGCGCGACGCGATGGACGCGGGCTGCGACATCCGCGGCTACTTCGCCTGGTCGCTGCTCGACAACCTCGAGTGGTCGCTCGGGTTCTCCAAGCGCTTCGGCATCGTGCACGTGGACTTCGCCACCCAGAAGCGCACGCCGAAGGACAGCGCCCGGTTCTACTCGCAGGTCATCGCGACCAACGGAGCCGTCCTCGCGGGCTAGGTGCCGCTCTTCTTCGCGAGCTCCACCCAGCGATCGGCCTGCACGCGCTCGACCAGCTCGAACCGGCCGTTGCCGTCGGGCCTGAAGACCGAGGCCTCGCCCTCGCGCACCTCGAACCAGTCCTTCCCGAACGCATCGAGGATGTTGGGCTTGTGCGTCACGACGAGCGTGTTGGCGCCGGGGACGGGAGCGGTGCCCGCGAACCTGCGCAGCGCCGCGGCGCGCCGCTCGTTCTCGATCGTGGTCACCACCAAGCCGCCTTCGGTGATGTCCGCCGTGGCGGTCGCGTCCTTGCCGCTCACGAGGCGCGCGGTCTCGACGGCGCGGTTGAACTTGCTGCTGAACACCTCGCCCACGGGGATGCGCAGCGCCTTGAACGCAGCGCCCACCTCGCGGGCGCTCTCGCGGCCGCGCTCGCTCAGCTGGCGCTGGCGGGCGACGTTGCCGGGATCGTCGAGGTTCAGCGGATCGGTGTCGGCCATGTCGCGGTTGGTCCCGCCGTGGCGCATGACGATCACGTAGCCGCCTTCGCGGAGCAACGACACGATCGACTTGGGCTCGGCGGCCTGTGCGACAAGCTGCGCGCCGATGGCGGCGAGCGCCGTCACCACGATGGAGTCGAGCAAGCGCCTGAAGAACGGATTCATGGTTTCCCCCCGGCAATTCCTGAAAATCCGGGAGTCTAGCGACCGCGGGATCGCGCCGCCGCCCCCATTCCGGACTGGATTCCGTAGAATTCGGGTCTTTCTCGAAAACCAAGCCCCCCCATGATTCGAAAACTGGCGGCCACCGCCGCCCTGCTCCTCGCCTTGTCCGCGCACGCCACGCCCTTCTCCTCCGACACCTCGGATCTTTGGTGGAACCCGACCGAAAGCGGCTGGGGAATGAACGTGATCCAGCAGGGCGGGATCCAGTTCGTGACGCTGTTCGTCTACGGCGCCGATGGCAAGGCGACATGGTTCGTCGGGCCCGACACCGTGTTCCAGGCGACCTCGAACGGCACGGCCATGTTCACGGGGCCGCTCTACCAGACCACGGGCCCCGCATTCGCCGGAGCGTTCGATCCCCACGCGGTCGGGGTTCGCCAGGTGGGCAACGTCACGATCACGCTCACGACGCTCGTTTCCGGATCGGTGAGCTACTCGGTCGATGGCGTCACGGTGGTGAAGCAGGTCCAGCGGCAAACGTGGGTGACCGAGAACTTCGCCGGCAACTACCTCGGGGCCGCGACGGGCATATACAGCGGCGCCTGCACCGCGAACGGATACCAGGAGGAGCCCGCGAGCCTCGCGGTGACCCAGCCCACCACCACCAGCATCGCATTGACATACACGAGCGCGGCCCGTACGTGCACCTTCACGGGCACCTACGAGCAGGACGGACGCATGGGCAGCGCGATCGGCTCGTTCTCGTGCACCAACGGCACGGCGGGAACCTTCGGCATCGTGGAGATCCAGGCGACGCCGGCCGCCATCAACATGCGCATCACGACGACGGCGTCGGGCTGCGGGTGGCAGTCGCTCTACTCGGGGGCACGGCGAAATTTCTGAAGCGCTAGTGTAGTAGCGGATAGGCCACGAGGCCGATGATCGCCGCGGCCGCGACGATCACGGGCTCCTGCACCTTCTTCGCGTTCCACAGGATCGCGAGCGTCGCCGCCGCGAGGAGCGCCGTGGGGACGTCGACGATCATGCGTTGGGCGAGGACGATCACGGCCCCCGTGATCGCACCGATGGCCGCCGCGGTCACGCCATCGACGAATGCCACTACCGCGGGCACCTTGCCGTATTTCTTGAAGTACGGCGCCGGGAGGATCGTGAAGAGGTAGCACGGCAGGAACGTGGCGGCGGCCGCGACGACGGCCCCCGGCAGGCCCGCGACGAGATAGCCCACGAACCCGACCGTGATCACCACCGGGCCCGGCGTGATCATCGCGACCGCCACGGCATCCACGAACTGGCGCTCCGTGAGCCAGTGGTGCTCGGTCACGACGCCCCCGTAGAGGAAGGGCACGATGGCAAGCCCCGAGCCGAACACGAAAGCCCCCGCCTCGGCGAAGAACACGGCGATCTGCGCAAGGAGCGGCCACTCGAGGCTGGAGGCGATCGACGCGCCGGTGGCGGCCTGCGCCGCGAAGAGCCCCTGCGCGCCGCCCCTCGTGAGCCAGGGCGGCGGCGCCCGCAGCATCCACACGAGGAGCCCTCCCGCGATGAAGAGCCAGGCCATCTCGTTCTCGGTGACGACGGTGACCGCCGCGACGACGAGGTAGATCGCCCAGAGCAGCTTGTCGCGCCCGACGCTCTTCGTCGTGAGCCTGAAGGCGCTCATCGCGATGATGCCGATCACGGCCGCGCCCACGCCGTAGAACACCGCCTGCATCCAGGCGAGGCCCCCGAAGCGCACGTACGCCCAGCCCAGGGCGACCACCATCAGGAACGACGGGATCACGAACGCGAAGCCCACGAGCGTGGCGCCCGGGATGCGGTAGTGCACGTATCCCAGGTACATCGCGAGCTGCGCGGCGAGCGGCCCCGGCATGAGCTGCGCGAGGGCGAGGCCTTCCTTGTAGTCGCCCTCCGAGATCCAGCGGCGCCGCTCGACGAGGTCGCGATGCATCGCGCCGCAGAGCGCCGCCGGGCCGCCGAAGCCCAGCGACCCCAGCTTCAGCATGTACAGCAGGAGGCTCCCCAGCGAATAGCTCACGTCTTCGCCAGTTGCACTGGCCCCCCGATCGCCCTCCATCCGGAGTGCCCGCTGTCCATGTACCTCGCGTCGAACCCCGCTTCGCGAAGCTTCATCGCCGTATTGCAGCCCACGTGGTAGCCGTACGCGCAATACACCACGACCGGCTCGCCCTTGGAAAGCTCGCCGATCCATTCCCGGATGCGCTCGGGGTCGCGCCACGTGACGCCTTCGGCGATATCCAGCTGGCGCGACACGAAGTGGCGCGGGCGAACGTCGATCACCTGCAGGTGGCCGCCGCCTGCGAGCTGCGCCTTCACTTCCTCGACGCCCATCTTCGGAAGGTCGCCGTATTCGGGCTGCGCCACGGGCCTCGGCGGGGCGACCTGCACGGCCTGCTCGTAGCGCTCGGTCAGGGCCTGCCAGTCGATATTGCGGAAGAACGTATCCACATAGGCCTTCGCGTTGGCGCCGAAGTCGATGTGATACGCATGCTCGTACATGTCGAGCGCGAGGATGGGCACGCCGCCCGAGAGCGCCTGCGAGTGCTCGGAAGCGTACTGGTTCACGAGGCGCGCATCGCGCGGGATGTACGCGAGGACGACCCATCCCGAGCCGCCGCCGAGTGCATAGCCCATGGCGGCGAACTCCGCTTTCCAACGCTCGTAGGAGCCGAAATCGCGCGCCAGCGCCTCGCGCATGGCATCCGTGGGAACGCCCTCGCCGCCGAGGCTCGCGAAGTAGAGCTCGTGGAGGAGCGTGGAATTGAGCGCCACCAGCTCCTCGCGCTTCAGGCCGTTCACGACGTGGCCGGGTGCCTTCGCGAAATCGAGCGACTCGAGCTGCTCGGTGATCGCGTTCAGGCGGCGCATGGCGCCGCCGTAGTTGTTCTCGTAGTGGCTTTCGATCAGCTTCAGCGACAATCCGCTCAGCTTCCAGGGACGGCAGTGGATCTGTTTCAGCGTGTACCGCATGGGATCCTCCAAGGACAAGTGGGCCATGCGCCGCGCCCGAAGGGCCACGTGGCTCGCACCGATGCATTGGAGACACGGTGCCCGCCTCGCGCGACGCTCACAGGATTGGACGGGGCACCGTCTTGGAGGGAGAACTTCCCGGGGGTCCTGATTCCCCCGCCCATACGATAGGGACAGGGGGCCGGAGAAGTCAAGCCGCGCGTAGTCCCCATGGACCATCGCGTAGCACTCGGGCCACCCCGGCGTCCCCCGCAGCCGTACAATCGGGCAGTGCTCGCCGGAGGTAAATCCATGAAAGATGTCGATTCGACGTGCGTCGCCCTCCGGGCGGCGTCCACCGAGGCCCAGGTGGTGACCATCCTGCGCGAATACCTGTCGTCGCTCGGCACGGAAACGGTCGCCTACGTCCCCGCGACCGTGCTTTCGCTCGGCATCAACCACGCCAAGGAGATCGCCCAGGCCGCGGTGGAAGTCGGGATCCGCGAGGCCCAGGCCGCGGTGGACGCGCCCGAAGCGGCGCTGCTGAAGGATGTCGGGACTGTGCTCTCGACCGCCGCCATGCGCCTCGTGGTGCTCGCGTGCGGGGCCGACGCGCAGACCGCGTCGTCCTGAGCCACCCCCCACCCGGTCCCTGAAGCGAGGCTGTCCCGGCCGCGCGTTTGACGCGAGCGGCCGATTCGCGTGAAATCCGGCCATTTCCGGGAACGGCGATGGACGAGGCCCGCGAGCTCGAAACCCTTCCGATCTTCCACAACGTGCCCGCGGACCAGCTCGAGCCGCTGCGGCAGGCCTCCTCGCGCCTCACCTACATGGGCGGGGCCGCCATCTTCCGCCAGGGCGACATCCCCCAGTTCCTCTACATCGTCGAGCGCGGCGCCGTGGACATCGTGCTGCCCGCGGTCGCCGACGAGATCATCGCCGCGACGTTCGAGGCGGGCTCCTTCTTCGGCGAGCTGGGCGTCTTCGACAACCAGCCCCGGACCGCCACCGCCCGCGCGAGCCGCGAGACGAACCTCATCTGCATCCCGCTCGCCCGGGTTGCCGAGCTGCTCGAGAACCATCCGCCGGCCGCCAAGCAGTTCCTGAGCGTGGTGATCGAGCGGCTGCGCCGCGCCGACGAGATGCTCTCGCGCCTGCAGATCCGCAACATCAACGAGGTCGCCGACGAGAAGATGACTTTCGGCGAGCGCGTCGCGGACCTGGTCGCGCGCTTCGGGGGCTCATGGACGTTCATCATCACCTTCGGCGTCTTCCTGGCGATCTGGATGGGCGTGAACACGGTATGGCTCCTCACTCAGCCCCCGGACCCGTTCCCCTACATCTTCCTCAACCTGATCCTCTCGTGCATCGCCGCGCTCCAGGCGCCCGTGATCATGATGAGCCAGAACCGCCAGGCGGCGAAGGATCGCCTGCAGGCCGACCAGGACTATCGCGTGAACATCAAGGCGGAGTTCGCGATCCAGCAGCTGCACCGCAAGATCGACGAGATGCGCGCGAACCTGGCGCACACTCGCAAATGAAAATGGGGTTGGCGGAGAGAGAGGGATTCGAACCCTCGATACGGGTTTAAGCCCATATAACGCCTTAGCAGGGCGCCCCCTTCGGCCACTCGGGCATCTCTCCGGCGAGGGCGAATTATAACCCGGCGGCGTGCGATCATTCGCGGGATGAGGCGGCCACTCTTCATAGCCATCGCGGTCCTCCTGCATGCCTGCGCCCAGCCGGCGCGCCATGCAGCCCCGGTGGTCGAGGCGCACGCGCCCACCGCCGTCATCGCGCAGACCGCGCATCCGCTCGCGACGAAGGCGGCCCTCGACATGCTCGCGCGCGGCGGCAACGCCATCGACGCCATCGTGGCCGCGCAGGCGATGCTGGGCCTGGTCGAGCCGCAGATGTCCGGGATCGCCGGCGGAACGCTCCTCGTCCATTGGGACGCGCACACCGGGAAGCTCACGGCCTTCGACGGGACCGCGGCCGCGCCGGGGAAGACCACCGCAAGCCTGCGCACCGACACCGACGGGCGCCTCCTGCCGCCCTCGGCGGTGCGCCACGGCGGACGCTCGGTCGGCGTGCCGGGGACGTTGCCGGTACTGGAGATGGTGCACAAGCGCTACGGGAAGCTTCCCTGGAAAGACCTCTTCGGCCCCGCGATCGAAACCGCCGAGCACGGATTCCCCATGCCCGAATACATGCACCGCATCCTCGTCGAGGACAACATCACGCTGCCCGAATATCCGACGCTCGGGATGTTCTTCGACGCCGCGGGCAAGCACTTGCCGGCCGGCACGGTGCTGCGCAACCCCGCGTACGCGGCCACTCTCCGGCGCATCGCCGAGGGCGGCGCGGGCGCCCTGCTGTCCCACGGCGGGGCCGAGCGCATCGTGAAGGCCGCGCAGGGCGGCGCCCTCCCCTCGCTCATGACGGCCGAGGACCTGCGGGAGTACCGCCCCGTCGAGCGCGAGCCCGTGTGCGGCCCCTTCCTCGCCTATCGCATCTGCACCGTGGGGCCGCCGTCCTATGGCGGCATCTTCCTCCTGCAGACGCTCCAGATGATGCAGGCGCGCGCCGGGGGCCACTACGATTTCGGCGACGCCGATTTCCTGCATCTCTTCGTCGAGGCGAGCAAGCTCGCGCGCGCCGACCGCTCGGCCTACGTGGGAGATCCCGGCTTCGTGAAGGTGCCGACGCAAGCCCTCGTGTCGCCGGAGTACGTGCGCCAACGCGCGGCTTCGATCGATGCGCACGAAGCGCGGCCGGCGGCGGCGGGCGTGCCTCCCGGCGTGAAGGCCGCGCCAATGGCCGAGAGCGGCGCGCTGATGGGCGGCACGAGCCAGCTCACCGTGGCCGACGCCGACGGCGACATCATCGCCATGACCACCACGATCAACCTGGGATTCGGCTCGGGGATCATGGTGGACGGTTTCATCCTGAACGACGTCCTCGTGAATTTCTCCGCGGCGCCGAAGCCGGGCGCCCCGGTCGCCAACGCCATGGAGCCGCACAAGCGGCCATTCACGTCGATGGCGCCCGCGATCGTCTTCGACGGGAGCGGACGGCCCGTCGCGGCCGGAGGATCGGCGGGCGGCGGGCGTATTCCCGACTATGTCTCGCAGGGCTGGATCGACATCCTCGCCAACGGGGCCACGCCGGCCCACGCGGTGACGCAGGGCCATCTCACCACGGCGGACGCCGGCAAGGTCGTGCTCGAAAAGGATACGGCGCGTGCGGCGTTCGCCGACGCGCTGCGCGCGCGCGGCCAACCGATCGACGTCTATCCGCTCCTCTCCGGCGCGGGCTACATCAGGCGCGAGGCCAACGGATGGATCGGCGCGGCGGACCCGCGGCGTGGCGGGAACGCCGCGGGATTCTAGATTGGGCCCCGGCCTTCGCCGGGGTGACCGTCAGCGCAGCTCGTTCCAGAGGAACGTGTACGTGAGGGCCCACATGTAAGCCTGCTGGGCCGGCGTGGTTCCCGCCGCGTGGCCGCCCTCGGTGTTCTCGTAGTAGAGGACGTCGTGGCCCTGCGCTTCCATCTTCGCGACCATCTTGCGCGCGTGGCCCGGATGCACGCGATCGTCGCGCGTCGAGGTGTAGAAGAAGACGCGCGGGTATTTCCTGCCCTTCACGACGTTCTGGTAAGGCGAGTACTTCGAGATGAACGCCCAGTCCCCGGGAACATCGGGATTGCCGTACTCGCCCTGCCATGACGCGCCGGCCAGCAGCTTGTTGAAGCGCTTCATGTCGAGGAGCGGCACCTGGCAAACGACCGCCTTGAAGAGCTCCGGGCGCTGCGTGAACGTGGCTCCCACGAGCAATCCGCCCTGGCTGCCGCCCATGATGCCCAGGTGCTTCGGTGACGAGAGCCCCCGCCGCTCGAGATCCTCGGCGACGGCGATGAAATCATCGTGGGTCCTGTGCCGTCCTTCGCGCAACGCCTGCGTGTGCCACGTGGGGCCGAATTCGCCGCCGCCGCGGATGTTGGAGAGCACCCAGACGCCGCCGCGCTCGAGCCACGCCGAGCCGATCGTGCCGCTGTAGCTGGGCAGCATGGAGATCTCGTAGCCTCCGTAGCCGTAGAGGATGGTGGGGTTCTTCCCGTCCATCTTCGTGCCTTCGCGCATCACGACGAAGTAAGGCACCTTCGTGCCGTCCTTCGAGGTCGCCTCGTACTGCGCGGTGACGAGCCCCTTCGCGTCGAACTGCGCCGGGAGCGACTTCACCTTCTCGCGCGCCCCGCCGGGCCTGGCGAGGTAGAGCGTCGTGGGCTCGGTGAAGCCGGTCACCGTCGTCCAGTAGTCGTCGCTCGTGTCGCGGTCCAGGGCGCTCACGCCGATGTGGGCGTTCGGGGGCACGGGCACGTCGGTTTCGCGCCACTTGCCCGCGTCGCGGCGAACTTCGACGACACGGCTTCGCACGTTGTCGAGGATGTCGAGGAGGAGCGTGCCCTTGGTGACCGAATAGCCCTGCAGCGCGGTGCGCGGCGTCGGCTTGAAGATCACGTCGAAGGCGCGCTTGCCGGCCAGGAAGTCGTCCAGGTTCGTCGCGATCAACGCTCCCGCCGGGTAGGCGCTCCCGCCCACCTTCCACTCGGTCTTGAGGTCGATGAAGAGCCATCCGTCCGCCGTGGCCATGCGCGCATCGCGAGGAATCTCGACGGGCACCCACTTGTCTCCCACGCGGAGCGTCTTCTCCGATTCCCAGAACGTGATGTCGCGGTTCAGGATCTCGTACTTGCGGCCCGGCTCGTCGACGACGCTCACCTGCATCCCGACGTCGCTTTCCTTGCCTTCGGAGACCGTCTTCGCATCCTCCATCGGCGTGCCGCGCTTCCACTCCTTCACGATGCGCGGATACCCGGAGGTCGTCATGGAGCCCGGGCCGAAATCGCGCGCGATGTAGAGCGTATCGCGGTCGCGCCAGTCGGCATCCCCCTTGGATTCGGGAAGCACGAAGCCGTCTTTCACGAACGACTTCGTCTTCATGTCGAACTCGCGGACCTCCACGGCGTCGGCCCCGCCGTGGGAGAGCGAGACGAGGCAGCGATCGTAGCCGGGATAGAGGCAGTTCGAGCCCTTGTAGACCCAGTTGGTGTTCTCGGCCTTGTCGAGCGCGTCGATGTCCAGCACCGTCTCCCACGCGGGATCGGCCTTGCGGTACTCGTCCATCGTCGTGCGCCGCCAGAGGCCGCGCGGGTTCTTCTCGTCCTGCCAGAAGTTGTAGAGCCAGTCGCCGCGCTTGGCCACGTACGGGATGCGGTCGTGCGAGTTGTAGATCTGGAGCAGGCGCTCGTGGAGGGCCTTGAACTCGGGCCGCGCTTCGAGCTCGGCGCTGGAATGGGCGTCCTGCTCCTTCACCCACGCGAGGGCTTTGTCGCCGGTGACGTCTTCGAGCCAAAGATAGGGATCGTCGGGAGTCGGCGGAGTTGCGGGCGCTTGGGCGTGGGTCATCATCGGAAGGAGAAGGAAGGCAATGAGGGAGAAAAGGGCTCGCGTCTCGCGTCTCACGTCTCGCGTCTTCCTCATGGTTTCATCTTTTCTTCCGCGGGCGCCTTGTCCAGCTCGAACACACGGTGCAGGACCCTCACCGCGAGCTCCATGTACTTCTCGTCCACGACCACCGACGTCTTGATCTCGGAAGTGGAGATCATCTGGATGTTGATCCCCTCGGTGGCGAGCGCGCCGAACATCTTCGAGGCGATTCCCGCGTGGGTGCGCATGCCGATGCCCACCAGCGAGACCTTGGCGATGCGGTCGTCGCCCACGACGCCGCGCGCGCCGATCCTCGGCTTCACCGTCGTCTCCAGGATCTGCATGGCGCGCTTGTACTCGTTGCGATGCACCGTGAACGAGAAGTCCGTCATGCCTTCGGTGGACGCGTTTTGAATAATCATGTCCACGTCGATGTTGGCCTCGGCGATGGGCCCGAGGATGCCGACCGCGACCCCGGGCTTGTCGGGCACGCCCAGCACGGTGATCTTGGCTTCGTCGCGGTTGAACGCGATCCCGGAGATGATGGCTTGTTCCATGTTCTCGTCTTCCTCGAACGTGATGAGCGTGCCCATGTCGGTGGAGCCCACGTCGGTGAACGACGAGAGCACGCGCAGCTTGACCTTGTATTTCCCCGCGAACTCCACGGAGCGGATCTGCAGGACCTTCGAGCCGAGGGATGCCAGCTCGAGCATCTCCTCGAAGGTGATCGTGTCCAGGCGCCGCGCCTCCGGGACGATGCGCGGGTCGGTGGTGTAGACCCCGTCCACGTCGGTGTAGATCTGGCACTCGTCGGCCTTCAGGGCGGCGGCGAGCGCGACACCCGTGGTGTCCGAGCCGCCGCGGCCCAGTGTCGTGATGTTCCTGTCGTCGTCGATGCCCTGGAAGCCCGCGACGATCACCACGTGGCCCGCATCCAGGTCCTCCCGGATGTTGCGCTCCTCGATGCCGAGGATGCGCGCCTTGCTGTAGGCCGCATCCGTCACGATCGGCACCTGCCAGCCCGTGTAGCTCTTCGCCTTGAGGCCCCGGGCCTGGAGCGCGAGGGCGAGGAGCCCGATGGAGACCTGCTCGCCGGTGGAGGCGATCACGTCCAGCTCGCGGGGGTCCGGTTCGGGGTTGATCTCCCGGGCCAGGGCGAGCAGGCGGTTGGTCTCCCCGGCCATGGCGGAAGGCACCACCACCAGGCGATGGCCCTCGGCGGCGAAGCGCGCCACACGCCGCGCGACCTCGCGGATGCGCTCGGGGCTGCCCATGGAGGTTCCGCCGTACTTCTGGACGATGAGGGACACGGTGGGGATTTCGCGGAAAAGCCGCTATTCTAGCGTGGCACCCATCGGAGACATGGACCGCCCCCAGCGACCGCAGCTGATCGCGCTCGCCGCCCTGGCGCTCGGCGCGGCGGCGACCCTTGTCGCGTGGCTCGCCACGGGGTGGCAGGCCGAGCGCGAGGGCGAGGGGGAGTTCTCCGCCCGGGCGAGCCGCTCGGCCGCCCTCATCGAGCAGCAGGTCCATCGCTACCTGGACGTGCTCTACGGCGTGGCCGCCCTCGCCTACCACGACGCGCGGGTGACCCGCGCCGAGTTCTCGCGCTACGCCAGGGCGCTCGACCTCCCCCGGCGCTTCCCGGGGATCAAGGCGATCGAGTACATCGAGCGGGTGCCCATGGCCGAGCGCGAAGCTTTCGCCCAGCGGGCGCGCGAGGATCGCTCGATCGAGCCGGAGGGGTATCCCGGGTTCGCGATCCACCCCGAGGGAGATCGCCCCGAGTACTGGGTGATCACCTTCGCCGAACCCAGGCGCGGCAACGAAGGCGTGCTGGGGCTGGACATCCGGGCGCGCGACATCCCGCGAGCCGCGGCCGAGCGCGCCCGGGACATGGGCGAGGCCTCGGCGACGGGCAAATACCGCCTCGCCCAGGAGAAGGGCACGAGCTACGGCCTCGTGATCTACCAGCCGGTGTACATGCCGGGAGAGCACCGGACCCTGGACGACCGCCGGCAGTCGCTGCGCGCCTTCGTGAACGTCGTGACGCGCGTGGACGACATCTTCGCCTCCCTCGCCACCGAAGAGCCGAGCGGCATCGCGATCCGCCTGTACGACCTCGGCCCCTCGGGCGCCCCGCCCCTCGCGCCCGGCCCCGCCACGCTCTTCTACCGGAGCCGTTCCACCGAGGAGGAACGCGCGCCCTTCTGGACGACCACCCCGCACAGGGAAACGCGCGACCTCACGGTGGCGGGCCGGCGCTGGAGGGCGGAGCTGGAGGAGCCCTCCTCGGTGACCCCGTGGCTGCAGCCGCTTCCGCTCACCGCGCTGGGCGCGGGCATCGTGATGACGCTCCTTCTCGCGGGCCTCGGGCACACCATCGCGCGCACCCGCGGCGAGGCGATGGTCCTCGCATCCAAGGCCACCCGGGCGCTGCGCGCGCAGCTCTCCTTCACGCAGCAGCTGATCGAAGCGCTCCCCAACCCCGTCTTCTACAAGGATTCGGCCGGCCGCTACCTCGGCTGCAACCGCGCCTTCGAGCAATTCTTCGGCCTTCCCCGCGAGCAGGTGGTCGGCCGGACGTACCCCGAGATCTCGCCCGGCGCGCCCACGGATGCCCAGGAGCATTCGGACGCGAAGCTCCTCGCGGAGCCGGGCGCGGTGAGCTATGAATCGACCGCGATTTCGGCGGGCGGCATCGTGCGCGACGTGCTCGTCAACAAGGCCACCTTCCTCGACCCGGGCGGCGACATCGCCGGCATCGTGGGCTCCCTGGTGGACATCAACGAGCGCAAGAAGCTCGAGGGCGCCACGCGGGCGAGCGCGGAGCTGCTGCGCGCGGTGATCCAGGCCGCGCCCGTCGCCATCGTGGCGCGCGACCTGGACCGCGTGATCTCGATGTGGAACCCGGCCGCCGAGAAGATGTTCGGCTGGAAGGAAGGCGAGGTCGTCGGCACTCCCACCACGATCGTCCCGCCTTCACGCGTCGCGGAGGCGGCGCGCCTGCGGGTGCTCGCCCAGGACGGGCAGACCACGTTCGTCGAGGAGACGACGCGCATGCACCGCGACGGCCACGAGGTCGACGTCGCGCTCTCGGCCGCGCCGATCTACGGGGGCGACGGGAAGGTTGCCGGGACGATGGTCACCATCGCCGACATCACGCCGCGCAAGATCGCCGAGGCGGCGCTTCGCGAGAGCGAGGCGCAGCTGCGGCTCGCCATGGACGCGGCGCAGCTGGGCATGTGGTACTGGGAGTGCGATACCGACCGCTTCACGTACTCCGAAGGTTTGAACGTCCTCTTCGGGCGCCCCGCGGAGAGCCCGGCCACCGACTACCGCCAGCTCCAGGAGCGCCTGCACCCGGAAGACCGCGAGCTCTTCGAGGCGACGATGCGCCACGCGCTGAAGAAGGGCGAGGACTTCACGGTGGACTACCGCGTGGTGTGGCCCGACGGCACGGTGCACTGGATCGCCAACCGCGGCCAGGTCCACCGGGGGCCCGACGGCCGCGCGCGGCGCGTGGTGGGCGTGGCCATGAACATCACCGAGCGCAAGATCGCCGAGCAGCGCATCGCGCACATGGCGCACCACGACGCGCTCACGGGCCTGCCCAACCGCGTGCTGCTGCGCGACCGCATCCAGCAGGCCATCGCCCAGGCGCACCGCGGCGGCACGCAGCTCGCCGTCCTCTTCCTCGACCTGGACCGCTTCAAGAACATCAACGATTCGCTCGGCCACCAGCTGGGCGATCGCCTGCTGCAATCGGTCGCGAGCCGCATCCTCGTCTGCGTGCGCGAGGGCGACACCGTCTCGCGGGTCGGCGGCGACGAGTTCGTGATCGTGATCCCCGGGATCGGCGCGGCGGCCGACGCCTCGAGCGTGGCCTCCAAGATCCTCGAGGTGCTCGGCACCGCGTTCCACCTGCACGGCAACGACCTGCACGTGGCCGCCTCGATCGGCATCAGCCTCTACCCGGCCGACGGATCGGACGCCGAGACGCTCATGCGCAACGCCGACACCGCGATGTACCACGCGAAGGACTCCGGGCGCGGCAACTTCCAGTTCTTCACCCAGCACATGAACGTGGCGGCGCAGCAGCGCCTCACGCTCGAGAATTCGCTGCGGCGCGCGCTCGAGGCGGGCGAGTTCGAGGTGCACTACCAGCCGCTCTTCGAGCTGCGCGACCGGTCGGTCACGGGGTTCGAGGCGCTGCTGCGCTGGCGCCCGCCCGGCGGCTCGGCGCTCGTCCTGCCGGGCGAGTTCATCTCCGTGGCCGAGGACTCGGGCCTCATCGTGCCGATCGGCGACTGGGTGCTCACCGAGGCGCTCAAGCACGCGTCGCTCTGGCAATCGCCGGGGCGGCGCCTGTCGATCTCGATCAACGTGTCGGCCAACCAGCTCTCGCGCACGCTCTTCGTGGAGCGGCTGCGCGGCCTCGTGGAGGAGCTCTCGTTCGATCCGTCGCTGATCGAGCTCGAGGTGACCGAGCGCGTGATCATCGAGGGCGCGGGCGAGGCGCGGCGCGCGCTGGACGACCTCGCGGCGCTGGGCGTCGGGATCGCCATCGACGACTTCGGCACGGGCTATTCGGGCCTCGCGTACCTGAAGCGCCTGCCCATCGACACGGTGAAGATCGACCAGTCGTTCGTGCGCGACCTCACGGTCGACCCCGACGATGCGGCGATCGTGACCGCGATCGTCGCGATGGCGAGGAGCCTCGACGTGGACGTGGTCGCCGAAGGCGTGGAGACCGAAGAGCAGCTCGAGGAACTGAAGCGCCTGGGCTGCCGGCGCGGGCAGGGCTACCTGCTCGCGCGCCCGATGCCCGCCGACGCAATCGTCCGCTTCCTCGGGAAAGTCGTCACCCCCGCCTAGCGGTCACCCCCGCCTGGCGGTCACCCCCGCGGAGGCGGGGGCCCAGCCCGAATGCGCACGCGCTGTAAGCCGTCCACCGGCCCTCGCGTTATTCGGACATGGAAAAGCTCTTCGCCGTATATATCCTGGCTTCGCAGCGCAATGGCACCCTCTACGTCGGGGTAACGTCGAATCTTCCAAAGCGCATCGCGGAGCACCGCGCCGGCCTTGTCGAGGGTTTCACGAAGGAGCACAGCGTGAAGCAACTGGTTTGATACGAGGTTCACGGGGACGCGATCGCTGCGATCACCCGAGAGAAGCGGATCAAGAAATGGAATCGGCTCTGGAAACTGAAGCTGATCGAGGCGACGAATCCGGAGTGGAAGGATCTGTACGCGGAAGCCTGCAAATGAAAACGGCGCTTGCGCGTTTTGGCTGGGCCCCCGCCTTCGCGGGGGTGACCCTATCGGCGGGGGTGACCCTATCGATAGTCCGAAGCCATCTGCTTCAGGTCTTCGGCGAAGGCGCTCTTCGCTTGCGTGGAGCGCAGCGTCGAGATGAAGCGGGCCTTCACGGCGTCGTTGCCGGGCCACACGGTCTCGAGCCAGTTCATGCCCGCGGCGCCGTGGCCGGTGTACGCGTAGCGGTTGATCTCGGCGGAGACCGCGGCGAGGACGCCGTTCTCGAAATAGTCCTCCCACCGCACCTTGTCGGCCGAGCGGTTGGCCTTCACGCCCGCGAGCCGGGTCTTGATCTCCTCGGTGCGCGCGTGGCGGCGAATGCCGCTGTATTCGGCGCAGCGCTCCTTCAGCCACGGGTTCGCGCCCGCGAGCGGCGTCGCGCACACCGGCGGCGGCATGCCCGGCAGGCGCGATTGCATCAGGTCCTGCGCGAACTGCAGCCGGCCCTTGGCGCCCACCTCGAGGATGATGAGCGGGAAGTACGAGTTGGCGTACGGAGCGAACGCGTTCGCCGACGAATCGTCGGCCGACACCATCACGGGCGCCTTGCGCCCGGGCACTTCCACGAAGTCGCCGCCGCCCATGCTTCCCGCGGCGTACACCGCGAGCCGCTTCACCGGGAGCTTCAGCTGGTAGATGTAGTGCGTGGTGCAGCAATTCGCACCTCCCGTGTTCACGGAGAAGTGCACGTCGGGAATGGCGTTGCCCGCGAGGTCGCGGCCCATGGAGACGATGGTCCACTTCGAGCCCGGGTCCGCGTCCTTGGGCGTGGACTGCCACGCGACCTTGCCCTTGGCGATGATCGCCGCGCGCTGCTCGCCGCCGCCCTTGGGCTTGGCGATCACCGCCTCGAATTCGTTCAGCGTCTTGGTGTCGACGGCCTCGAGCCCTTCCTTGTCGAGCCAGGCCTGGGCCTCCTGCGCGTGCGCGGGAAGCGCCGCGGCTGCCGCGAACAGGATGGCGGCGGTCAATCGCATGGTGCGTCTCCGATTTCCTGCGAGGCGCCTAAGTTACCACGATACCCCCGGCGCCTATGTCATCATGGCGCCCCATGAGCGAGTGGAAACCCGCGCCGCGGTATCCCGACCCCGCGATTGAATCCCTCGACCCGCGGTTCGACGCCCTGCGCATCGGCAGCGCCAACGTGGAGCGGCTCGCGCAGGGTTGCCGATGGGCCGAGGGCCCGGTGTGGCTGGGAGACACGCGCGCGTTGCTTTGGAGCGACATTCCCAACGACCGCATCCTGCGCTGGGACGAGGAATCGGGCGAGGTCGCGACCTTCCGGAAGCCCTCCCATTTCGCAAACGGCAACACTCGCGACCGCGAAGGGCGCCTCGTCACGTGCGAGCACGGGGCGCGGCGCGTGACCCGCACCGAGCACGACGGGCGCATCACGGTCCTCTGCGACCGCTTCGACGGCAAGCGCCTCAACTCCCCCAACGACGTGGTGGTGAAATCCGACGGCTCGATCTGGTTCACCGATCCGCCCTTCGGCATCCTTTCCGACTACGAGGGCGAGCGCTCCCCCGTCGAGCTGCCCCACAACGTCTATCGCATCGACGCGGCGAGCGGCGCGGCCACGGTCGCGGTGGCCGGCATCGACCGGCCCAACGGCCTCGCGTTCTCCCCCGACGAGCGCCTCCTCTACCTGGTGGAGTGCGGCACCAAGCCGCGCCGCATCCACGTCCTGGACGTGGCCGATGGCGGCAAGCTCGGCAAGCCGCGCGTTCTGGTCGACGCGGGCCAGGGCGCACCGGACGGGTTCCGCGTGGACGAGGCCGGCAACCTCTGGTGCGGATGGGGCGGCACCGAAGCGCTCGACGGCGTGCGGATCTTCGCGCCTTCCGGGGAAGCGATCGGACACATCCACCTGCCGGAACGGTGCGCGAACGTGTGCTTCGGCGGGCTGAAGAGGAACCGCCTCTTCATGGCGGCGAGCCATTCGCTCTACGCGCTATATGTGAACACCCGCGGCATGGGATACGCGCAGCGCCTGGGTTCGTGACGCCCGTAATACTCGGGCAACGGCGCCTGTGAGATTTCGCACAGACTCGCGCCCGGGAGACGCCGAGACTGCGTCCATGGACGACCAACAACGACAGAGCCTGGAACGCGAGATCGCGTCGCACCGCGAGCGCATCGCCGAGCTCCTCGCCTCCATTCGCGACATCGAGGAAAACCTCATGCTGGTGGTGGACGCGCCCGAGAAGGTCGCGCGCGAGGCCGAGCGCCTGCGCATGGAGCTGAAGGGGCGGCGCGCCGCCTTCGCCGTCGGATCCGCCCACCTGAGGTCGTTCAAGGCCGCGTAGCCGGCACGATCGTCACGGTCACCGGCTTCGCAGGAACCTTCTCCTGCGCCGGCGGCAGCCTGTGCGATTCGATCATGTAGACCACCAGCACCGCCGCGCCCACGGCGCACGCGGCTCCCAGGAGCCATTTCAGGAGCAGGTTGCGCCAGCGGCGCGCGGGGTCGCGCGAGTCCTCGCGGAAGCGTTCGCCCACGACCTCGTCGAGCCGGCGAGCGATCTCCCGCTCGGGATCCTCGATTCGATTGGCGATGGGACTGGGCTCCGGGTTGCGCTCTCGCGCCCAGTGTAAGGCCGAGTGCCGCTAGGCGTCCGGCCGGCGTGCGATGCGCCTTTCGGCGGTGCCGCGCTCGGTGAACGCGATCATCTTGCGCAGTGTCGGGGGCCCCGAGATCTCCGCGAGCCGCGCGGCCGCGGCCGCGAGGACACCGGCCACCGCCTCGAGCGTTCGCATCTCCGGCGATCCCGAGCGATGCCGCAGCTCCTCGCGCTTCAGGTCGAGCGCGGCCTCGGCGAGCCCGTCCACTCCGCCGCCGGCCACCAACCCTTCGCGCAGCCCGCGCGGAAGCACACGCGCCTCGGAGGGCGCGAGCCGGGAAAGGAAGCGCTCGATGGTGGCGGCGACCTCGGCGGGCTCATCCAGCTCGCCCAGGGCCGCGCGTACCTCGCGATAGTCGCGCATGGCGGCGGCGGGAAGCGTCATGACCCAGTGTGGGCGCCGCCCACCGGGCGCGTCTATCGGATCGCTGCTCGCGAGGTTGTCAGCGGAGGCAACGAGCCTTGTGGCTCATTCTTCGTCGATCTCGATGGGGTGCAGGAACGCCCGCGAGCTGGAGAGCCCGCGCGACAGGGCGAGGATCTCCGCGAGCCTCACCGCCGCCGCCGCGAAGAACCGGCCCATCTCCTCCAGGCCGGGGGGGTGGCTCGCGCGATCGCCCGAAAGCTGCCGGCGCAGGAGCGTGAGCGCGTAACCGGAGAGGTCGTCGGAAGTCACGAGCGGCGGCGGGCGGCACTCGTGCGCGAGCGCCTCGATGCGTGCCGCATCCCACGTCGCGACGTACCTGCGCGCCATCTCCAGGAGCTCGCCGATGCTGCCCGTCGAACGGATGCTCTCGACCCACACGTCGCCCATGGTCGCGAGGATGGACCCTGCACTCGGCTACGCGTCTATCGGCGGATTCCTACGTGGCGGAGTTTTTTCAGGGGCAGCGCCCGCCCTCGCCCAGAGCCAGAATGCGATCGGAGCGAGCGTCGGCACGAGGAGCGTGCCCAGCTGGTAGCCCAGCGCGAGCGCGCTTGCCGCGGCACCGCCGG
>Ga0134125_10001385_pt1 | contig 29862 bp, 24 predicted proteins | sample KB31751_FD_96464 | JGI IMG/M metagenome (GOLD analysis project Ga0134125, IMG submission 96464) | Terrestrial soil microbial communities with excess Nitrogen fertilizer from Kellogg Biological Station, Michigan, USA - KB3-175-1 | ecosystem: Environmental > Terrestrial > Soil > Unclassified ... | reverse complement strand
TGCTCGCGGTCGACGTCGACATGGAAACGGTAGGCGGCTACGCGATGTCCTCCTGGGACACCGGCGACGGCGACTTCGAGATGGTCCCCGACCTCTCGACCCTGCGCACGGTGCCGTGGCTGCCGGGGACGGCGCTGGTGCTGGCCGACCTGCAGTGGTCCGACGGCAAGGAAGTCACCGCCTCGCCACGGCAGATCCTGCGCAAGCAGCTGGAGCGCCTGGAGAAACGCGGGATGAGCGCCAACGCCGCCACCGAGCTCGAGTTCATCGTCTTCCGCGACACCTACGAGGACGCCTGGCGCAAGGGCTTTCACGACCTCGAGCCGGCCAACCTCTACAACATCGATTACTCGCTGTTGGGGACGGCGCGGGTCGAGCCGCTGATCCGGCGGATCCGCAACGAGATGGGCGGCGCCGGGATGACGGTGGAGAACTCGAAGGGGGAGTGCAACCTCGGCCAGCACGAGGTCAACTTCCGTTACGAGGACGCGCTGCGGAGCGCCGACAACCACGCGATCTACAAGAACGGGGCCAAGGAGATCGCCGCCCAGGAGGAGATGGCGATCACCTTCATGGCGAAGTTCAACGAGCGCGAGGGCAACTCGTGCCACATCCACTGCTCGCTGGCGGGCGGCGACGGGACCAACGCCTTCGCCGCCGACGAGAAGCTGTTCGAGAGCTTCGTCGCCGGCCAGCTCGCCTGCATGCGCGAGCTGACCCTGCTCTACGCCCCGCACGTCAACTCCTACAAGCGCTTCGCCGCCGGCTCCTTCGCGCCGACCGCGATCGCCTGGGGGCGGGACAACCGCACCTGCTCGTTGCGGGTGGTCGGGCACGGCGAAGGTCTGCGGGTGGAGAACCGGCTGCCGGGGGCCGACGTCAATCCGTACCTGGCGCTGGCGGCGCTGATCGCCGCCGGGCTGCACGGGATCGACAACGAACTGCCGCTGGAGCCGGTCTTCGAGGGCAACGCCTACACGTCCGACAAGCCGCGCGTCCCGCACAACATCTACGACGCCCGCGATGCGTTCGCCGGGAGCGCGGTGGCGGCCGACGCCTTCGGCGCCGATGTGGTCGAGCACTATCTGAACCGGGCCAAGGTGGAGATCGACGCCTTCGAGGCGGCGGTCACCGACTGGGAGCGCTACCGCGGGTTTGAGCGGCTCTGATGACGGGGTGCCTCCGTTGAGCGTCCCGGCGGTGGGCATTTGCGCGGCGGTCGAGCGCGTGTCCTGGGGGGTCTGGGACGGCTACGAGGTGACGCTGGCGCCACGCAACTACGTGCGGGCGCTGCAGCGGGCGGGGGCGATCGCGATCGTGCTGCCGCCCGACGAGGTCGCGGTCGCCGAGCCCGACCTGCTGCTCGATCGGGTCGACGCGTTGCTCTTGGCCGGTGGCGCCGACATCGATCCGTCGAGCTACGGCGCCGAGCCACATCCGGAGACGAAGGGGACCTGGCCGGAGCGCGACCGCTTCGAGTTGGCCCTCACCCGGGGAGCGCTGGAGCGCGACATGCCGGTGCTGGGGATCTGCCGGGGTATGCAGCTGCTCAACGTGGCGCTGGGCGGGACGCTCGACCAGCATCTGCCCGAATCGATCGGTGACGGTCGGCACCGCTCGACCGCCGGCACCTTCGGCACGCACCAGGTGCGGCTGGCCGAGGGTTCGCTGGCGTGCGGGGCGGCGGGAACCGACGGCTTGCTGGTGATGTCGCACCACCACCAGGGGGTGGATCGGCTGGGGGAGGGGCTCGAGGTCAGCGGCTGGTCGGTCGACGACGAGATCGTCGAGGCGATCGAGCTACGCGACCGCGCCTTCGCGCTCGGCGTGGTCTGGCACCCCGAGGAGGACGAGGCGAGCGAGATCATCCCGGCACTGGTCGCCGCCGCGCGCGAGCGGGTCGGCGCGTGAGCTCGCTCTCGGTGATCGAGCCGGCCACCGCGCAGCCGATGGCCGAGGTGCCGCGGGCGGGGGTCGAGGAGGTCGACGCCGCGGTGGCCCGGGCGAAGGCCGCGTTCCCGGCCTGGCGCGAAGTCAACCCCGGCGACCGGGCGACGCTGATCCACCGGCTCGCCGACGCGCTCGCCGCCGAGCACGAGAGCCTCGCCCGGATCGAGGCCCGCAACGCCGGCAAGCCGATCGCCTCCGCGCGGGGGGAGATCGGGATGACGATCGACACCTTCCGCTACTACGCGGGCGCCCCGGAGCGGCTGGTCGGCAAGACGATCCCGGTCGCGGGCGGCGTCGACATGACCTTCCGCGAGCCGCTCGGGGTGGTCGGGCTGATCGTCCCCTGGAACTTCCCGCTGACGATCGCCTCCTGGAAGGTCGCCCCGGCGCTCGCCGCCGGCAACACGATCGTCTTGAAGCCCGCCGAGCTGACCCCGCTGACGGCGATCGAGCTGGAGCGCATCGCGCTCGCGGCGGGGATCCCCGAGGGAGTGCTGAACGTGGTGGTCGGGCCGGGCAGCGTCTGCGGCCGGCGGCTGGTCGAGCACCCGGACGTCGCCAAGATCGCCTTCACCGGCTCGACCGAGGTGGGGCGGGGGATCGCCCGCGGGGCGGCGGAGACGATCAAGCGGGTGACGCTGGAGCTGGGCGGCAAGTCGGCCAACGTCGTCTTCGCCGATGCCGACGTCGAGGCGGCCGCGGCGGCGGCGCCGTGGGCGGTCTTCGACAACGCCGGGCAGGACTGCTGCGCCCGCTCGCGGATCCTGGTCGAGCGCGAGGTCCTCGATGACTTCCTCGCCGCGATGGCGCCCGTGGTCGAGGGGATCAGGGTCGGCGACCCGCTCGACGAGTCGACCCAGATGGGCCCGCTGATCTCGGCCGGCCAGCGCGACTCGGTCGCCTCCTTCGTCCCCGACGACGCGCCGGTGGCGATCCGCGGCAGTGCCCCCGAGGGGGACGGCTACTGGTTCGCTCCGGTTGTCCTCTCGCCGGTCGACAACGACGATCGCGCCGCCCGCGAGGAGATCTTCGGCCCGGTCGTCTCGGTGATCCCGTTCAGCGGCGAGGCGGAGGCGATCCGACTCGCCAACGCGACGATCTACGGCCTCTCGGGATCGATCTGGACCCGCGACGGGGGGCGCGCGCTGCGCGTCGCGCGGGCGATCGAGACCGGCGTGATCTCGATCAACTCGAACAGCTCGGTGCGGGTCTCGACCCCGTTCGGTGGCTTCAAGCAGTCGGGCGTCGGCCGCGAGCTCGGCCCAGACGCGCTGGAGCACTACACCGAGCTGAAGAACGTCTACTACGCGACCGAGGAAGGTTGAGATGCCAGGAAGGTTGGCCGGCAAGGTCTGTGTCATCACCGGGACGGCGAGCGGGATCGGTGCCGAGTCGGCCCGCCTCTTCGAGCACGAAGGCGCGACCGTGGTCGGGATCGACCTCGACGCCGAGCAGGCGGTCGGTGGGCTGACGATCGCCGCCGACGTCGCCGACGAGGAGCAGGTGGAAGCGGCGATGGCGACGACGGTCGAGGAGTACGGGCGGATCGACGTGCTGATGAACAATGCCGGGATCAACCCGACCGACGACGGCTCGGTGCTCGACACCAGCCTCGAGTCCTGGCAGCGGGTGCAGGACGTGAACCTGCGCGGCGTCTTCCTCTGCTGCAAGCACGGGATCCCCCACATGCTGGACGCCGGCGGCGGCTCGGTGATCAACGTGGCCTCGTTCGTCGCAGTGATGGGCGCGGCGGTGTCGCAGGGCTCCTACACCGCGTCGAAGGGGGCGGTGCTGGCGCTGAGTCGGGAGCTGGGGGTGGAGTTCGCCGCCCGCGGGGTGCGCGTGAACGCGCTCTGCCCGGGGCCGGTCAACACGCCGCTGCTGAAGGAGCTCTTCGCCAAGGACCCGGAGCGGGCGGCGAAGCGGTTGGTGCACGTGCCGATGGGGCGGTTCGGCGAGCCGGAGGAGATCGCCGCCGCGGCGCTCTTCCTGGCGAGCGACGAGTCGAGCTTCGTCACTGCCAGTTCCTTCATGGCGGATGGCGGGTTGAGCTCGGCTTATCTGACGCCGGGGCAGGTGGACTGACTGAAGGGACCGGCGTTGGGGAGGCCCGGGGGGACCCTTCTCTCACAACAGCGGGGAGGTTCGTTCAGGGTCCCCCCGGGCCTCCTTACAAGGTTCGGTCAGCGTGGACGCGCAAGTCCGTCCATGACTCGGGGCGGTACGGTCCGGGGTGTGGCGACGGAGGTCGACTACGACACGCACGGCAGGGGGTATGCGCGGCGAAGGCTGGCTGATCCGCGGTTCGCGGAGCGGATCGAGATGGCATTGGGCGACGCGCGGACGGTGCTCAATGTGGGGGCTGGGGCGGGGTCTTACGAGCCGCGCGATCGGTGGGTGCTGGCGGTCGAGCCGAGCGCGACGATGCGGGCGCAGCGGCCGGCGGATGCGGCGCCTTGTCTCGCCGGGGCCGCCGAATCGCTGCCGTTCGATGACGACTCGGTCGATGCGGCGATGGCCTGCGTCACGATCCACCACTGGGCCGACCGCGCGGCCGGCCTCGCCGAGCTGCGCCGCGTCGCCCGTGGCCCGGTGGTCGTCTTCACCTTCGAGCTGGACGATCTGATCGCCTGGCAGCGCGATTATTTCGCCGAGGCCATCGCGATCGAGCAACCGCGCTTCGGCACGCTCGACGAAGTCACCGCGGAGCTCGGTGGCAAGGTGCGGGTCGAGCGGATGCCGACCCCGGCCGACTGCACCGACGGCTTCTTCGAGGCCTTCTGGAACCGCCCCGAGCCACTCCTCGACCCGACGGTCCGCGCCTCCCAGTCGATCTGGGAACTGCTCGAGCCAGGGGTGGAGGAGGCGATCTTCGAGCGCCTCGACGCCGACCTCGCCTCAGGGAAGTGGGACGCCGACCACGGCGCCCTCCGCGAGATGCCGAGCTACGACGGTTCGCTGCGGCTGGTCATCTCCGAGCCGGAGTGAGCGGCATCAGCGGGCGCGGGCGGCGGCGAAGTCCAGCCAGCGCCGACAGATGTCCCGGCCGAGGTCGTTGAACGCGCCGATCTTCGCTTCGATCTCCAGCGCGAGGGTGGTGGGATCGATCCCGATCCGCACCGCGTCGGGGTCGGACTCGTAGTCGGCGGTCCAGTGGAGGGCATCGGCCTCGGTGACCTCGGGGTGGAACTGGATCGCCCAGGCCGCCTCGCCGATGCGGGCGGCCTGCAGGCAGACCTCGCTACGGGCCAGCGCGACCGCGCCGGGGGGCAGCGGGAACTCGTAGCTGTGCCACTGGAAGGCCTCGAAGCCAGGGGCCAGCGCCCCGAGCAGCGGATCCTCACACCCGGCCTCGGTCAGCTCCACCGTGTGCCAGCCGATCTCCGGCCGCGCCGCCCGTCGCGGCACCGCGCCCGCCGCCGCCGCGACCATCTGACTGCCCAGGCAGAGGCCGAGGAGTGGCACCTGCCGCTCGAGCAACCCGCCGATCAGCGCCCGCTCGGCGTGCAGCCAAGGGTGCGCGCCGCTTTCGTCGACGTTCATCGCCCCACCGAGTACGAGCACCGCGTCGTAATCGAGTGGGTCCCCGGGCGGCTCGGCCACCGTCGGAACCATCCACTCCTCAAGCGAGTCGCCTCGCCCCCGGATCGCCTCGCCGAAGACCCCGGGCCCGGCGTGATCCTCGTGCACGATCGCCAGCACTCTCATCCCGCCAGTCTTTCGCAACCGACCTGCGACGGACTTGGTCCCTCCGCGTCTTGTTCCGCGCGCATTCGCCGCCCAGGCTCCGCGTGTGTCCGTCAGCCGAGAAAGATTTGAGACCGGGATGCGGACCGATCGGCGAGTGCCGGTCTGGGAGCCGCTTCTTCGACATGCCCCCGACGAGGTCGCCGACTTCATGTGGATGTTCGAGGTCGAACTCGAGGACGGGACGAAGGCCCAGGCGTACAAGCACCGCTGGACCCGTCGCTACCTGTACATCGAAGACGAGTCGTAGGATGCGGGAGGTGCGCACCGTCACCTTGCCGCGCCGCGCTTTGGTCATCCTTACCTTGGCCATCGGCCTTGCTCTGTCCACCGCGGTCGCGGTAGCCGCGGGCGCACCCGAGAAGCCGACCGAACCGTTCTTCCCGCGCAGCGGCAACCGCGGTTACGACGTCAAGCACTACGACGTCAACCTCGGCTACCAGCCGCGCAGCGGCCAGCTGACCGCTCGCGACGCGATCGAAGCGCGGGCGACGAGCGGGCTGAGCCGATTCTCCCTCGACCTCGACGGGCTGAAGGTGACCTCGGTCGGCGTCGACGGCGAACCGGCGAAATTCACTCGCGGCAAGGGCAAGGTGAAGATCGTCCCGGCGACGCCGATCGCGAAGGGCGAGCGGTTCACGGTCGAGCTCCGCTACCAGGGGGTGCCGCGCAAGGTCACCGACCCGGACGGCTCGACCGAGGGCTGGTATCGGACCGCGGACGGGGCGGTCGCGGTCGGCGAGCCGGTCGGCACCGCCGCCTGGTTGGCCTGCAACAACGCGCCGCGCGACAAGGCGAGCTTCGACCTCCAGATCGCCGTCCCCGCCGGGCTGAAGGCGGTCTCCAACGGCAAGCTGGTCGGGCGGCAGAAGGTCGACCGGCGGGTGCGGTTCAGCTGGTCGGAACCGGCACCGATGGCGAGCTACCTGGCGCTCGTCGACATTGGCAAGGGCAAGCTTGTCGAAGGTCACGTCGGCAAGCTTCCCACCTGGACCCTGATCGATCCCCAGCTGGTGAAGCGCTCGCGGCCGGCGATCGACTCGCTGCCGGAGATCGTCCGCTGGGAGTCCCACCTGTACGGGCCCTACCCGTTCGCCGCGGCCGGTTCGGTGGTCGACGTCGCCGATCTGCAATACGCGCTGGAGACCCAGTCGCGGCCGATCTACGCGTTCGCGCCGGACCGCACGACGGTGGTCCACGAGACCGCCCACCAGTGGTTCGGCGACTCGGTCAGCCTCGAGCGTTGGCCCGACATCTGGCTGAACGAGGGCTTGGCGACCTGGACCCAGTGGTACTTCTCCGAGCGACACGGCGGCCGCGCCGCCCAGGAGGTCTTCGCCGAGCTCTACCGCATACCGGCCTCGAAGACCGGCTTCTGGAACCCGCCCTCAGGGCATCCCGGGCAGGCGAAGAACCTGTTCGCGGTCTCCACCTACGTGCGGGGAGCGATGACGCTGCAGGCGTTGCGCGACAAGATCGGCACCCAGGCCCTGATCAGGATCCTGCGGACCTGGGCGACCGAACACCGCGATGCCCACGGCGACATCGAAGAGTTCATCGAAGTCGCCGAGAGGGTCTCGGGCAAGCATCTTCAAGCCTTCTTCGACCGCTGGCTCTTCCAGCTGGGCAAGCCCTAGGCGGTTGCTAGGCGGGCGGCGTCAGTACCACTTGCCGCGGGCGAAGCCGCCGAATGCGATCAGCCCGATCAAGAGGATGATCAGCCCGATCCAGAAGCTCCAGACGATCATCAGGACGATGCCGATGATGACCAGGATGCCGCCGAGCGAAATCCCGCCGACGCCACCTCCGGTGCGGTCACGAGCAGCCATTTCGTACCTCCATTCCAGTTGACGGCCACACCGTCCAGGTACCCCTCGGTCTGATCTGCCAACCCGCCCGGGCTCGCCGACAATCGGTTGAAGATGCTGTTTTAAAAACCGGAACGTCGGGTACCAAAGGTTGCATTTCCAAAAACTGGTCAATTACATTCGCTCAATGACCAGAAGCGAGGGGGCGGCCTTGGCGGCATCGTCTGCCGAGAAGGGCGCTCTCAAAAAGCTGAAACCGGGTCCTGGTCTTTCCCGCGATGCCGTCGCGATGGACCAGAAACTGCGCCTGCGCGCGGCGCTCTCGGCCCTGGCGGCGGAGTCCGGATATGAGGCGGTCACCGTCCGCTCGTTGATCCGACGCGCCAGCGTCTCGACCAGCACGTTTTACAACCACTACGACAGTGTCGAAGATTGTCTGGCGAGCATCGTCGGCGTGACGACCCAAATGTTGGTGGGCGAGATGAGGGCGGGGCAGCAGTTGGCCGCCGATCCCTTGTGCGGCCTGCGATCAGGTCTCCGTCGCCTGATGGAGCGCGTTGCGGAGGAGCCGGAGACGGCGCAGGTGGTGTTCATAGAGGCCTATGGCGCGGGTCCGCGGGTCCGTGCCGAGTTCGAGGCCGGGCTGACGGCGCTGGAGACCCTGTTTGCGGAAATCTTCAGGCTCGCGCCACGGCCCGTCGCCGGGACCACACACCTGGCTTCCGGTGTGGTGGCCGGAATCGTCGGGACGGTCCGCATGACAGCGCGAACAGGCAGGGCGGAGGAGCTGCCCGGCCTGTCCGACGCCTTGACCGATTGGATGCTTTCCGTCGCAAATGAGGAGGTGGTGGCCTTCTTCCTGTTGAGGTCACGCTCTGTTGACGGAGGGGTCGGCGGCCGACTTCCCGAGATGGGCGCCGTCTCGGAGTTGCGGGAGTCGGTCGCCGACGCAAGCCGTCGCGCGATCATGACCACGGCTCGCCTGGCGGCGGCCAACGGACTGAGTGGTCTGACGAGTGCCAAGATCCGCAAAGACGCGGGACTGTCTCGTCGTGAGTTCGCGCGGTATTTCAGCGGCGTCGAGGACTGTTTCCTCGACGCCGTCGAGTCGGTGGCGACGATGGCGGCGAGCGCTGCCGAAACCTCCGCCGCGGGTGTGACGAACTGGGAGCGACGCACCTACAGGGCACTCAGCGCGCTGTGCCTGCTTGCCGCTGGCGATCGCGGTCTGTCGCGATTGGTCCTGTTAGATGTGACCGCGCCGGGAAGGGCCGGTCTGTTGCGACGCGAAGAGATGATCGACCGCGCCGCAGCGCGACTCTGCGATCAGGCGCCGCCGGAGCGCCGGCCCTCCGAACTCGCCGCCGAGGCTTCGATCAGCGCGATCTGGAGGATCGCTGAAACAGAAGTGGCAGCAGGCCGGGCGAAACAGCTCCCGCGCCTTGCTCCCGTCTTCGCCTACCTGATCCTCGCGACCAGTCGATCGATCGAGCAGCCGCTCGTGCCCGAAACGCACGAAACCACGTTTGCCGTGAAGGCGGTGTCGGCGCCCACGCCCGAAGTCCAAGCAGCCTGAGTCGCCCCCGGCGTCACCGCCATCGGCGGTAGTGTCCCCCGATGGAGTTGCTCGACAGCAAGCTCGTCTACGAGGGCTTCGGCGTGGACGTCGAGATCAGGCGCTACCGCCGGGTCGACGGGACCGAGGTCGAGCGCCAGGTCATCGACCACCCTGGATCGGTCGCGATCCTCGCCCACGACGATGACTTCGTCTACCTCGTCGCGCAGCCGCGCGAGGCGGTAGAGGAGGACGCCCTGTTGGAGATCCCGGCCGGGACCCTCGACAAAGCGGGCGAGAGCGAGCTCGAGTGTGCCCGCCGCGAGCTCGCCGAGGAGGCGGAGCTTGCCGCCACCGACTGGACCGAGCTGGCGAAGGTCTACCCCAGCCCCGGTTTCGTCAGCGAGGTCGTGACGATCTTCAAAGCCACCGGCCTCTCCCCGGCGCGCGGGGAGCGGGACGAGGACGAGGCCATCGACATCGTCTGCCTGCGCCTCACCGAGCTGGCCGAGGCGCTGCCGCGGATCCGCGATGCCTCGACGCTGATCGCCCTGATGGCGCTCCGCGACGGTCTCGCCGGCAGCGCCCCCGACGCGTGAGCGACTGGAGCGCGAGCTCTGGAGTCGATGCCAGAAACCTGAAGCGGATCACGCCCCGTGGCTAGGGTTTCAGGTGGCGACCCCGGCGCCGATCGCGATGAAGGTCGGGGAGCTGTCGAGTATCGGCTTCGGTTGCACGCGGTGCCGATGAGATGGTGGACGCGAATCGAGGACTGGGACCCGCCACATCGTTTCGTCGACGCTCAGCTGAGCGGGCCCGTACGCGCTTTGGCACACTGCTCGGGAGCGCTGCGGCGAGCGGCGGTCAGGCCCTAGTCCTTCTTCTCGACCGCTTTGCCGGCGCGCTTTTCTTCGCGGCGGTGGCGCCTAAAGACCGGCCCGATGTAGCCGATCAGCATCCCGATCAGGGTGAAGGCCGCGAGGACGATGATCAGCGGTGCGTCGAAGCTCGCGAGGAGGACTTCCACGCTGACTTCCTGGGAGTTCTGCAGGCAGACGACGACGACCAGAGCTACCAGGACCCCGGTGACCCATAGGCGCCAGTTGGTCGGCTTCTTCTCTCGCGGTCCCACGGTCCAGATCCTAGATGTCGATGGTCGGGTCTGAGCCGCCGAAGACATCCTTCGCAGGCCCGGCCGAAGCGGATCGTCAGCGCCTCGATTCAATACCCGGTCCTCGTGCCAGGACCGAGACGAGAATGCTCCCCGGAGCGACCCGTTGACAGAGCGCGACCATACAGAGATGATTGATTGAAGGACAAAATTTCTTAAGGGGGACCGATGGGAAGCAGGGGGCTTGGGTTGTATGCGGCGGTACTTACCGCATCCGCCATCGTGGCGGTGGCGATCGTTGCGGGCTGCGGGGGCGGAGGCACCTCTACCACTACCGTCACGACCGGTAACAGCGGACTGCAAGAAAGGCAGGCGCTGGCTATCACCGCGTACATAAGGCAGGCGAATTTGCTCTGCAAGGTGTCAAAAGAAGAACGCGAAAGGCGCCTTGAAACCACCAACTCCTGGGTAAACCCCGACACCGGCGTGACCCCGCAGCTGCGCGAAAAAATCGTTCGCTACGTGGTCATTGCCCCCACCGAGCAGCTGAGCAAGAAACTTCAGGAACTAGGCCCGGTAAATGGCGCCGATAAGCACCTTGAAAGCTTTGTCGGGACGCTGGAAGAAGATGCCAAACGAGCGAAGGCGAAACCGCTTACCGCCTTCAGGGGCACCGCCTTCGTCAAGACGGACCTGCTGGCAAAGGACCTGGCGCTCGACGACTGCGTGATCTGAGATCGGCCTGAACGGTCAGGACGATTCGCCCTCGCCGGGCCTCGTGAAGAGGTCCGGCGAGGCAATTCCGATCACCTGGCCGGCGAATCGCTTCTGGGTCCCGTAGACGACCCAGGTCGTGTCGATTTCTCCGATTTCCCGTTCGACGCGGAGCTGCTCGGGGTGACGCTGAGCATGTTCGAGATGGGTGAGCCCCGCCTCGTAGCGCCCCTCAAGCAGCTCCCGAGCGACGATCGGCTTGGATGCCACATCGAAGATCTCATCCCAATCTCCCTCGTCGATATAGCCGGCGGTAGCGGGCACCAGGCCAAGCGTCCTTGGCTGCTCGATCTCTCGGCGACTCAACACCGCCAATGGCTTGGTCGGGTAGATGAAGGTGTCGACCACGAAGACCTCGCCCCAATATCGCTCGGTTACCTTGTGAACGAGCGGATGGGCGCTGCACTGGACCAGAAACGCCCTGCGGTCTCCGCGGATCCGCTCGAGGCCGTCGAAGAAGTCCTCGATGAACTCTAGCTCGAAATCCGCGACGCCCTGGAACTCGAGGTACGCGCGCGTCGCCCGCTCGTGGCAGGTGCCGCACGGCCCCAGGGTGACGAGACGGAAACGGTCGTCTCGAGATTGGTCGACTGCCATCAGGACGCCGGTAGTGGGACTGCGACGATCGAGGCCACCTTCCATTCGGCGCCGTCCTTTTCGATCGGCATCGCCCATTTCCTTTTCTGCTTGCCCCAGAAGAGCGCGTAGCCCTTGTCGCCTTTGATCGCCAGGGCCACGACGCCGTCTTGCATGTTGTCTTCGAGAATTTCCGGGGTCGCTTTGCTTGCCAGTGCGCCGAGCGCATCCGCGCAACTCTTCCCAGAGTTCGCCACCACCTTTTCGCTGGCGGCTTCGGAAAGCGTTTCGCACTGCCCTGACCAGTCGCTGGCCGCGCGTGCTTCGAGGCTTTCGGCGACCACCACGGCAGCTTCTTCAAATTCTGGTCGACTGCCTTCTCCCGCGTAACCGGCGAGCTGCTTTTTCCCTTGCGGGCCGAGGAAACTCTTGATCGTCTGGGGATCACCGATCTTGGCCTTCTGGAGAGCGCTGATCGAAGCGCTGTCAGAGCTTCCGGAAGAGGAACCTCCTCCGCCACATGATCCTAGAACCAGAGCGAGCGCGAGTAGCGCTCCCAGCACGGGCACCGATGCGAGCCGCAGCCCATTCTCGATTTCGCCCCCTCGAATCCGTCTCAACGCCTGCCTCCTTGCGCCAGCTCTTCTGCCACCGCTAAGCTCAACTCGTTCGGTCAAACTCTATTTCAATATAGGGCGGTGTCAATGCAAAAATCGAAGCTTGAGGGAAAGGATCGCGAGGAGTCAGGGGCGTCTTCTAGTGGCCGTTCCGGCGGGGTTCAGCGCCTATTTGCCCGCGAAAAGCTCCGGCCTGGCCCGGGCTTGCCCGCCGCCGAGGTTGCGCTTCACCAGAAACGCCGCATCCGAGCTGCGCTCATCGAACTGGTGGCAGACGGCGGTGCCGAGAGCGTCACCGTTCGAACGCTGTCTCGTAATGCCGGTGTCTCGAGCCGAACGTTCTACGCTCATTTCAACGGAGTCGATCACTCGGTAGCTATCTCCGTGGACTGGATCTTGGCCGAAATCGCCGCCCGCGCCAAGGCTCGCCAGTCGACTCGTGCCGACTGGCGAGACCGCATTCGCACGATGGTCGACTCGACGATGGAAAGTTTCGCGGCAGATCCTGCGACGGCCCGTGTCGCGCTCGTCGATGCCGCAGCCGCCGGGCCGGAGGCGCGCCGAGTGGTGAGTGGGAGTGCCGTGAGCTTCGAAGAGCTCATCACCTGCTGCCTCGAATCGACCGGTCGCCGGGTCCCGACCCCGCGCCATCTGATCGGCGGGATGGCGGCCGGCCTACTTCATGTGGCGCGCCAGACAACCATGGAAGGGAGGGTCTCCGAGTTGCCCGGACTCGCCTCTCAGCTTTCGGATTGGCTGGTGTCCTTGCCGGCCCCCGAGGTGCTCTTTCTTCGAGCGGGGTCGCGGCGTGCTTCCCCTTCGCTTCCCGTCCGGGCGGCCGAAGAGACCAGGCGGCCAGCCGGCACCGACGCGTTCGACGAGCGACAGCGATTGATGCGAGCAAGTGTCAGGTTGGCCCTCCGCGGCGGCTTCCGGTCACTAAGCGGAGCCCGCATACGTGCGGAGGCCAGCGTGTCACGCAAGCGATTCGATTCTTACTTCTCGGGAGCTACTGATTGCTTTCTCCAGGCAATCGACTCTTCAGCTTCGGCACTCATTCTGAGGATCTGTCGAGAAGCCGAAGACTCGAGGAGCTGGGAGCGGGCTGTCTACCGTACGGTGCAGGCGCTCAGCGCATGGGCCTCGAGCAACAAAGATGTCGCTGCCCTGTTGCTCACCGGCGTACTGGAGCCTGGTCGGCCGGGACTCATCACGCGGGAGTCGCTCATCCACCGGACCGGCAAGGCGCTTGGCCAGACAGCAACACCTGAGGATGAGCGCCGTGGCCTTGGGGCCGAAGCATCCGTGGCAGCGATCTGGCATATCGCGCAGGCGGATCTTCTAACCGGACGGGCAGGCGCCCTGCCAGGCGTCGCCCCTCTCCTCAGCTACGTCTTGTTGGCGCCGATTCTGGGAGCTCCGGCCACGGTCGAGCAAGTTCTCGACGCGGACGCGCTGGTCAGAAACCGATAGGACCTGCACTTCCGGACAGGCGGTATCGATCTTGGACGGAATAAATGTACCGTGTGAGTGAGTGGCAAGCCGCTTGTGGGACACGGTCCTAGGATCGACCGGATAGGACTGAAGATCTCGAATCATAGGGGTGATGAAGTCTTTCCCGTGCTTCACCGGCGCGCTGCTCACGGGCGCGGTGTGGCGAAGCCAATAATGAACTCGTCGGTGGCGCAGGGCTCCAGGTGAACTAGCAGTACCCGAAGGGTCTGACCGACTCGATTGTGGTCGGGCAAGCACAACGTGGGGGCCGCCGGTTGGCGGCCCCCACTCTTCGACCCTCACCGCGACGGGACACCAGACGTCGGCCGGACGGGGTCGAAACGCCGGGCCCGGTTCCTCGAGTTCCGCTCGGATCCGGCTTCAAAAAGATGCCGGTCCGTTGAGTGCCGTGCCGGCATCCGGCAGTCCGGCCCGCCACGATCGGCTCAGCCCAGAGGACGTCGGGCGTGAAAGCCGAAACCTGCAGGCGGGATGGCGCTCGGCCGACCGCACTTCATTCCCATCGCGGGAGAGATAAGAAACACCGATCATCGCTTCTTGATCATTCAGGCTCGGCTCGATTTCCTGCTCCCTGCGTCCGGTCGCCCGTTCGAAGGGCGAGCAGGCGTGGCAGGGCCCCTCGGGGCCCCGCCAAAGACAAACACAACAGGGAAGGACCATTCAGATGAGCCTGAAGAAGCTCGGCCTGGTGGCCGCGATGATGACGGCGATGTTCGCGATCATGTCCGCGAGCGCGAGCGCCGCGATCGAAGAGAACATCACAACAGGAACAACAGTTCCAGCTGTATGGAAAACCGGCAGCACGCCGTTCGGTAACACCGAAGCGACCGGTAAGACCCCGGTGTGCTCCGCCGCGACCAACCTCGTCCTCAAGGGGACGATCCTCGGCTCCGAAGCCGAACTGACCGCGACGGGCGTCTCCTGCAGCGGCAAGCTGTGGAACGAAGGGAGCGGCGAAAGCGCGATGGCGGTCGGCAAAGGGACGCTGTCCTTCACCGGCATCACCGTCAACAAGCCGGCGGGCTGCAAACTGAACGGCGAAGCGAACGGCAGCGCCAAACAGGTGACCGAAACGCTGACCATCTCTGTCGACATGTGGCATCACGACCTGAGGAAAACAGAACCGGCCGGGGTCACCACCTTCACAGGTGAACCTGTGGCAGATGCCAAGGCGATCGTCACATTCAACCCGGTTGGCGAAAAGTTTGCGACGCTCAACATCACCAATTGCGCCGCGGAAGGCAAATACAAAGTCACCGGCACCGGTGTGGGTGAATCTGCGAACGAAACAGGCACCAGCGCAGCGAACCAGAAACTGAAGTTCAACGAAATGAGCAATCTGGCGGGGTCGCTGACCCTCGCCGGCAACCCGGCGACGATCACGGGCGAAGCCAACAATGAACTCGTCGGTGGCGAAGCGTTCCAGGTGAACTAGCAGTACCCGAAGGGTCTGACCGACTCGATTGTGGTCGGGCAAGCACAACGTGGGGGCCGCCGGTTGGCGGCCCCCACGTTCCTTGATTCAGGCGTCTCAGGGCGACAGCCGGCACAGCCGAAGTCAGCGCCGCGATCCAGAAGCTAAGTCCCTTTCGAGCGCGAGCCAGGAGGTGGGCACGAGAATCGAGTCGCCTGATGGGCGCGATTTCCGGGGCACGCGAGGGGCGCCCGGAGATAGAAAACATCGCTCGGAAGTTCTTGACTGATTGGCCTACACGCGGTTTCTTCGGTCGTGGACCTGGCCGGCGCAACCGGTGACAGGGGGATAGAAGCGGAGTAGTCCGCCTATCCGTGCAGTCAATCAACAGGAGAGGAGCTCATTCAAATGAGCCTGAAGAAACTCGGCCTCGTGGCCTTGATGGTGACCGCACTGTTCGCGGTCTTTGCCGGAAATTCTCTCGGCGCGACAAAACTCACAACAAAAAAAGCAGTCTGGAGCAACAGCGGAGTCGCCTTCGGTAGCACCGAAGGTACCGGCAAAGAACCGAAATGCTCGGCGGCGAGCAATCTCGTCCTCAAGGGGACGATCATCGGCTCCGAAGCCGAACTGACCGCCACGACCGTGTCCTGCGCCGGCAGGCTCTGGAACGAAGGCACCGGCGAAAGCACCATGGCTGTCGGGAAAGGCACCCTTTCCTTCGGCGGCATCACGGTCAATAAGCCGTCTGGCTGCAAACTCAACGGCCAGACGAACGGCAGTGCAACGCTCACGACCGAATCGCTGACGATCGACGTCCAGATGCACGACGTGGGCGAAGTCGAAACACCGATTCCGGTTGTGGTGTTCAAACCGGTCGGCGAAAAATTCGCCACGATCAAACTGACCGGTTGCGCTGCCGAAGGCAGCTACAAAGTGACCGGCTCCTCCGTTGGCGAAGCGTCGAACAACACAGGTGTCAGCGCCGTCAACCAGCCGCTGACCTTCAATACGACCACCAACGAAGCGGGCAGCCTGACGCTGGCCGGAAACCCGGCCACCATCACTGGCCAGGCAAACAACGAATTGGTCGGTGGCGCAGCGTTCCAGGTGAACTAGCCCGAGGGCCAGGTCAGAGGCGCACGTAGCCTCGCGAAGGGCCGTGCGGGGCGGCCCAGAGTGGCCGCCCCGCTCTTTGTCTTAAAAAGACAGGACCCGCTTATCCCTTGACACCAGACGAAGGCGGCGCTATATCTGGGTATGCGCCTGGGAACGATGTCGTCTTTCCCGAGAACTGACTTAGTGGCGCGATAGACAGGGAGCTGTTATCGCAAGCGATAACAGCAGCTAGGGAGCTTGGGGAAAATTGGGAGCTGAGGCAAGAAACTCCGATTCTGCCATGCGCGCAGGATCTCGGGGAATGCGAAGGTCGATGAAGCTGGCAATGCGATGTCGAGAGGCCCGCATCCCAGCTACTGATGCCTCCGCCGACGCCCAGACGTCTAAAGGAGGATTGAATTGATATCTCGGATCCATCAAAAGCTCGGTACGGCCGGGTTCGTGATCTCCATCGTGGCTTTGATGGCCGCACTTGGAGGAGGCGCCTACGCTGCTTCCGGCGGTTTGAACGGCAAGCAGAAAAAGGAAGTCGAAAAGATCGCCAAGAAGTTTGCCGGGAAGCCCGGCGCGCCGGGTTCTCCGGGATCGACCGGTCCGGCCGGGCCTGCGGGCGCCAAGGGCGATGGGGGAGCCGCTGGGGCGCCGGGTGCACCTGGTAAAGAAGGTAAAGAAGGTAAAGAAGGATCGCCATGGACCGCGGGCGGCGTGCTACCCAGTGGAAAATCTGAGACCGGAGTGATCACCTGGGGTCCACCGGCCACGGGCCAGACGGAAGCGTTCATCCCGGTGTCCTTCGCAATACCTCTCAGTGAAGCAGTCGCAGTCCATTTCCTTGAGCCCGGAGACAGTACGGCTGAATGTCCGGGAACCCAAGAAGTGCCAGAAGCGGTTGCAGGAAATCTGTGCATCTACAAAGTCTCGGGCTTTGGGTACAAATTCCTCACTGGCTTCAACTCCGAAACGAACGAAGAAGGTGAAGCCGGGAAAGCTGGCTCATTCATCTACTTCGAAGAAGTGGGTGGCGGTCCGCTGCGAGCAAACTGGATTGTGACGGCACCGTAGGGGCACTTTCGGCAACTCCGAATCCTTTGGGCGAGGCACAGTACGTGCCTCGCCCAAAGTAGAGCGCATTGTGATTACAGCGAACAAAGGATCAGCAATGATCGGTACCGATACCCGTTTCCGCCTCCCAAAGGTTTGGCTCATGGCGAGCATGATCGCCATCGGTGTGCTTTGCTTGTTCGCTGCGCCCGCCCAGGCACTGAAAACTCGGCGGGTGATCTCAAGCTTCCCGGTTCCGGGAGCAACCAGCGCGCCAGCGGGGATCGCCTTAAACCAGGAAACCGGCCGGATCTATCTCGCGGACCTTTTGAACCATCGTGTCGACATTTTCGGAGCGAATGGAACGGTTGATCCGTCTGCGCCGAGACTTGTGGGCGTGCCAAATGGTCTCCAACCGATTGCGGTAGCAGTAGACAACTCAGCTGGCGCCAGTCACGGAAACGTGTGGGTGGCGGGAGCCCCGAACAGTGCCAGTGAAATCGACAATCAATTCGTTCAGCAATTCACTCCGGCTGGTACGGCCAGCTCCGTCGCCATATCGGCCCCATCACTACCGCCCGACGGTACGGCGCAGGCAGGAGGATTGCCGCCTGTGGTCAATCCTAGCCCTGGTCACATCAGCGGGCAGGGTCTGGCGGTGACCGCGACCGGCAATCTACTCGTCAGCACGTTGATTCAAAAGTTGGAATTTGTCGAAGGTGTCGAACGGGTCGTCGAACTCACCTGGGCAATCGATGAATTTACTTCGGCAGGCACGTTTCTCCGTCAGATCGGCAAGAACGCGTTGAGCGGCCAGGGCCCACTCAGCACCACTGCGGGCGCATTCGCTATCGACTCGACCGGTCGCATCTATGCACCTACTTCGACCGGGTTGCTCGTCCTGAATCCCGATGGCGAATGCGAATCGAGTTGCCAGCCACTGATCAACAGCGAACCACACGGAATCGCAATTACTACGAGCGACAATCTGCTCCTAAGCAAGTCCGGACCATCTGAAGAAACGACGCTCATCGAAGTAACGCCGGCGGGGGCAGTGATCGCCGAAGCCACTGATGAAGCGATCCAACAAATCGGAGCGGTCGCGCTCAACACCGGAACCGATACCGCCTACGTCGCAAATCGCCTGACTTTGGGAGCTTCGACCGTGGAGGTATTTGGGCCGACCATCACCCTCCCGGATCCGATCACCGGAGCGGCCAATGAAGTTACCGGATCCAGCGCAACCATCCATGGGACTATTAACGCCGCTGGCGGTAGTCCGGCAACTTGCGCCTTCGAATACGTCTCTGAAGAAGAGTTTACGGCGACGAAATTCGCACAGGCCCAAAGCGCGGGCTGCGAACCGGGCGGCCCATTCGTGGGCGAAGCTCCGAATGCGGTCTCAGCCCACCTGTCTGGACTCAACGGCGGAACGACCTATCGATATCGGCTGGTGGGGCAAAACACTGAGGGCGTGAACCGAGGCGCCGTCAGCAACTTCACCACTCTTGGTCCGGTGGTTGGGGGAGAGGCGGTTTCGAACATCGGTGAACGGACGGCCGTTTTCCATGCATCTGTGGATCCTTCCGGAGAAGCGACTTCATTCAGCTTCCAGTTCGTAGATGCCGCACACTTTCTAGCCGAAGAATGGGAAAACTCCCGGGAAGCTCCGGTTCCTGCTGGGGAAATTGGGGCGGGTGCGCCACTGACTCCGATCACGGAGGCCGTATCGAATCTCTTGCCGGGGACCGAATATCACTTCCGCCTTGTCGCTACGAGCGCGGGGGGAATCGAATCCGCTGGTCCTGACCGGACGTTTAAAACGTTCGCCGAAGCAGCGACGCTTCCGGATGGACGCGCGTATGAGCAGGTGAGTCCGATCGACAAGAACGGGGCGAATATTCAGGGCGAACCTAATGCGGTGCGAGCGTCGGCGACCGGGAGCGCGATCACGTTTTTCAACAACGCCGGCTTGCCAGGAGGGGAAGGTCAGCAGAACTTTCCGCTCAGCCTTGCCGTGCGCACCGGGAATGATTGGCTGACGCGTGGTCTGCTCCCTCCGGGATCCACCGGCCCGGCCGGGCGCGTCTTGGGCTGGAATCAAGACCTGACCAGCGTCTTCTTGGAAAACAAGCAGCCAGAAGGCCCGCCGACCCTGTTCCAGCGAAACGTAGGAACGTGGTCCGTCGGTGAATTGGAGTCGGCAGGCAAAGGCAAGGGTGAGTACGCATTCGCGGACCAGACCAATGGTGGTTCCATGGTGCTCTTCGAAACGCTGACCGCCTCCTTGGCGCCTGGCGCCGCCTCGGGCAAACGTAACGTCTATCTGCGGGATGCCGCCACGGGCGAAACCGTTCTGGCCGGGGTGCTGAATCCGAAAGTCACCGGGGAATTGCCGAAAGCCCCTAAAGAAGGTGCCCTGGCCGGGCCCTACGACTGGTTCGCTGCCGGCGAACCCGCCAGTGTGATCGGTGGAGCCCAGACCTACGACACGGTCGGTGAGCATACTCTCAGTGACGGCGCCAAAGGCGTGGTCTTCACCGCAGTCGAATCTGGTCAAGTATATCTGCGGCGGAATCCCTTGGAGCCGCAAAGCGTCATGGCAGGCGGCGCGTGCACGGAAGCACAGAAGGCGTGCACGGTCCAGGTGTCAGCGCCAAACCCCGGCGTCACCGATCCGCTCGGGCCAAAGCCCGCCGCCTTCCTGGGCGCAACCGCAGACGGTTCCAAGATACTCATACTGAGCAGTGAGAAGCTGACGTCCGACGCGACGACCGGCCCCGAAGACCAAGGCTCTGATCTATATGTGTACGAACCCGGCATCGGGGTGCTCCGAGACCTGACCGTCGACGCGTCGGATCCAAACGGCGCTGAAGTGCAAGGCGTACTGGGGATGAGCAAGGACGGCTCACGTATGTATATAGCCGCCAACGGCGTACTTGCTTCCGGAGCTACCCGGGGGGATTGTCACTTCGGCCAGCTGACCGGCGAATGCAACATCTATGAACTTGACGGGACGTCGGCTACCTTCGTCGCCCGCGTGCGACCCAGGCTGAGCGGAGAAAACGCCACGACGGACTTGATGAATTGGGCACCGACGACGATCGTTCCGCCGGCCGGGAGCGGTCAGACCGAACAAGCAACGGGTCGGGTCTCCTCAGACGGACGGGTCCTATTGTTCCGCTCGGCAGCACAGATCACGAAATACGACAACGAAACCCGCTTGGAGCTGTACCGTTATGTGACCGGGGCGGGAGTGGAATGCGTATCTTGCAACCCGACCGGAGCCAGCCCGACCGGGTCTGCATCCCTTCAAGGGATCCCGGGAACCACCGCACAGCTGGCACAGGCATTCTTCACGGCCACCCGAAACCTTTCGAGCGACGGAAACCGGGTGTTCTTCACCTCGCCTGACCAGCTTGTGGAGAGGGATCACAACGGCGTTGACGATGTTTATGAGTGGGAGGCGCCCGATCCGTCGAACCCGACCGACACCTGCCACAGCACGTCCCAGAATGGCGGGTGCCTGTACTTGCTCTCGTCGGGTGGGCTGAACCCGAGCTACTTTGGTGACGCGAGCGAAACCGGCAGCGACGCCTACATATTCACCGCCGACAGCCTGGTGCGACAGGACAAGGACGAACTCATGGACGTCTATGACGCTCGGGTCGGCGGCGGTATTCCGTCCCAGAACGTCGAAGCTCCGCCCCCATGTAACGGGGAAGAATCCTGCGCCTCCCCCCCGATGGCCGAACCCGCACAGGCCACGATCGGCTCACAGGGTGCAACTACGGGAAATGTAAAACCGAAGACCTGCAAAAAGACTGGCAAGAAGGGGAAGCACGGAAAGCCTCCCAAGGGTTGCAAGCCCCAAAAGAATAAGCACAAGCCGAATCAGAAGCACCGGAAGAAGTTCGCAAAGCACCGGGCAAGAGAACAAGCCACGGGATACAAGTCTGGCCGTGTGGCAGGAGGAGGACGATGAAGGCGCGTACCCACATTCTCAAGGTCACGCTGGCGCTTGCCCTCGCCGCTGCGATGCTTGTTCCGAGCGGGGCGGCGGCGGCCCCGAGTGGACCTTCCTGGACGATCAGCAACGTCTCGTACCCGACGAACTTCCGAGCCAGTTCCGTGGGGATCGCCACGGAACAGGGACCGGCGTATCACGTTGTTGCCGTCAATACCGGCGACGCTGCCACGAACGCACCATTCAAAATTGAAGTGGTCTTGCCGACCGGAGTCACCCTGTCGCCCGGGCAGAACGTGCAGGCGCCATTCTACGGTCGCCAGAATCGCAAAGTCCAGAACCGGATGAAATGTGCCGTGGTCGGCCAGATTGTCACCTGCGAAGGTCCTTGCGATGCCGAAGGAACGGTGTGTCCGGCTGGTCCGGTGTTGGGACCGGGCGAACGGGCCGAGCTAAATGTCCCGGTCAAAGTGGGCCCGGAAAGTGTCATTCACGGCGGCCCGCTCCTATCAACCGCTGTCGTATCAGGCGGGGGTGCGCCGGCATCTGAAACCAAACTGGAAACCCCTGTGAGTTCGGAACCAAGCCCATTCTCGTTTCTGCCGAATGATGCAGGTGCGTCTGCCTTCGCCGGCGATGCGGCAAAGAACCCGTTGGTCATCGCCGGCGCTCACCCGTACCAGCTGGAAATACATCTCGGATTCCCACAAAATCCCGCCGGTGCCGCCAAAACGTCGTCGACCGTTCCTGCTGGCGGGGGGATACGGGACGTATCGGTCGCCCTGCCGCCCGGAGTCGTCGTCAACCCAAATGCTACGCCTAAGTGTAAAGAGGCAGACCTCGACGCGGAATTGTGTGCCGGCGATACGCAGGTTGGGACGCTGCGCTTTGATCTTGGCGAAGGCGGGAATTCCACGGCCACGAAGCCTCTCTACAACATCATCGCTCCGCCGGGTACGCCTGCGGAGTTCGGTGTCACCGTGCTGCAAGGAATCACGGTGCATCTGTTCGGTGAACTGGCCGATCGCGGCGGATATGTCTTGTCGGCTGGATCTAACGATATCCTTGCAAAGCTCGGCATTTATTCTGTCGACACCACTCTGTGGGGCAATCCAAGTGACCAAACCCACGACTATGTGAGGGGCCCCTGCGTAAATTCCAACGATCCTGGCGAACCTCCGTGTGGGCTGGCAACGCGGTCAAATATTCCCTTTATCACCATGCCGAGCGCGTGTTCGGGACCGCTGGTCGCGTCGGCGCGCGCGGACAGCTGGGTCGAACCCGGTGTCTTCCGCGAACGGTCCTTCCAGTTGGCTCCAGAAGTCAATGACTGTGGGAGTCTTGAATTCGGGCCGAACATAACCGTGCGACCGGAATCCGCCGTGACGGATTCGCCGACCGGCCTTGCCGTGCGATTGCAGAATCCGCAGAAGGAAGAATATGAAGAAGGGGAACTCGGCTCGGGTGTGCCCGGCAGGGCGACGTCGACGCTGAAGGACGCGAGAGTAGCCCTGCCTCAGGGGGTCACTGTCAACCCGTCTGCTGTGAATGGGCGGACGGCCTGCAGTGCGGCGCAGATCGGACTCCTGACCGCGGTGGGTCAGCAGAAGGCCTCCTTCACGACCACGCCTGATGAATGCGCCGCCGCTTCGAAGGTCGGTTCTGTGGAAGTGAAAACGCCACTGCTTGACCACGCACTTCCCGGAAGTATCTACTTGGCGTCGCCGTTCCAGAACCCGTTCGGCTCTCTACTTGCGATCTATATTACGGTCCACGATCCTCAGACGGGGCTGGTTGTGAAGCTGGCCGGACACGTCGAAGCGGACGGCGTGACGGGGCAGTTGACCACCACGGTGTCGGAAAATCCGCAGCTGCCTTTCAATGAATTCCGGCTGAACTTTTTCGGTGGCCCTCGAGCCGCGCTGCGTACGCCAACCACCTGTGGAAGCTATGCGACTCAGGCATTACTGACCCCGTGGTCAGGCGGTAGCCCTGTCCTGTCGTCGGAGAATTTCCCGGTGACTAGTGCGCCCGGTGGGGGAGCATGCCCTACTGTGGAAGGACAGCTGGCAAACGCGCCGTCGTTTTCGGCCGGCGCGCGCGACCCCATCGCAGGCGCCTATTCGCCGTTCGTGGTGCGTCTGAGTCGTAATGATGGATCCCAGCAATTCGGTGCGTTGGCCGTCACGCTGCCGAAAGGCATGGCAGGAAAGCTCACCGATACGCCTTACTGTCCGGAGAACGCCCTCGCGAGCGCCGCGACCAGGTCCGGAAGAGAAGAGGAACAGGCGCCTTCTTGTCCACCCGCCTCGGAAATCGGAAAGGCCACCGTCGGCGTCGGCGCCGGCTCCATGCCGTACTACACGCAGGGCCGTGCCTATTGGGCCGGGCCTTACAAAGGCTCACCGCTGTCGGTCGCGATCATCACCCCCGCGGTGGCTGGTCCGTACGATCTGGGGACGGTCGTCGTTCGTTCGGCGGTTGAAGTGGATCCCTATACCGCTCAGATCACCGTACGATCGGACCCGCTGCCAAGGATTCTGGACGGCATTCCCCTCGATATCCGTTCGGTCGCAGTCGAAATCGGGAAGAAAGAATTCACCCTGAATCCGACGTCATGTGAAGCGAAGGACGTCAAGGCGGACCTGACCTCGACGATCGGTCAAACGGTTCACCTGTCCAACCGTTTCCAGGTAGGCGAATGCGCGAAACTAAAATTCAAGCCAAAGCTCGCGATTTCGCTTAAGGGAGCAACGAAACGTAGCGGGCACCCGGCATTGAAAGCGGTCGTCACCTATCCGAGTGGTGGTGCATACGCGAACATCGCCAGCGCCCAGGTGTCGCTCCCGCATTCCGAGTTCCTTGATCAAGGGAATCTCAACAAGGTCTGTACGCAGGCGCAGTTGAGGACCGCCACCTGTCCGACCTCTGCTATCTACGGAAAAGTGAAGGCGTGGACGCCCTTACTGGCGAAACCGCTGACGGGGAACGTCTACCTGGGCGTGGGATTTGGCTACAAGTTGCCAGCCCTGGTGGCGGAACTGAACGGCCAGATACGAGTGCTCTTGGCCAGCAAGGTGGATACCGACAAGGAAAAGGGTCTTCGCAACACCTTCCAGACCGTGCCCGACGCACCGGTTGAAAAATTTATATTGGAAATGAAAGGTGGCCCAAAATACGGGCTCCTGGAAAACTCCGAAAACATCTGTCGGAAAACCCAGAAGGCAGGTGTCGTGCTCAAGGCTCAGAACGGCCGGTTTTCACGCTTTTCCTCGACCATCGCCAATAGCTGCAAGGGCGGGAAGAAGTCGACGCACCGTCAGAACAAGCACGGTTGATCGAGCGCGGACGGATCGCGACTTGCTCGTACCGAAAAGTTGCAATTTACCGGTATAGACCTTGACAGCGCTCGGTACCTGTCCGGTATACTATTGCTTAGTATGTGGCTGTTGGTCGAGTGATCGATAGCTCGTGATTGGTGTGCCTATGCGGCGCAATGGGAGCAGCGGGTTAGCGACAGGGGCGGGTCTAGGGAGACCCAAGGTGCCTCTTCTTGCATGTGGGGAACGGAATTAGCTTCGATCCCTGGGTCAACTGCATCCGAGGCGTACGGCGGGATCACTCGAGTTCGCCAGCAGCTCGTCACTGGATAACAACTCGAAAGGAAAGTGACCAGTATGCGCAAACTGGCAAAGGGCGTCGGAGGCGTCGCGTTACTCGCGGCGGCTCTGATGAGTCTGGCATTTGCGGGAGGCGCCTCGGCTCACACCGGGGAATGGGCAGCGTTCAACAACTGTCCCTCGAAAACCGAAGGCGTCAACAAGTGCATCCACTCCGTGACCAACGGCGGCAAAGTCGTCCTCGGCAAAAAGAGCGTGCCGATCGTCAATCCCGTCACGCTCGAGGGCGGAGTGACGCAGGAAGCGTTTGAAGGCCCGGAAGAAGGCTACTCGCGGATGGTTGCGGCAGCCAATGGGCAGACCCTGTCGAAAACTGCGCAGCCGGTTCCCGGCGGCCTGGCGGGCATTGTCAACTGCAAAGAAATCTCTTTGGGTTGGCTCCGTTCCGCTTGCGAAGCCGTTTTCGAAAATGGAGTCACCGGCGTCAACGCCACGCTCGAACTCGCCTTGCCAGCGAGCAACATTCGCATCAACCAGGAAAACCTCGTGTCTCAGGCCGGGACTGCACTCGAACTTCCGGTCAAAGTTCACCTGGAAAACCCGTTCCTCGGTAGCGGCTGCTACATCGGTTCCAGCGGCTCTCCGTTGATCTGGAAGCTGACCACCGGAACCACCAAACCGCCTGCGGGCAAAACTCCGCTCAAAGGCAGCGGCGGTCTGCTGACGTTCACCGAAGAAGCGCAGATTCTGCATCTGACCAACAGCACGTTCGTCGAAAACAACTGGTCTGCCCCTGGCGCCAGCGGTTGCGGCGGCTTCTTGGTCGAATTGATCCTCGATCCGATCATCAACGGCATGGTCGGGGTCCCCTCGGCCGCTGGGGTCAATGAAGCAGTCCTGCAGAACGTCAACACGACACTGGCTCGGGCCGAAGCGGTCAACGAACACTAAGTTCGCTGCCTTGAAGTCCGGCCTTATCTAGGTCGTTTGATACGGCGAAGCGCCCCGCAAGTCGGGGCGCTTCGCATTTCTGCAGGTGCGCCGGATGCCGCACGGAGGGTGTTTCGGCGCTGCTTCGGTGCCAGTGTGCGTCCGTGGCGCCGGCAAAGTTCCCAGAAATGGGTGGAAAGTCAAGATATTCATTCCATATAGTGGGGCTGGCGGGGAGGGAAGAATCGAGGCCCTAGGGAGGCAGCGATGTACGACGGATCCGCGATCGCCGCGGCCGAACTTCGCTTTCGGGAGGATTTGTGGCGCACGGCGCCTAGCGACGCCGTGCAGGAGGCCGAAGTGCGGATGCAGCGCTTCGGGCCGATCTTGGCGACCGTCTTCGCCGACCTGCCAAAGGTGACCCTGGTGAACATGGTGCTGGGCGCTGCGGAGACCGGCGCCGTCGACGGCGGTCACCTGGCTGCGGCGATCGAATGGCTGCGCTCGAGAGAGGTGGACTACCGAGTCTCGGTCTCCGAGGACCGGCCCGGGACGGTCGCGGCCAAGGACTGGCTCGCCTCACGGGGCTACGAGCCCGGATCTTCGATGCGCCGCTTCCTACGTCCGACGACGTCGCGGGTCGCCGACAGCTCAAGCCGCGTGACGATCCGCGAACTAGGCGCCCTCGAGACCGAAGGGATGAGCCACATCGTCGCCAAATCGATGAAGCTGTCCGGACTCGCGACCGTGCTCATCTTCGGACTGCCCGAACAGGAGGGGTGGCGCTGCTACGCAGCGAAGCTCGATGGTCGCGAAGTGGCCTGCGGTTCGATGCTGACGATGGGCAAGCTGGCGCTGTTTGCCCTCGATGCGACCTTGCCCGCGGCGCGTGGGAATGGTTGCCAGACTGCGTTGATCGCGCGGCGCCTGGTCGACGCGGCCCGTGCGGGCTGCGAGAGCGTCGTGGCCGAAGTCTGCGACGGCCCCGCCACTGCAGCCGCGATCACGAACCTGACAAGAGCGGGTTTCCTGGAAATCCCGGGGGCGACCAACTGGGGCCGGCCGACCGGGATCGGCTGACGACAGCAACTTCGCGACGGCGTCCTCGACCGCCCGTGACGGCGTCGGTCCCATACCCTGTCCTGATCGTGACCCGCCGATCGATCCCGCTCCTCGCCACCCTGGCGGTCGCCGCGTCCCTCGCCGGTCCTCCCGCCTCCGGCGCCGCGGACTATCCGGGTTGGGCGCCGAACGTGCCTTGGGGGGCGGGTTGCGAACCGGCCTCGAGCCCGGAGGTTCGGACCGCAGCGAACTGCGGCGCGACCCTGGTCGACGGCGAGGCTGTGCCGCCCTCCGACGCACCGGCCGTCGTCAAGCGGGTGATTGCCGCGGCGAACGAGATCGACGGCCGCCCCTACGTTTGGGGCGGAGGCCACGCCAGCTTCATCTCCAAGGGGTACGACTGCTCTGGTGCGGTGAGCTATGCCCTCCACGGAGGCGGCCTCCTCGGCTACACCCAGGTGAGTGGTCAGCTCGCCCACTACGGCGATCCGGGCCCCGGCAGGTGGATCACGATCTACGCCAATGCCGAGCACGTCTTTATGGTCGTCGCCGGTCTGCGCTTCGACACCCGCAACGATCCAGAGCACGTAAGCGGACCTCGGTGGAAGATGGCCGCCCCGGAAGCGAGCATCCTGCCTAAGTTCGCCGTCCGGCACCCAGCGGGCCTGTAGGACCTCGCCCCACGAAGAAGGGCGGCCCGGAGGCCGCCCTTCAGCACTTCCGCTCTCGTTCAGGAGAGCTTTGCCTTGAAACTCAGCCCTTCGGCGTGCAGGCGCGGATGATTTCCGTTTCCGCCTTGGTCCCGTCTTCGAACTTGCCGAGGACGTGGACTTTGAGCTTGCCGTCGGTGCAGGTGGAGCTGATCGGGTTCTTGCCCCCCACGTTCCTTTTGATTTCCAGCGAGAACGAGGTGATCGACCCGCTACCGCCCGTGATCTGCGGGATCTTCGCCACCGCGAGGGTGCCGAAGCGACCGTGCTTGTGCTTGGTGATGGTCACCGTGGTCACGATCGCGCCCGAGATCGGGTTCGAGAAGTAGGCGTGGATGAACAGGGTCGTCTTGCCGCCCTTTTCGCCGCCGTTGAAGACGAGCAGCTTCGAGGGGACGTTGATCGGCTTCTGTTCGGCGAACGCCACCTGAGCGGTCGTCGTACCTTCGCCGATCAGCGCCGACTTGCAGGCCTTGAGGGCCGCGGTGGTGTCGGTCGCCTGGAGCTGGCCCGACTTGCAGGTCGGGATGCCCTTGGTATGGACTTCGCCGGACTTGTCGGCTTCCAAGATCACTTCGCGGATCGCCGGCGGATGGCTGCCGTCGGCCTCCTTGACTTCGCCGGACGCCTTCAGCGAGATCGGCGTCTGCTTGGTCTTCGACAGCGCCTTCGGGCTGAAGCCACCGTTCGCGGTCAATTCGAGGTTGCCGACTTTCACCGTGACGGGGGTTTCGCCTCCCGCGGCGGTGGCGATGCCGACCGCCGAGACGGCGACGAGCGCCCCCAAGGCGAGAACTATCAGCACGTGTTTGCGCATATCCCTATATCTCTCCTTTTGCGGCCCGCCCATCGGGGGCCATGGCCGTCGAAGCTTGCGTTAAACCATGGAACGGTCTTTGCGCGGGGGAACCTATACCACCCGCTCCCACTTCATAAACCCGAGAATCGGCCGAAAGAAGCGGTCGGGCGCTCGCTTCCTCGGGACGGCTAGTCGAGCCAGACGACCTGATCGCGATCGGGTCCGACGCCGACCAGCTTCACCGGCACCTTGGCGTACTCGGCGATGAAGCCGAGGTAGTCGCGCGCCGCGGTCGGCAGGTCCTCGGCGGTGCGGCAGGCGGTGAGGTCGACGTCGAAGCCGGGCAGCTCCTCGTACTCGGCGGTCGCCGAGTGGAGGATCGACTGGTGGTATGGAAACTCCTCCAGGATCGCGCCCTCCTTGGAGCGGTAGCGGACCGCGACCCGCAGTGGGCCGATTCCGCTGAGGACGTCGAGCTTGGTGATCGCCAGGGCATCCATCCGGTTCAGCCGCACCGCGTAGCGGAGGCCGACCAGGTCCATCCAGCCCGCCCGACGTTTGCGGCCGGTCGTCGTCCCGTACTCATGGCCCTGCTCGATGATCTGCTCGCCGACCTCGTCGTGGAGCTCGGTCGGGAACGGCCCGGCGCCGACCCGGGTCGAATACGCCTTGGCGATCCCCCACACTTCGTCGATGTCGGTCGGGCCGACGCCGGCGCCCACGGTCGCCGCGCCGGCGATCGGGTTGGAGGAGGTGACGAAGGGATAGGTCCCGTGGTCGAGGTCGAGGAGGGTCGCCTGGGCGCCCTCGAAGATCACCGTCTCGCCGCCGTCGAGGGCGTCCCAGCAGAGCTTCGCCGTGTCGGCGATATGGGGCTCGAGGCGGTGCCCGTAGGCGACGTGTTCCTCGACCATCGCGTGGAGGTCGGGACGCGGATCGACGACGCCGCCCATCGATCCCTCGGCGGCAGCTTTAGCTTCGTCGCCGGCTTCCTTGCGCAGTTTGCGTCGCTGCACCGACAGTTCGCGCAGCGCCTGCTGCTTCGGCTCGAGCGCGGCGCGGATCTTCGTCCGCAGGATCTTCTCGTCGAGCAGGTCCTGGACCCGGATGCCGAGCCGCAGCGCCTTGTCGGCGTAGGCGAGGCCGATGCCGCGGCGCGTCGTGCCGATCGAGTTCTTCCCCAGTTTGGTCTCGCTCGCGGTGTCGAGGAGCACGTGGTAGGGCATGATCAGGTGCGCGTTCGCCGACAGTTTCAGGTTGGCGACGGAGACCCCGGCGCGTTTCAGCCCGTCGATCTCGCCGAGCAGCACCCGCGGATCGACGACCACGCCGTTGCCGATGACGCAGGTCTTCTCCGAGTGGAGGATCCCCGAGGGGATCAGGTGGAAGGCGAAGGTCTCACCGCCGCGGACGATCGTGTGCCCCGCGTTGTTGCCCCCCTGGAAGCGGACGATCGTGGTAGCCCGCTCGGCGAGCAGATCGGTGATCTTGCCCTTGCCCTCGTCGCCCCACTGGGCGCCGACTATGACCACGCCCGGCACTGGGTG
>Ga0134125_10001384_pt1 | contig 29877 bp, 24 predicted proteins | sample KB31751_FD_96464 | JGI IMG/M metagenome (GOLD analysis project Ga0134125, IMG submission 96464) | Terrestrial soil microbial communities with excess Nitrogen fertilizer from Kellogg Biological Station, Michigan, USA - KB3-175-1 | ecosystem: Environmental > Terrestrial > Soil > Unclassified ... | reverse complement strand
CAGGGTGGCGGGATGGAATGCATAGTGATCGATGGTGACCGCTGGCTTCATCGCGGGCGCCGCTGCCGAGGCGGTCTGGCCCTCGTGCAGCAGTACTACGGCGCAAGCCATCACGAGCTGCAGGGCAGCGAGTGCGGCGAGGATCCGGGAAAGGCGGGAAACGGACTTCATCAGTGATTCCTTTTCAAGCGAGAGTCGTATCGGTGAGGGTGAACCGGTCTGCGACGACGTCGAGCCGCCGGATTCCCAACAGGGACTTCAGTTTGTCGGGCGGCACCTGCAGCGGGCCGGGTCCCGGTCCCACCCCGGGCGAGGGCTGCGGAAACGCGGTCGAATAGGCGGTGTGATAAGTCAGGTTGCCCTCGACCTTCTGGATCACCTGATGAATGTGCCCGTTGAGAATGGTCACGGAGCCGAACCGCCGCACTGCGGCGATGGCGGGGGCGGCATCCTCCGTGCCCCAGCCCCACTGCGGGTAGACGGACCACATGGGCATATGGGTAAAGAGCACGATGGGCGTGCTCGCGCTGCGGTGCCGCAGGTCCTCGTCGAGCCACTGCAGCTGCTCGGGGCCGAACCAGCCGAGTCCGGACTGCGTCAGTTTCACTACGTTGATCAGGCCCACGAAGTGCACGCCATGCGCATCGAAGCTGTACCAGCCGCCCGTGCCCTTGCCGCGTCCGAAGCGTTGGAAGAAGAGCTTCCCCTCATCGCCGATCGTGTCGTGCTCGCCCGGAACGTAAAATACCTCACGCCTCACGCCCTGCATGATGTCCGCGGCGGTGGCGAACTGCCCCGCCGCAGACAGATGGCTCACATCGCCGGTATGGATCACGAAGTCCGGCTTCACTGCCGCCATCCTCGCGACCGCTTCGGTCAACGTATCCTGCGCAGAGGGATGCGCTCCGGCCTTGAAGCCGATGTGCGAGTCGCTGATCTGCCCAAAGCTGAACCCCCGTACCTCTCCGGCGTCCGCCTCACTGCCCAGCCGGATCGCGCGGGGAACCCCGCCTGCAAACGTCCACACTATGCCGGCACCGCCCCAGAGCAGGTGCTTCATGGCCTGGCGGCGGCCCGCCCTGTTCGACCCTACAACTTTGCTCACGCTAAACCTCCGGAAGTGGCGGCCGCAGGAGTTTCGGACGCGGCGCCGTTGACGTGGAGGGAGATTCCCCGGGTGGGCCGGATATTCTCCGTCCGGCATGAAAAGTTCCGGGAATAAAGCGCCACCGGCCGCGATCTATAATCATTCAATGGGTACGGATGACGCCTTTACCGCCGTGGCGCTGCCACACCTCGACGCGGCCTTCAATCTTGCCCGCTGGCTCACCGGCAGCCGCGCGGACGCGGAGGATGTCGTCCAGGAGGCGATGCTGCGCGCGTTGACTTATTTCCCGACCTACCGCGGTGGCAGCGGCCGGGCCTGGATCCTTCAGATCGTGCGCAACACCGCTTACGGGGCGCTCAAGGCGCGGCGCGGCGAGCGCGTGGCGCAATACGGGGGCGCCGATGAGGTCGCGGCAATAGAGGACATTCCCGACCCGACCGACGATCCCGAGAAGGCGCTGATCATGTCCGACAACCTGGCGCGGATCGATGCGCTGATCGAGGCGCTGCCGTTGGAGCTGCGCGAAACACTCGTGTTGCGGGAGCTGGAAGAGCTGTCTTATCGCGACATAGCGCAGGTCACTTCGGTGCCCATCGGCACCGTGATGTCGCGCCTCTGGCGGGCGAGGAGGATGCTGGCGCAGGCAGCCGCGAAAGGAGACAGGCAATGACAAAACCGTCTGGAACGATTTTGGAGGGCGATAGCCGGCCCGAAGGCAGCGGCACAGGGACGGGGACGCGCAACACGGGCGATTGCGGCAAGCTCTTGCTGCTACAGGCGGAGCTCGACGGCGAGCTGGACGCGGCGCAGGCCGCCGCTTTGGCGGATCACCGTGCCGGCTGCCCGGTTTGCAAGCGAAACGAGGCACTCCTGGCTGCGACCCGTCGCGCATTACAGGGGGCTACCTATCACCGAGCCGGTCCCGAGCTCGTGCGCGCCCTTGCAGGCCGCATCAGTGCGGGGCAGGCGCCCCCGCGCCAGCAGGCGCCGCCGCCCCGCCGTGTGGCGGTTGGCTGGCAGGGACTCGCGGGCTTCGGTGCGGGCGCCGCTCTCGCGGCCGCGATCATCCTCACTCTCGTGCCCGCCGGACGGCCCGGGCTGGTCGCGGCGCTCGTGGATGACCATGTCAGGGCGCTGCAGCCGGGGCACCTGTTGGATGTGGTCTCGACGAATCAGCACACCGTAAAGCCCTGGTTCGACGGCAGGATCGATTTCGCCCCGCCGGTCAAGGATCTGACGGCCATGGGCTTTCCGCTCCTGGGAGGGCGGCTCGATTACATTCAAGGACGGACTGTGGCAGTGCTCGTGTACTCGCGGGGCAAGCACCTGGTCGAGCTCTTCCTATGGCCGGCCTCTCGCGGAGCGGGAGAGCCCGCGAGCACCGCACGCAATGGCTACAACGTCCTGCATTGGACGGCGAACGGTATGTCGATCTCCGCCGTCTCCGACCTCGATCCGGCGGGCATGGAGGAGTTTGTCAGGGATTGGCAGCGAGCACCCTGAATTCCGCGCGAGTGCCGTGCCCGCGGTGAGCGCCGTGATTGCGGCGGCTGCCGCGAGGGCTGGTGGCTGCCGCTAGGGCTGGCGGCTGCCGCGAGTCGTCGCGGCCGGCCGGGGCCCGGTCGATCCGTCAGCTATATCTTGCCGCGAGCGCCTTCGCCAGCTCGCCTCTGCCGGTCGCCCGCAGCCGCTCGATATAGGCAGGCAACTCGCCTCGCACGTGGAACGGGCCGCCTTCGAGAACGACATTCTCCAACGGATCGCGTCCCCGCGCCGCATCGCGGATCATCGCGGCGTGCCACTGCGACAGCAGCGTCAGCCCCCGAGCCGCGACCTCCGGCCGCTCCGCCGCGAGGTTGTGCTGCTCGAAGTGATCGCCGGCGAGGTCGAACAGCATGACATCGTCGAACAGGTGATAGCCCCCGTGCAGCGTGTTGATCAGCATCCAATGATCGAAGCGAACGCCGCGCTGACATGTCCAGGCGCCCTGGGAGACGACGAGGTAATCCCGGCCGGCATCCGCGCCCGCACGCAGAGTGGCCGCGAACGACTCTCCGTCCCAGCTCTCCGGGACTTTCTCGCCGAGCAGCTCCAGCAGTGTTGCCGTGACATCGATCTGGTAATGCAGGGCGCGCCGTCTGCCATGCCCCAATCCGGGCCACCTGAGGACCAGCGGAACGTGCGTGGTGTGCTCGTCCGCGGTCTGATGATCGCAGTAGATGTTGAGCTCACCCAGGGTCTCGCCGTGATCGGCGGAAATCATGATGGCGGTGTCCCCGTCGATTCCGAGCTCCCCCAGGAGTGCCAACAGCCTGCCCACACAGCGGTCCGCTTCGAGCACGCCGACGTCGTAGCCGTCGAACATCGCACGCACCGCCCTCATATCCGCCATCTCCTGCGGCTGGCGCGGGTAGTGTGCGCGGTCGTACTCGTTGGGCCGGAAGCCCCGGCCTTCGCGCGCGCTGTGCGGACCGCAGCCGTGCCAATGCTGGGCGCGTACCTCTTCAGTCAGCCACCCGGGAGGCGGCGAGTCCCTGAAGGGCTCGCCGTACGAGGCGGGGGCGCGGTAAGGCCCGTGGGGGTCCCACAGGTGCACGTGCAGGAACCAGTCATCTTCCAAGCCGCGCCGCTGCAGCCAATCGGAGGCAACCGCGTACACCTCTTCCGCAGTCTCCATTCCCCATTTGCCGACGTTGTAGGCTTCATCGAAGCCCGCATACCAGTGGAAGGCCGAATGGCGGTGCGCGAACGAGCTCACCGTGACGGTCCTCAATCCTTTCTCCCGCAGACGGTTGGGGAACGAGTCCAGGTGCAGGCGGGAGAAGAATCCCCGCGCCGGTCCGTCGATTGCCGGGTCGGCATCGGTGCCGCCATGATTGACTACGCCGTTGTGGATACCGAACCGGCCTGTCAGGAAGGCCGTGCGGCTCGGCAGGCAGGGCACGTCGGAGGCATAGACGTTCTCGAACACGAGCGCCCGGGCTGCGATGCGGTCGATGTTGGGGCTGGTCGCGCGTCGATAGCCATAGCAGCCCAGGTGGTCGGCGCGCAGGGTGTCGATGTCGATGTAGAGCAGTCGCATGGCGCCTTGGCTCCCCTCGATGCCCGATGGTTCCGCCGCAGCGCTCCCGGCGTTACGGCCTGATGTTGGCTGCAGTCTGCGGCAGCACCGCGCTTTGCTGAATCGGCCGCGCGGGTATGCCCGGGATCACGCGCCCGCCGTGTTGCGCCAGGGCGGCCGCGATGAGACCCCGCAGGCGCCGCACCACCGCAGGCTGCTGCGCGGCGAGGTTCGTCCGCTCGCCCGGATCGGCGATCACATCGTACAACTCATCGTGCAGGGGCGGCATGAAAGGGTAGTGGAGCGCGCCCATGTAGTGAATGAGCTTCCAGCGGCCCTCGATGACCGCGATCGAGCCGGTCTTCAGCGCGCCGAAGCGCGGATTCTGCTCGAAGTTCATGCTGAAGATGGCGCGATCGTCCTGCGGGGCACCCGCTTGCGTGCCGTCGCACGCGCCGAGCAGCGAGTGTCCCTCCCAGTCGCCCGGTGCGGCCACGCCGGCCAGGGCCGCCAGAGTCGGGGCAATGTCCGCCTGCTGCGCGGGCGCAGCGCAGCGCCTGCCGTCAGTCTCTCCCGGCAGCTTGATGATGAGCGGAACATGGATGATCTCGTCGTAGAGCCCGGGCCCCGTGTGCGCGCCGTAACCGTGCGCGAAACTCTCGCCGTGATCCGCTGAAACGACGATGGCTGTGTTGGGACCGAGGATCTGGAGCACGCGCTGCAGAAACGGTCCTACGTAGGCATCGGAATAGGCTACGGCCTCATCGTATCGTGCTTCGAGGACGTCAACCTGAGGGCGGGTCAGGCGCGATTGGATCCAACCCCAGTATGGCTCGGTGCTCGCTACGGTCCTGTCCTGCTTCGAGGCATCGAAACGTCCGAGCCATGGAGCCGGTACCGCGTACGGCGAATGCGGCGGAAAGAGGTGCACCCAGAGAAAGACCGGCTTGCTGCGGTCGACGCTCTGCAGCCAGTGCAGGGCCGGAATGATCGCCAGGCGCGGGTCGTGCTCGAGGTTGCGCGGCGGGCCGCGAAAGCGCGCCGCCAGGTCGTCCATTTCCTGCAGCGGCGACAGCTCGGAGGCGGCGCATACGTATCTCAGATACTGCGACAGGCCGTCGGCGCAGAGAGTCACATGGCCAATGCGGTCGGTGCTCGCGAAGCGGAAGTATTGTCCGAAGCCCTGCTTGGCGGCGCCCGCGATGGCGTTCGTCGATACGTAGCCGGTGCGATAGCCGGCACGCTCCAATACGGCGGGCAAAGACGTCTGCCGCGTGTACGTCAGCGGCCAGACAGGCAGTTGCAGCGCACGATTCGTCCAGGGCAACGTGCCGGTCAGAATCGTCGCGACTCCGGGAGTCGTGAAGTTGCCGTTCGAGTAGGCGCGGTCGAACGTCACCGCACCCTGCGCGAATTGCTGGAGCTCCGGCGTCGTCGGCCGCTGGTACCCGTAGAGGGACATGTGCTCAGCCGAAAGCGCGTCGATCGTGAGCAGGACGATGTTGGGACGGGCGGGGGTCGTGCTCACCGGAAGAGGCGTCGCCGTTTTCATCGGCTGTGCCTGGCCGGGATCGGCGGGGGCCGGTATCGGCAGCGCGGTGGTGGCAATCCGCGGCGGGCTGCCGGCGCCGCCACCGTGCCAGCCAAATATGGGCAGGCTGGCCAGCGAGAGGAGGCCGGCAGCAGTGCACACTGCGCCGATGGGCATCAGCGCACGCATGGCGGAACGTCCCTGGTCCGTCACGGCCCCGAAGATACCGCCCACCACGGCGATCCCCAGGGCAGCATTCGCTGAGAGTGGCAGCGTCCCATGAAACGTATGCAGCCAGGTGCGCAGACACCCGATCAGGGTAGCGACCACCACGACGGCAGCAAGCCCGAACAGGATCGCTCTAACCGCACTCGCGAGCACGGCGCCGAGTGGCCGGCGCATCGCCTCGAGCCCCTTGAGCGCCGCGAGCAGGACGAGCGAGCAGGGTACTACGACTGCCGCGAGGATGAGCCAGGCGGTCGCGTAGAGTGGCAGCAGATCGACCGCGCGGAAGCCGTAGAGATATTGCTCGCAGTGACTCGCGAAGGTCAGCGGCAGCGCGATGCCCAGGATCGCCGCCCCGGGCAGGGCAGCTATCCGCCAGGCGCCACGCTCATCATTCCGCATGTCCGCTCGGACGCCGGTCCTCCTGCGTTCCCCTGCCACGACCGCCGCGCACGATCGTTACCACCGCGTGCGCCAATTTCGTGCACGCACGTACTATCGTGCGTCGCAGAAAGGCGAATACGGAGCCGATCGCGATGAGCAGCGGGAACAGGAACTGGTAGATGGCCCCCGCCGAATTCGGATCGATGTAGGCGTAGGCAGGCCTCAGCGGTACACATGTGAGCACGGCGACGACAGCTGCCATGCCGATAAGGGTCGTGCGCTTCATAATCGTCCCAGTTGAGCAAGGGCTGTACCCGTCAGCCCTCTCCCTCGCCGAACCGCTGCCGGGCCGCGTGCATCACCCGATCGAGCTGCAGCACGGCCTCGTCGTTCGGCATTGCCGCGCGCTCGCCGCGGTGAATGGGGACCGTCGACAGGGCCGCTTCGATATCCGGGGCGGGCGCGCTCTCGTCGCGATCGCGCCTGGTGCCCGCGAATTGCAGGATTTGCCGCAGCACTCGCTCCGGGTCGGTCTGCAGTGCCTCGAAATCGACCCACAGCATCTGCTCGCGTGTCATCTCCCCGATACAGCGCTCGAGGACGCTGCTGCACGCCCGCATGGCTTCGCGCAGGAATCGTTGGAGGACATCGCCCGGACAATCCCACAGCGCGTAGACACGCGTCATCGCGGTCCACATCCTGACATTCGATGCCAGCACCTCTCCGGGATGACGTCCGATCCAGACGAAGCGCGCGCCGGGAAAAAGCTTGCGCAACGTCGGGATGCGGAAAGTATGGCCGGGCGATTTCAGCAGCAGGCGCGCGCCGCCATTGCCGGCGACACCGCACACGAAGGCCCGCCAGCGCTCGAGACTTTCCCCTTCATCCGACCAAGCTGTGGCGCCGCATTCGAGCAGGCGTCTCGGGTCGATCAGCCCGCGATATATCGAGTGCTCGCCGAGGAGCAGCAGCGCGAACTCATCTTCCTGCGGCCCCTCGGCGGCGATCAGACCCTCGTCCATGGGGCGCTTCACGGCTGCGGAGGGTGCAGGCGGTCCCGTCAGGAAACAGGTCGACGGATGAAAGCACTGCCAGGTCTGCGGCGCCACCCAGCCGCCGCAGGCGTTCACCAGCTCGTGCAGCACGGTCGTCCCCGAGCGCCACAAGCCGAGGATGAAGACCGGGTCGGCCGGCGGGTCACCGGGCTGCATTCGCTCCAGCTGCGTGCGCCAGTTGAGCTCGAACCAATGGGCGTGCCAGCGCAACCGCAGGCCGTAGCCGAGCGGTGCGCGGGCCGGCGCGCCGCCCTGGCGAATCCATTGCGCGAGCGCGTGCGAGCCGAACAAGGGTTGCGAGGCAGGTTCCGGCGGATTCGTCACCCCACGATAACTGCCTGGGCCACCCCTGCGTTCCACGGCCACGCCCGACGTGCAAGGGATATGCACTGGCATTGGACAGCGGCGATGTGGTCTCGCTCGCCGCCATCGCCATCGCCATCGCCATCGCCATCGTCATCACCGCACCGCTCGCGGCCACGGTGCCCGCGAAGCTTCCGGTGGAGGACTTGGGCAACGTGCAGCGCTGGCTGGCGCGGATGCAGACCTTGGATGCGTGGCAGAGGACCGCGCCCGAGAAAGCGCCGCGTTGAGTCCTGCCGGCTTCGGGCCGCCGTGGTGCGATCGCATGCACGGCGGCGGCATCGAACGCCCGGTAGCGCGCGCCCGCGTCGGGCAAATGACTAAAGGATCGTCGCCGTGACTCCCGCGAACACGTTGAATCCCGGCGCCGGCTCGAAGTAGCGGCCGTTGCCGTCATCCGCGATGACCGAGCCCGCATAGCGCCGATCCAGGATATTGTTCAGCCGGAGGAACACGCTGAATCGCGTCGGCCCGAGCTCCGTGGCATACCCGGCGCTGGCATCGAGCACCGGATAGGCGGCTGCGAACTCCGTGTTGGCATCGTTCACCGCGATCGCGGTGACGTACTGGCCGCTGAGGCTTGCACGCCAGCCGAGCGGCCGCCCCCATTCGATCCTGGCATAACCGTCGTTGTGCGGTACGCCCGGCAGGCGATTTCCGGACGCGACGAGCTGGTTGGGTTTCGCGCACGGAGTCGTGGCGCAGGTCATGTAGGCGTCCATGTAGATTGCATCGACATACGTGTAGGCGATCTGGGCGCGCCAGTCGCCGGTGAGGTGGTAGTCGAGCGAGACTTCGGCACCGCTGCGCCGCGTCCGTCCCGCGTTCTCATAGGTGGAGCGGCCGCCCGAGTTGCTGGCGACCACGATCTCGTTGCGGGTCCGGGTGTTGAACGCCGCGAGCTCCGCGGTGAGATTCCGCCGTAGCCTCAGTTTCGCGCCCAACTCGCTGTTGTCGCTGCGCGCCGGCCGCAGCGCAAAATTCAGCCCCGGTCCGCCGTCGGGCCGGTAGGCCAGCTCGGAAGCGATCGGCGTCTGGAATCCCTGCCCATAGGAGGCATAGAGATGAAGCCAGGGGCGGGCTGCGAAAAGCAGGCCCGCCACGGGCGAGCTGGCCGCGTACGAGACCGCGCCGCTATCGTTGCCATTGGTGGCGGTGATGAAGTGGTCCTGCGACAGGAAGCGCACCTCGCTGTGGCGGAGCCCGGCCGTCAGGGTCCACCGCGGGACGAATTCCCAGCTCGCCTGCGTGTACTCGTCGATGTTGCGGGCGATGTCGTTCTCGTTGCGCCGCAGGGCGCCGACGACCCCGAGTGTGCTGCCCACGAAGTTGTTGTAACCGCGGCGCAGCTCGTTCTGCGTATCGTAGCTCACGCCGACGACCCAGGAGAGGTGTCGGCCGGCGAGCGGCCCCTGCCAGGTCCAGCGCGCATCGGCGCCGCCGAAGTCCCGGTCGAGATCGACTACACCGCCGGAGCTCGTGGCCGGCTTCTGTGCGCCGACCGGAATCGAGAGGAACTGCAGCACTGAACGGTGGCCGTAATATCCCATCAATCTGAGCGACTGCCGGTCGCTGAGGCCCAGGTCGAGGACGAGCCCGCCCTGCTGCTGCTGCAGGCTCTTGCGCGTGTTGAATTGCAGGGCTGCCGAATCCGTCTGGTCCGGTCCGGCGGCGAACTCCGCTGCCGTGAGGCCCAGCGGATCATTGGAGTCCGGCCGTGACAGGACGTTGGCGATGAAAGTCAGCTTGCCGCGCGCGCCGAAGGTGTAATCCACCTTGCCGTTGAGGGACTCGTTGCGCGCGCTCTGATGCGGCCGATAGCCTTCGAAGAAGAAGTGCGTGAAGGCGACGTTGTAATCGAGCGGCCCGGCGGCATCGCTGGCATCTACTCCGGCGCGGAAGGTGCCGAAGCTCCCATAACCCACGTCCGTCCGCACTTCACCGGGCAAGGCTCCATCGGCCGTGAAGATCTGAATGACCCCGCCGGAGGAGTTGCCATACAGGGCCGAGAACGGCCCGCGCAGGACCTCGATGCGCTGCGCCGAATCCAAATTGAGCTGCGAGACCTGGCCCTGGCCGTCGGGCCCGGTTTGCGGAATGCCGTCCTGATAGATGCGCACACCCCGGATGCCGAAAGTCGAGTTCGCTCCGATGCCGCGGATGGAGATCTGCTGATCCTGCGCGTAATTGTTGCGGTTGCGCGCGAGGAGGCCCGGAACGAAGCCGATATCGTCCGCGAGGTTTACCCCCAGGGCATCTTCGCGCAGCTCTGCCGCAGGGACATCGCTGATGGATGCCGGCACATCGAATGCCGGCGCGGCCACGCGCGTGGCCGTAATCACGACGTCCGCGAGCGGCGGCGTCTCGGCGGCGTCTGCGCGGCCGGTCCAGAGCGCGGCGGCGCCCCAGAGCAGACCGAGCGCCGCCGCCGCGGACCGGTTTTCCGAGGCGCGTTCTCTCTTACCGGCGGAGCTCGACAGGAGGCGTTGTTGTTGCATCGCAAATCGGCGTGACTGAGTAGAGGGCAATTATTGCGCGACGGCGCCGCCGGTTCCATCGGCGGCCGGGCTTCGGTCCCTGGGGCTGTACCGGCCGCGAGACAACTCCGCGGCGCTTAGAGATTTTCGCTAGGCACGGTCGCGATTTTCGCCATGGCCGCACGCTTGCCGGATGGCACTGCGGAAGCTCGCGCCGCCAGCCGGATGGCAAGCGGAAGCACAGGTCGCCGGCTCGATGGTGCTGCGGACAGCGAGGGTCCGGAGCACGCTCGCCGCCGGCACGGGCGTGGCGTACGGTGAGTCCCGGCACGATCCACAGCGAGGAGCCGGCGATGAGCACTCGTGCATTTGCGGCCATTCCCGCCAACGCACGTGGCGGCAAGCCACGACGCAGCGGCCTCACGGAGATCCGTGGGCCTTACTACACCATGATGGGTCCGCGTTATCTCGAGGACATTCTCGAGACGGTCGGCGATTACGTCGACGGCCTGAAGTTCGCCGGCGGCTCGTTCTCGCTGCTGCCCCGCAGTGTTCTGGAGCGGATGATCGCGCTCGCGCATCAGCACCAGGTATATGTATCGACCGGAGGCTGGATCGAGTACGTGCTGCGCCAGGGGCCGCGCGCGGTGCGCGACTACCTCGCGGAGGCGAAGGCGCTCGGATTCGATGTGCTCGAGATCTCGACCGGCTTCATCAGTCTGCCGCAGGACGATCTGCTGCGCCTGGTGGCGCGGGTTCGGGAGGCGGGAATGAAGCCGAAACCGGAGCTCGGCATCCAGTTCGGGGCGGGCGGCAGCACCGCCGCCGCGGAGCTCGCCGCCGAAGGGGTGCGCGATGCCGATTGGGTCATCGGGCGCGCCAAGGCATGCCTGGCCGCCGGGGCCGAGATCATCATGATCGAGTCGGAAGGCCTGACCGAGAACGTCGACCGCTGGCGCGTCGACGTGGTCTCGAAGATCGCCGAAGGCGTCGGCCTCGACAATGTCATGTTCGAAGCTGCCGATCCCGCGGTGTTTGAATGGTACCTCAAGCATTACGGCATCGACGTCAACCTGTTCGTCGACCACAGCCAGATCGTGCAGCTGGAATGCCTGCGCGCGGGAATCTGGGGTACGCACGGCACCTGGGGCCGGATCGCGAGCTTCAAGGACAGCGGGGCGTAACGCCGCCAGCGTCCGACCACGGGCCCTGGCGCCCGCAAACCGGCGACGGGCGCAGGCGCCCGTCGATCGGCCCGGCGGCGGTCGCCGGTTCAGTCCGCTTCCGGAATCACGGTGACGGATTGCCGTTTGCCGCGGCGCAGCAGCTGAACCTCGATAGCGTGACCCGCGAGCTCGGCCGTCAGCAGCCGATGTAGGCGGTCGACGCCGGTGATGGACTCGCCATCGAGGTCCAGCAGGAGGTCGCCTTGCTCGAGCCCTGCCCGTTGCGCCGGGCCGTCCGGAAGGACCTCAGAAACCATCACGGCGCTGGGTTCGATCCGCTCGAGCGCCCGCAGCACCCGCCGATCGAGCGCGATCGTCTGGCCCGCGAGCCGCAGCCGGCTGCGCCGCACGCGCCCGTGGCGCATCAACTGGTATGCGACCTCGATGGCGGTATCGATGCCGATGGCGAAGCAAATTCCCTGCGCGCCGCCCGCCACGGCGGTGTTGATGCCGATCACCTGGCCCGCGGTATCCGCGAGCGGGCCCCCGGAGTTCCCGGGATTGAGCGGCGCGTCCGTCTGGATCACGCTCTCGACCAGGCGTCCGGAGGCCGTGCGCAGCGTACGTCCCAGCGCGCTGACGATCCCGGCCGTGACAGTCGCTTGATAGCCGAGCGGATTGCCCACGGCGATCACCAGCTGGCCGACGCGCAGACGCGCCGAGCTGCCGAAGGTGGCGTGGGGAAATCCGCCGCCGCTCAGCCGCAGCACGGCGAGATCGGTCGCCGGATCGTCACCCACCCGAACCGCTTCGCAGGTGCGGCCGTCGGACAGCGATACCAGCGCTGTCTCGGCGCGCTGCGCGACATGGCTGTTCGTCAGCAGGTATCCATCGGGAGTGTAAATGACGCCGGAGCCCGCGCCGCGTGCGCGGCCGCTCGCCGAGCGCAGTTCGATTCCGGCAACGGCAGGGCCGACGCGCTCGACGCTTCGCGAGACGAGTCGCGAGTACGGATCGAGCTCGGCCTCCAGGGCTTCGGCTTGCAGCATAGGGTCAGCATCGGGTCCGACCCGGTGTTTTCCACCCGGCCAAACGGCCGGGTCATTCCCGGCCGTCCGGCCGGTACCGTCGCAGGGTGGCACGCACCAGACTTCCCGCTATCCTTAAGCGGAGAATCCCATGACTCAGGAACCCAACCTTCTCGGCGCGCTCTCCGACGTGTTGGTGGCACGATTCGCCGCCGCGCGTGACAGCCTCGCCGCGATCAAATTATCCGAAAGAGCTCATCTCGGTGCGATCGTATGGCAGCACGACGTACTGGTGACTTCGGAGCAATCGCTTCCAAGGCGCGACGCGCTCGATGCTGTCCTCGCCGACGGTACGCCGGTCTCCGGCAAGCTGGCCGGGCGCGATCCCTCCACCAATGTGGCCGTCATCCGGCTCGACAGAGCCGTTCAGGCCCCGAAGCTGTCAGCATCCCTCCCTCGGCTCGGCGCCCTGGTGGTCGCGGCCGGATCGGACGGAGCCGGCCACCCGAGCGCCCGGCTGGGCACGGTGAACGCAGTCGGCCCCGAATGGCACAGCATGCGAGGCGGCCGGATCGAGGCGCGCATTCAGCTCGACATCCGGCTGGCGGCAAGCGAGGAGGGCGGACCCGCTTTCGATGCCGCCGGCGGTTGGCTGGGAATGACCACATTCGGTCCGCGCGGACAGGTGTTGGTGATTCCTGCCGCGACCGTGGAGCGCATTACCCCCGCGCTGCTTGCCAGTGGGCGCATCCCGCGTGGCTGGCTCGGCGTCGCGTTGCGCCCCGTCGCGGTTCCCGACGAGCTGCGTGAGGCTGCTGGCGAGGCGACCGGCCTGATGGTCATGTCCTTGAGCGCCGAAGGTCCCGCCGCCAGAGCCGGTGTTGTTCCCGGTGACATCATCCTTTCAGTGGACGGTACATCTGCGCGCCGCCTGCGCAGCATCCTCGCGCATCTGGGAAGCGACAGCGTCGGCAAGTCGGCTTCGCTGCGCGTGATTCGCGGCGGCGCCGTCATTGCCGTCGAGGCCATGATTACCGAGCGGCCCGAGGCATGACAGAGCCCGCCGCCGGGTCGCCCGCGCTGAGCTTGCGTGTCGCGATCGTGGCCCGCGGCGCAGATCGGATCGCCACGCTGGCGAAGGTGCTGCAGTCGTTGGGACATCAGGTGGTCGACAGCGAAGGCCAGCCGGACGCGGTGCTCGCCGACCGACAGCGGCCGGCGGACGCCCGATATCCGACGGTCGTGTTGGGCGGCACTGACGCCGAGGCGGAGGGGCTTCTCCCCGAAAGCGCCGGAGCTGCAGAGATCGACGCCGCGCTGCGTGCCGTGGCGAGTGGTCTCATCGTCAGATTTCCCGAGGCGCGAGCCTCCGGATTCAGTGCCGTTCAGGAAGCCGACTCTCGTACACTCCTGACGCCGCGCGAAGCGCAGGTCCTGGACGCCATCGCTGATGGCCTGACGAACAAAGCCATCGCACGGCGCCTCGGCATTTCCCTGCATACCGTGAAATTCCACGTCGAGTCGCTGTTTCGCAAGCTCGGCGCGGGCACCCGCGCTGAGGCGGTTGCGAGGGCGGGCGAGAGGCGCCGCGAAGAGACGATCGATCTTTGACCGTGGCTGGCGCTGCCTCAGATATGCTGCTGCTGCCGGTGCTCCAGATAGGCACGAAGGACCGCGTGGTCCAGATGCTCCGGCCGCGCGGCCAGGGCCGCGGCACCCAGTGCATGGAGCGCCCGCACATTGGCCGCGAGGGTGTTGCAGTAGTCGACCGCCTGCGGCCGAGCTGCCGCCGGATCAGCCTTCCTGTGCTGCGGGCCTCTGAGCAGTGAAGATCCTCCGCACCGCCTCCATGTCGTCCGCGTCCTCCGCGCCCTTATCGTCCCGGTAGCGCTTCACCCGCGCGAGCCGCAGCGCCATGCCGCCCGGATACCGGCTGCTCGCCTGCAGGTCGCTGAAAGCGATCTCGGCGACGAGCTCCGGTCGCACGTATACCGTCCACTGATCGCGATGGGTCTCGCGCGAGAGCAGCTCCTGCGTTTGCCATGCCAGCATTGCGTCCGTCAGTCCCTTGAAGGTCTTGCCCAACATCACGTACCGGCCCGTGGCCGGATCTCGGGCGCCGAGATGCAGATTCGACAGCTTGCCCGTGCGGCGCCCGTGTCCCCATTCGGCAGCCAGCACGACGAGGTCGAGCGTGTGGGCACGCTTGATCTTCAGCCAGCTCGCACCCCTGTTGCCGGCCTCATAAGGCGAATCGAGCGCCTTCGCCATCACCCCCTCGTGGCCTGCCGCCAGTGCCGCCTCGTAGAAGGAGCGCGCGTCCGATTTTTCGGCGGTGACGATCTGCGGCACACGCAAGGACGCCGGAACCACTGCGGCAAGCGCGGCGGATCGCTCGCGCAGCGGCCGGTCCGCAAGGCTGAGGTCATCGACCCGCAGGCAGTCGAAGAAATATGCGCGAACCGGCAGCTCCGTCAGCAGCTTCTCCACTTCGAGCCGGCGGCCGAAGCGGCGCATGGTGATCTGGAAAGGATGCGGCCGTCCTGCGGCATCGTACGCGATGGCCTCGCCATCCAATACCAACGCCCGCGCGGGGAGGCCGCGGACGGCTGCCGTGACTTCGGGCAGTGCGTCCGTGACCTCGTTGAGGGTGCGCGTATACAGACGCACCTGGTCACCGTCCTTGTGTGCTTGCACTCGCGCTCCGTCCAGCTTCCACTCCAGCGCAATCTCCCCGTCCAACTCCTCCATCGCTTCGTCTACGTCCGCCGCCGTCTGCGCTAGCATTGGCGCTACCGGCGAGAAAAGCTGCAGCTGAAACCGACCGAGGGCCTCAGGCTTTTCGGTAATGGCCGAGAGAGCGACTTCGCCCAGACTGCGTGAGTACATGGCCGCCCGCCGCACCTGCGCGACCGGGACGCCCGACGCGGCGGCGATTGCGTCGATCATCACTCCGGTGAGAGCTCCCTGGCGCAGCTCGCCAACCAGGAGTCGCAGAAGGAACGTACGCTCCTCGGCTGTGGCCCGCGAGAAGAGGTCGCGCAGCGCTTCGCTACGGCGCGCCGCTGACCCGCCGCCGCACATGCGCGCCAGCTCTGCGATGCGCCGGTTGGTCTGCTCGACGGACAGACCCGCCTCCTCGAGCGCCGGTCCTGCCGCAGCCACTGCCGCCTGCAGCGCCGCGTATCCGACACCGATCCGGCCCTGCGGCAGATCGCCCGCGAGATAGCTTACGGCGATGGCGATCTCCTCCCGTGGCAGGCCGGCGAGGAGGCGGGCGATTTCGCGGACTTTCGCCAGGCGGGAAGCAGTCCCGCTGACGCGGGAAGAAGTGCTGACCAGCTCGGCAAGCAGAGTCATGCCCACGATATTGTATGAAGCGCCCGTTCCGGGCTACTGCCCGGCCCGTGCTGTTTGGGCAACGGGCGGTATTCTTACCCAAAGCTCCGCCACGTGCGGCGGCGGGGCACATCCTGTGCCGGGGAGCGTGGCGTTCAGCTCAGCTCTGGAACGTCCCGATCGTTTCCGCCTGCGCGATGACGTGCGGCTGCGCTGCATCGAGCACGTCCTTGACGCTCGCGCCGCCCGGCAGGCTGAGCTCCGGAACGTCGAGGGCGAGCAGGCGGAAGTGGTAGTGATGGGTGCCGTGACCATGCGGCGGCTGCGGGCCGTCATACGCGCGATTGCCGAAGTCGTTAACGGCCATGCCGAGGGAGGGTGCTGCCTTGGGTGAGCCGGTGGCCTCGCCAAGGCCCTGGTACGACGGCGGCACGTTGTAAACCGCCCAGTGTCTGAAGGTACCCTTGGGTGCGTCCGGGTCCTCGACGACCAAGGCGAAGCTGCGCGTGTTGCGGGGCGCGTCCTGCCACTCGAGAGGCGGCGAGACATTGCCGCCATCCTTACTGTAGCGCTCCGGGATCCGCTGGCCATTGGGGAAGGCCGGGCTCGCGACGCTGAGTGCCATGTTGTGTCTCCTCGCTGTAGGCGAGCGACAGGATGCAAGCGGCGGACCCGGGTGCCCCTTTCGGGCGATTCACCCGCCGACGGCACGCCTGATATAGTTCCGCAGCCCATTACAAGCGGAGGGAACGATCATGAGAATCGGAGTACTCGGCTCAGGCAGCGTTGGCACGACACTGGCCGGCGGGTTTCTCGCCCACGGGCACGAGGTGATGGTCGGCTCGCGCGAGCCGGACAAGCTGCGCGAGTGGGCCCGACAGAACCGCGGCGCCCGCACGGGCACTCCCGAGCAGACCGCGCAGTTCGCGGAAGTCGGCGTGCTGGCCGTCAAGGGCACGGCAGCTGCCGCGATGGTGCGCCTCGCCGGACCGGCGAACCTGGCCGGAAAGCCCATGATCGATGCCACCAATCCGATCGCCGAGGCACCCCCGGTAAACGGGGTACTGCGATTCTTCACCTCTCTCGAAGACTCGCTGATGGAGCAGCTGCAGCGGGAATTCCCGCAGATCCGCTTCGTGAAAGCGTTCAATTCCGTCGGCAGTGCGCGCATGGTCGACCCGGTGTATGCCGCGGGCAGGCCGACCATGTTCATGTGCGGCGACGATCAGCCCGCCAAGGACGTGGTCGCGCGGCTCCTCGACCAGCTCGGTTGGGATGCAGAGGACATGGGTGGCGTCGAGGCCGCACGCGCCATAGAGCCGCTGTGCATCCTCTGGTGCATCCCTGGATTTCGTCACAACCAGTGGACGCACGCGTTCAAGCTCCTCAAGTGACCGCCCAAGTCGAGATCAGGGACATACGGCGCACGGACCATGAGGGGTGGCGCCCTCTCTGGGACGGTTACAACGCCTTTTACGGACGCGCCGGCGCGGCTGCCCTGCCGGAGCCGATCACTCAGGCGACCTGGGAGCGCTTCTTCGATCCCGCGGAGCCCGTGTACGCGCTGGTGGCGGAGCGGGAGGGCAGGGTAGTGGGCCTCACGCACTATCTATACCACCGCAGCACCACCCGCCTGCGCGACGTCTGTTACCTGCAAGATCTCTTCACGGTGCCCGAGCTGCGCGGCCTCGGCATCGGAAGGCGATTGATCCATGGCGTGTACGACGCCGCGCGCGCTGCTGGCTGCTCCCGCGTGTACTGGCAGACGCAGGTGACCAACCAGCCCGGCCGCGCGCTCTACGACCAAGTCGCGCAGCACCAGGGTTTCATCGTCTACACGCACGAATTGACGTAGGAGCAGCGCTACCCCCGGATCTGCCGGGGGTCGTCAGGGTCAGATGCAGCATTGGGTCGCAAACCTCGGGCCACGGGTCCTCTTCCTGCTCGTGCTGCTGCAGCAGGCGGGCGTGCCCTATCCCATCACGCCCGTACTCATCGTGGCGGGCGCGCTTTCGGTGCACGGACATCTGCCGGCCGTGGCGGTGATCGGGCTCGCGGTCGCCGGGGCGCTCATCGCCGATCTGGGTTGGTACGCGGCCGGCTTTCGTTTCGGCGGCCGCGCTCTGAAGGCCTTGTGCGCGCTCTCGCTCTCGCCCGACTCCTGCGTCTCGCACACCGAGCGTTGGTTCGGGCGCTTCGGTACGCGCGTCCTGGTCATCGCCAAGTTCGTGCCCGGACTCGGCCTGGTCTCGACGGCCATGGCCGGCGTCGCGCGCGCGAATCTCGACGGCTTCTTCCTTTACGATCTCATCGGCAACTGTCTCTGGGCGAGCACGGCAGTCTGTCTGGGCGTCCTGTTTCACAACGCAGTAGACGATATCCTGCGCACCCTGGCAGAGCTCGGCTACTGGGGCGTCGCGCTGCTCGCCGCCGCGCTCGCAGCCTTCATAGCCGTGAAGCTCTGGCAGCGGTACACGCTCATCCGCGAGCTGCGCTCCGCGCGCATCTCCGTCGCGGAGCTCAAGGAGTTGGTAGACCGAGGTCCGGCGCCCGTCATCATCGATGCGCTCGCACCTACGAGCCGGCAGCGCGAAGGCATGATTCCCGGGGCGATCCGCGTGGAGGAGCTGCGGCTCGATGCCGGCACCGCGACAGTCCCTTTCAATGCGGAGGTGGTCGTCTATTGCGCCTGCCCCAACGAGGCCTCCGCCGCGCGCATCGCGCAACAGCTGATCCGCATGGGGTGCATTCGTGTGCGGCCGCTGACGGGCGGCATCTTTGCCTGGAAGGATGCGGGCTTCGACATCGAGATCGTGTCGGAATCCGGAATCGCCGCGGCGACCCGCGCGGCTATTTGAGTTGCCTGGAGAAGAAGGCCACCGCCAGATCTGCGGCACGCTCGTGAATCCGCTGCCGATCGATGCCGGGAGCATCCTCGCAGAGCTCTGGCTGCGCCTTCCTGCCCATCGAAGTGCAGGTTGCGAAGAAGGTGTAGTGTCCGGCGCCGGGAAACAGGACGAGGCGGCTCCCGGGAATGTGCGCCGCGAAATACCTGGCGTTGGCGGCTACCGGCGCGATCGCGTCGGCCGAGCCGGCCACTATTTCGGCCGGAATGGCGATCCTCTGCAGGCTATCGGGCCTGAACACGGCCGCCAACGCCGGCGCGATCGCGAATACCGCGCGCACTCGCGGGTCACGGTAGTTGGCGCTCGCGCCGCGGACCGCCGCCCGATACCCCGGGTCCGTTTTGAGCAACTTCAGGACCGTCGGGACCAGCGTCGGAAATTCCGGAGGACTGGCGCAGCGACGGTCCTGCGGATGGCTGCTGCATAAATCGAAGAAACGGGGCGAGGTTCTGCCGCCGGCGATTTCGATCATGGTATAGCCGCCGAGCGAAAAGCCTGCGGCGCCGATGCGCCGCGCATCGATGCGGGGGCTGAACTCCCTGTCGACCAACATCCCGTCGATCACCGCGCTCAAGTCTTTGGCCCGCAGCCACCAGAGTGTAAATCCCTGCGGCGTATACGGCTCGAGTGCGTTGTTTCCGGGATGGTTCACCGCTGCCACGATGAATCCATGCGCGGCGAGCCGGGTGCCGAGCCAGGCCAGGGCCGGCGCCGAGCCGCCCGTGCCATGGGAAATCACGATCAGCGGAAATCGCGTCGGCGAGCGCGCGAGAGCGGCCTCAGGCGCAGCCTTGCCGGCAGCAGCCAATGGATGCTGCGGCGCTCTCAACCACTGCGGCTGTTCGTCGGCAATCTCAGCCGCCGGATACCACACGGTCGCGTGGAGTGAGCGGGTTTTGGAGCCGCGCCAGTCGTAGGGTTCCTGTGGGACGAACTGGCGATAGGTCACGCCAACCTTGTAGGTAGTCGCCATTGCATCCGCTGCCACGGCAGCACTGGAGAACCAGGCGGCGACGGCACCAAAAAGCAGGGCGCATGACAGCGCGCAGGATCCCGCGATCACCATCGGCTTGACCATGTCGTATTCCCCGCTCAGCTCGCCCGCGTTGCATCGACGGCCGCAGTGGACGCCGGCGTCACGGATTCATGATCCGTGCGCCGCCGCAGCGATGCCCCCACGAGGCCCAGTCCGAGCGCCAGGCAAAGCCAGCCGAAGACATCGCCGACTCGGTCATAGAGCGTCGCTCCCCCGCGTCCTGCGAGCGGCAACTCACCGACGAGAGTAGTGAATCCCGCCACGGTGGGCGTTTCGGCCACTACGCGCCCGAAACGATCGTTCAGCGTCAGGAGTCCGTCGCGTGCGCTTCTTGCCATGGGCACTCCATTCTCGACGCTGCGTAACACTGCATCGCGCGCATGAAACCAGGCGTCGGCGCCGAAGTCCCAGGCGGGCACCGCCAGAAGTCTCGGGCGGGTCGAGCGCGCGTCCTGGCGGAGCATCCGTTGATAGTCCATGTCCAGGCAGATCTCGAGCCCCGTTCCGTTCGGCAACACGACCGGTCCCGATCCTGGCTTGAACACCGAGGACTCGAGCACCGGGACCAGGTGCCGCTTCTCGTACGTTGCCGGAGCCGCCGCGCCGGGGCTGAAAGCCCACGCGACATTGTGCGGCGCGCCATCCACTGATGCCGCAAAGCCGCCCACGAGCGTCGCACCAACCGCTTGTGCCGCCGCAGCGAGCTTCGCTTGGGCGAGCTCTTGCTGGGAGGGATCGATCCGCGAGATATTTTCGGGCAGCACCACCAGCTGCACGCCACGGCCGCGCAGGCTTTCGATTTGTGCGGCATAGCTATCGACCGCCGCAAGCTCTGCCTTGTCGTCCTCCTTCTGGTGCGGGCCCACCGCGGCGTTGCTGTCGATCAGCGCGACCCGCAGACTGCCAGTGGCGGGGGTGGAGATGCGCCAATAGCCGTAGGCAGCGTTGGCAACAAAGAGCGCGAGGGCGATGGCGGCGGGAGCTGCCTGGCGCGTTTTCAGACTGAGTGCCACTCCCGCGGCCACAGCGCCGACGAGGAAAGTGACGGCGCAGAAACCGAGCAGCGCCGTGCTCTGAACCAGCACCGGTGCGCTGACCTCAGCCGCTGCGGGCGAGCCGATCGATCCGGCGGTGCCGACCACCGACAGGAGCAGATCGAACGCGGTCCACAGCGCCGCAAAAGCCAGCATGGCGGGTATCGTGCCGAGCGCGTGACGGACCCGCCTCGCGCCCATCACCGCGAGAGCGAAGAGCAGCCCCGGGACGATCGGGTAGAAGGCCAACACCGGGAGCGGCAGGATGCCGCCGTAGGCTCGCAGCATGTTCAGCGTTCCGAGCGCGAACGCCACCCAGGATGCGAGGAACGCAATCCAAGCCTTGGATTCGCCGAAGGCCAGCCAGAGGAGAGGCACCGGCGCGATCCAGACGAGCCACCACTGGGCGCCGAGCCCCAGGGAAAGATAGAACCCCACCGCGCTGAGCAGTGTGCAGACGATCGCGATCATCAGGATTTCTCCACCATGAATGACTGAAACACGCGCCGCATGGCCCGGTGATACAGCGCGCGGAACTCCTCCTCGCCGCCGGCGATGCGTCCGGCGCGGTAGAGGGTCACGAGGCCCTGGCTGAGGGCCGAGTTGATCAACATGATCTCGATGGGCGGTGCGCCCGCGACCTTTCCCTCACGGATCGCTTGCTGCAGCGCCTGGAGCTGGACGTTGCCTCCCGGCGAGCGGCCCGCCGCGAAGTCATCGGGATAGCGCCGCGCCTTGCGCGAGGGGAGGAGGAACGCAGCCTCGAAGCGGCGCGGCTCGCACAGCGCAAAATCGAGGAACGCCGCGCCCATCTGCTCGACCCTCGCGATCCCTTCCGCCGGCGGTAAGGCTGCGACGCGCGCCGACCACTCCTCGAGAGCGTCGAGCACCAGCGCGTCCACGAGCGCCTCCTTGCTCTCGAAATGCCGGTAGATCGCCATCGGCGTAATGCCGACCTTGGCGGCGACATCGCGCAGCGACAGCCCCTCGAGCCCGTGCCGCTCGAAGGCCTTGCGGGCCGCAGCCAGGATCCTGTCGCGAGTCGTCATGTATACAGTGTATACATGACGGGCGGGCGCGGCAAGTCTCGCACGCGGCAGGCTCCAAGCGGCAGGCCCCAAGCGGCAGGGCTGCGCCGGCCCGGGGGTGCCACGCCGTGGAGGACTCAGGGCTTCAGGCCGTAGACGTCGAGCTCTCCCGAGGCGCTCGTCGAGCCGTACTCGCCGCCGGTATTGTTGCCACGCGTCCCGACGTACACCTTGCCGTTGGCGATCGTTGGCACGGTGAACTTGACCGCATTACCCGCATGGTCACCACTCGCATCGGCGCTGTTCCACAGCTCGTCGCCGATGTTCGTCGCATTGTAGGCGTGCAGCACCGCGGGACCGCACCCGGGCGAGTCTCCCGTGCAGTATTGACTGTCGTCCAGCACCCAGAGGATTCCGTTCGTGCTGCCGTCCGCCGAGATCGAGGGCGTTCCGCCCGGCCATTGATAGCCGCCGGACGGAGAGGATGCTCTCGCCGCGAGGCTCAGCTTGGCAGTGGCGGGATTGAGCGTATAGGCCTGGAGCGGTTGCGCGGCGGGTGCCAGATAGTAGCGGTCGTTCCAGATGGCCCCCACCGAGAAGATCACTCCGGGAATCCAGCCGCCGCTGTTGGTGACGTCGGTGCCCGCGCTGAGCTCCTGCCATGCTGCGCCGTCCCCGAACCCGCCGAGGTTGTCGCGATTGAAGACATAGAGGTTACCGTCCTTGCCGCCTGCGATCGCAATGTGAGTCAACGCGCTGCCGGCGGGCAGGTCGGCGAGGACCGTGGCGCCGCCGGAGCCGAAGTCGATGTTGTACAGCTGATCGGTATTCTGATCGGAGGGCGTGAAGTACCCCTGGACCTGCAGACCGCGGGACAGTTGCAGCAGCGAATCGCCGTAGTCGTCGTTGGGTGCGGTGGCGCTGTTCGCATCGAAGGCGCCGTTGCTGGTCAGCACGTAGATCCGTCCCTGCTCGTCGACCGCAGGTGCCGCCCCGCTCATCCAGATGCCGTTCTCGCCCGCGTTCGGCGCGGCATTGAAGACTGCGGCCTGTGTGAAGGCGGACCCGTCGTATGTATAGCCGATCAGCCATCCATAAAAGGGCTGCTCGTCCTCGTGCGAGCCCCACGCGATGTATATCGTTCCGTCGACGAGGACGAGGCCTGCACGCTGATTCTCCATGAGCGGCGAGAAGGTGACGCTGGAGCCGCCGTACGCGGTGCCCGGCACGGTGGCGGCGATCGCCACTGGCGAACCGGGCTTCTCGGCACCTGTGCTGATATCGATGGCGTGCAGCCGCTGATAGAACGCCGTGCCCGCGGCGTTCATGGAGACCGAGACTACGTACAAGGTGTTTGTCGCGGGATCGATGACCGGCGTACCCGTCACGCCCGTCTCGGGAGTCAGATCGCCGTAACCCTTGCCCACCAGATAACCGCTCCTCCCCGTGGGGATGGTCGTCTCGGTTCCCGTTCCGCCATGGCTGATGTCGATGAGGCTGACCCGCCAGAGCGAGCGGCACGGGGTGGCATCGGCATCGAAGGCGTAGAGACTGTCATGCTCCGTGGCGACGTACACGACGTTGTGCGCCACGCCATTCACCAAGAGGTTGGATACCCACAGCGGCTGAGCGTAGACCGCTCCGTCGACCGTACAGGAAAAGAGCTTGCCGAAGCTCGAGGAGCTCACATCGGCTGGCGTCAACGCATACTCCTGTTGGTTTACTCCGTCGCGCGCCAGGTCGTTGTGAAAGGTGTACACCCCCGGAAGATCCGTGACGCCGATCTGGATGGAAGCGCTCTGGGTCGGGTCTATCGTGCTGCTGGCTGTAATGGTGTACACCCCTGCGGCCGGAGGCCCGGTGAGCGTGACTTGCGCGCCGCTGGAACTGGTGGCGGAGCTGAACGAGCCGCCCGCGGGCGTCATGCTCCACGTGACTCCGGTGGAGTCGCTCGTGGTCCCAGTGAGAGTGAGCGGCTGGCCGACGGTGAGGCCCGCCCGGCGCGGCGAGATCGAGATCGCGATCTTCCCCGGACTGATGCTGAGCGTGCAGGTCGCCGACGCGGTCTGCGTTTTCGAGCTCGAGTCGCTCACCTGGAAAGTCAGCGAGAGCTGATTTGCCGGCGCGGAAGGGGTTCCCGTGATCGCGCCGGTGGCGGCATTGAGTGCCAATCCTGCTGGCAGCGTGCCGCTGGCCAGCGACCACTTGTAGGGGGAGGTGCCGCCGTTTGCCGCCAGTGTTGCCGCGTAGGCATTCCCGACCGTTCCGGCGGGCAGGCTGCTGGTGGTGATGACGACGGGGTTCGGTGCGGGCGGCGGGTTTGATGGCGGCGCCGGATTCGACGGCGGCGTGGAATTGCCGGAGGTTGACGAGCTTCCCGAGGGTGGATCAGAGCCGCTCTGCGCGGGTGCGGTCGAGCTGCCGCCACAGCCGGCGAGTGCCAGTGCGATCACTGCGAGCGGCACCACCCCTGTTGTTGTAATTCTACCAAGCTTCATCGTTCTTACCCCGCTGCGCCGCCGCGCGGATGCGGCGACGAATCGAGATAAGCATCAGCTGTTCCTACACCGGCAGCGCGCTGAAGCGCTAGACGAGCACCCGCTCGATCCCGCCGTCGTTCGCCCGGGCTACGTACTCAGCCATCCAGTTCTCGCCGAGCACGTGGCGGGCAATTTCGACGACAATGTAGTCAGCATCTACATTCGCGTCGTCGTTATAGCGCTTCAGGCCCTGCAGGCAGGACGGACACGACGTCAGAATCTTGACCTGAGCAGCGCCGGCGGCGCGCAGCTTGTCGGCGTCCGCGCGGACTTCCTCTTCCTTGCGAAAGCGCACCTGCGTCGAGATATCGGGCCGGGTGACGGCGAAAGTGCCCGATTCACCGCAGCAGCGGTCGTTCTTCTCGATGCGGCCGTTACGCGAGTCGTTCATCAGCGAATTGACGACTTTCAGCGGGTCGTAACTCTTCATGGGCGAGTGGCAGGGATCGTGGTACATGTAGCGCGCACCGGTCACGCCCTCCAGGCGTACCCCCTTCTCCATGAGGTACTCATGGATGTCGATGATGCGGGAGCCGGGGAAGATCTCCTCGAATTTGTATCCCTGCAGCTGGTCGTAGCAGGTCCCGCAGCTCACTACCACGGTACGGATGTCGAGGTAGTTCAGCGTGTTGGCGACGCGGTGGAAGAGAACTCGATTGTCCGTCGTAATCTTGTCCGCGCGTTCGGACTGACCTGCGCCCCGCTGCGGATAACCGCAGCATAGATACCCTGGCGGCAGAACCGTCTGCACGCCGACGTGCCACAGCATCGCCTGGGTGGCTATCCCCACCTGTGAGAAGAGCCGCTCCGAGCCGCAGCCCGGGAAGTAGAATACCGCCTCGCTGTCGCTGCTGGTCGCCGCAGGGTCGCGGATGATCGGCACATAGTCCGGGTTCTCGATGTCGAGCAGCGCGCGCGCCGTCTTCTTCGGCAGGCCGGTGGGCATCCGCTTGTTGACGAAGTGCACCACCTGCTCGCGCATTGCGGGTTTACCCGTGGTGGCCGGCGGCCGGCGGGTCTGCGCCCGCGCCATACGTTTCAACCCCTGGTGCGCCGCCCGCTGTGCCTTGTAGCCCCACTCGATCATCACCTTGCGCGTGAGGCGGATGGTCTCCGGGTTGGTCGCATTCAGGAAGAACATGGACGCGGCGGTACCTGGATTGAAGCGCTTCTTGCCCATCCGGCGCAGCAGGTCCCGCATGGCCATCGAGACGTCGCCGAAGTCGATGTCCACCGGGCAAGGGCTGACGCACTTGTGGCAGACGGTGCAGTGGTCTCCGACGTCGGCGAACTCGTCCCAGTGCCGGATGCTGACGCCACGGCGCGTCTGCTCCTCATAGAGGAACGCCTCGATGAGAAGCGAGGTGGCCAGGATCTTGTTGCGCGGGCTGTAGAGGAGGTTGGCGCGCGGCACGTGGGTGGCACAGACCGGCTTGCACTTGCCGCAGCGCAGGCAGTCCTTGATGGAGTCGGAGATGGTGCCGATGTCCGACTGCTGCATGATGAGCGATTCGTGCCCGAGCAGGTTGAAGCTCGGCGTGTAGGCGTTGGAGAGATCGCCGCCCGGCAGGAGCTTGCCCAGGTTGAACCGGCCATCCGGATCCACCTTCCGCTTGTATGTGCGGAATTCCGCGACCTCGGCATCGTCGAGGAACTCCAGCTTGGTGATGCCGATGCCGTGCTCGCCGGATATGACGCCATCCAGCCTGCGGGCGATTCCCATGATGCGTGCCACCGCGGCCGTGGCCGTACGAAGCATCTCGTAATCGTCGGAATTCACCGGAATGTTGGTATGGACGTTGCCGTCGCCGGCATGCATGTGCAGCGCCACGAAAACGCGCCCGCGAAGCAAGCGCTTATGGGCGTCTTCGCATGCCGTCAGGATCGGGGCGAATACGCGCCCGCCGAAGATCTGCTGCAGAGGCGCCCGCAGCTCCCGTTTCCACGAAACGCGGATCGTGCGATCCTGCACGACATCGAACACGCGCAACGCCGGCGCGGCCGTGAGCCGGCTGCGCAGCTCCGGGAGCAGCGCCTCGTGGCCCTGTGCGGCGAGCTGCGGCAGCGCCGCCTCGAGGCCGGTATCCAGATTTGTCGCCAGCCAGTCCCACCGGGCGCGCACGTCGGCGAGCAGCTGCCGCGCCTGCGAAGTCCGCTCGCCGATGACTTCCTCATCCGGCAGATTCCCCAGCTCGGTGTCCTCGGCGCGCGCCAGGGGAGGCGGCGCGGCGAACACCCGCTCGAGCTCGCCGATGACCGCGAGCTTGTTGGCCGTGGACAACTCGATGTTGATGCGCTCGATCTCGTCCGTGTACTCGCCCATGCGCGCGAGCGGCAGCACTACGTCTTCGTTGATCTTGAAGGCGTTGGTGTGGCGCGCGATGGCCGCGGTGCGGGCGCGGTCCAGCCAGAACTTGCGCCGCGCCTCCGCGCTCACCGCGATGAAGCCTTCCCCGCTGCGCGCGTTGGCGATCCGCACGACGTCTGATGTCGCGGCGGCGACAGCGGCCTCGTCGTCGCCGACGATGTCGCCGAACAGGGCCATCTTGGGCAGCGAGCCGCGCTTGGATTTCGTGGTGTAGCCGACTGCGCGCAGGTAGCGCTCGTCCATGTGCTCGAGGCCGGCGAGCCGCACGCTGCCGCGCGCCGCCAGGCCGTCGAGGTAATCCTTGATCTCGACGATCGCCGGCACCGCATCGCGCGCCTGACCGAAGAACTCGAGGCATACGGTGCGCGTATGCGCGGGACTGCGGTGCAGCACCCAGCGCGCGGAGGTAATGACGCCGTCGCAGCCTTCCTTCTGTACGCCCGGCAGGCCACCGAGGAACTTGTCAGTGACATCCTTCCCCAGCCCCACCTTGCGGAACTTGCGTCCGGCAATTCGCAGGGTCTGCGTGCGCAGGGCTGTCGCCTTGTCGGGAAGCTGCCTGCCGTCCTTCCAGACCAGCTGGAATTCGACGGTATCCACGTCATGGATCTTGCCGCGGTTGTGCGCAATGCGGCTGACCTCCAGCCAGTTGCCGTCGCAGTCGACCATTCGCCACCAGGCAAGATTGTCGACTGCCGTGCCCCAGAGCACCGCCTTCTTGCCGCCCGCGTTCATCGCGATGTTGCCCCCGATGCACGAGGCATCGGCGGATGTGGGGTCGACGGCAAAGACCAGTCCGCCCTTTTCCGCGGCGCCAGCGACGCGGCGCGTCACGACACCTGCCTCGGAGAAAATCGTCGGCACGGGCTCCGTCAGCCCGGGGAGCTGCGCGCTCTCGATCGGCCCCAGGCGCTCGAGCTTCTCAGTGTTGATCACCGCCGAAAGCGGTGTCAGCGGAATGGCGCCGCCCGTGTATCCGGTCCCGCCACCGCGCGGAATGATGGTAAGCCCGAGCTCGATGCAGCCGCGCACGAGATCCGGGATCTCCGCTTCGGTGTCCGGCATCAGCACCACGAATGGATACTCGACTCTCCAATCGGTCGCGTCGGTCACGTGCGATACACGGGCGTACGCATCGAAGCGGATGTTATCGCCGCGGGTGTAGCGTCCGAGCACGCGCTCCACCCTGCGGCGCAGCGCAGCCCACGCGCCGAAGTCTGTCTCGAAACTTCGCACCGCCGCGCGCGTGGCCGTCAGCAGCTCACCGACGCGGTCATAGCGCTGCGTATCGCCGGCGTCGCGGCGGCGGTCGATCTCATTCAGCCGATGGTGCAGTGCCTCCACCAGGAGACGTCGCCGGCGCTTGTTCTCGAGCAGGTCGTCCTGGAGATAGGGATTGCGGCGCACCACCCAGATATCGCCCAGGACCTCGTAGAGCATCCGCGCCGAGCGGCCGGTGCGCCGCTCGTTGCGCAGCTCCCCGATCAGCGACCAATGCCGCGCCCCGAGCAGGCGGATCACGATCTCCCGGTCGGAGAAGGACGTGTAGTTGTAGGGGATCTCGCGCAGTCGCGCCGACGGCTCGGCGTCGCGCGGGCGCTCGCGCGCCGGCTCGAAAGGCAACGATTCCTGTGTCGGTATGGCATTCATCCGCGTCTTCTGCTGCACAGTGGGGCCAGGGCCGCTCCCTGGCCCGCGGTAATGGTCTAAGGTCTCGCGACAAAATCGTCTCGACGATTTTCGCTAGGGCAGCCCTGTGCTGCCCATCAAATACCGGTCGCATTCCCTGGCGGCACCGCGCCCCTCATTGATCGCCCATACCACCAGGCTCTGCCCGCGCCGGCAGTCGCCCGCGGCGAACACGCCTTTTACGCTGGTCGCGAACACGCCGTGCTCGGCCTCGATGTTCGAGCGCGAGTCCGTGCGGACGCCGAGGTCGGCAAGCAGCGGCTGCTCAGGTCCGGTGAACCCCATCGCGAGAAGCACCAGGTCCGCCGGGATCTCCCGCTCGCTGCCCGGCACATCCACCGGCATGAAGCGCCCGCCGGCATCCTTTTGCCAGGCGACCTCAACCGTGCTGAGCGAGCGGACACGTCCTTCGGTGTTGCCGTTCAACCGCTTCACGGTCGTGACGTACTTGCGCGGGTCGGAGCCGAACTTCGCCGCTGCCTCCTCCTGCCCGTAGTCCAGCTTGTAGACCTTGGGCCACTCCGGCCACGGATTGTCCTCCGCACGCTCCATCGGCGGTCGCGCCATGATCTCGATCTGCGTCAGGCTCTTGCAACCTTGGCGCATGGCAGTGCCGACGCAGTCGGTGCCGGTATCACCTCCGCCCACCACGACGACGTGCCTGTCCCGTGCATGGATCGGGGAGTGATCCGGGCCGCCGTTGAGCAAAGCCTTGGTGCTCGCCGTCAGGTATTCCATGGCGAAGTGCACGCCCTGAAGCTTACGATTCTCGACAGTCAGGTCCCGCGCTTGCGTGGCTCCGGTGCACACCACAACAGCGTCGAATTCCTTGAGTAGCAGCATCGCCTCGACGTTCTCACCGACGTTGGCGTTACATACGAATTTTACACCTTCCTGCTGCATCACCTCGATGCGCCGCAGCACGACATCCTTCTTGTCGAGCTTCATGTTTGGTATCCCGTACATCAGCAGGCCACCGGGACGATCGTCGCGCTCGAGCACGGTCACCGTATGGCCGGCACGGTTCAACTGCGCGGCCGCGGCGAGACCCGCCGGACCGGAGCCGATCACCGCCACCCGCTTGCCGGTGCGCGCAGCTGGCGGCTCGGGCACGATCCAGCCCTGCTCCCAGCCCTTGTCGACGATGGCATTCTCGACGCTCTTGATGGTCACGGGCGGCGCGTTGATTCCGAGCACGCACGAGCCTTCGCAGGGCGCCGGGCACACCCGGCCGGTGAAGTCCGGGAAATTATTGGTCTTGTGCAGCCGCTCGAGCGCATCGCGCCAGAGGCCGCGGTAGACGAGGTCGTTCCACTCCGGAATGAGGTTGTTCACCGGGCAGCCGGAGGCCATCCCGGAGATGAGCCTGCCCGTATGGCAGAACGGCACGCCGCAGTCCATGCAGCGTGCGGCTTGATTGCGCAGGCGCTTCTCGTCCATGTGATGGTGGAACTCCTTCCAGTCGCGCACGCGCTCGACGGGCGTGCGGTCCACGGGGAGCTCGCGCAGATACTCGATGAAACCAGTCGGCTTACCCAT
>Ga0134125_10001383_pt1 | contig 29890 bp, 21 predicted proteins | sample KB31751_FD_96464 | JGI IMG/M metagenome (GOLD analysis project Ga0134125, IMG submission 96464) | Terrestrial soil microbial communities with excess Nitrogen fertilizer from Kellogg Biological Station, Michigan, USA - KB3-175-1 | ecosystem: Environmental > Terrestrial > Soil > Unclassified ... | reverse complement strand
GATCGAACATAATCCACGAGCCTTGTGTAATGGTAATGGTAATTGCATTTCCGCCCTTTTTAATAACGTTTGGCTTAATAGGAATTTCAATTGTTTTTGGAGTTGCAGAAGATAGATTTCCTTCAAGGGAAACGGAATCAATATATGGTTCATTTTGTCGCGGATATGGCTGGCTTGCGACATCATATCCATCTGCAGTGAGTTGAATTTTTTCATCCTGGTTGTTAATACTTACTTTAATCAAGGGAAGAAATTTTTTGGCGTAGTCTGCCAACTTCAGTATCAATTTGTAATCTCCTTTTACAGGTAATTTCTCCACACCAAATAAAATATTTACCAGGTTGGTTCTCCATCCTGCCGTAGGCCATGTGCCTCCCCACGTATCAACCGGCCCGGGAAGCACATAAGGAAAGTCGCTTTTTTCTTTGGAAAATCCCACCAGGTAAAACTTGTCTTCATAGCCAAAGTCGTGACCGACGAAGTCTTTAAAACCATCCGGAGCAAGTGCAAATTCATTCGGGGAATGATCAGGCTGTCCGATGCTCCAGATGGCTTTTTGTTTTGACTGAGCAAAAGAAAACTGGATTATAACAGTAGTAAACAAACAAATAATTAAAGTTTTTATTTTCATTCCTGGATCATTAAATAGTTATAACTACTTTATCGTACTTGCAACTTTTATTGAACTGAGGGAGGTGGCGTTTTGTTACCCCAATTCTTATTTGGTTTGTCTCCCATGGTAAACACCATTTTGCCTCCTTTCATCAGTTCGTCCCTGTAGAGCCAGCAATTATTGATTTCTTTTCCATTAAATTCCACTGATTGAACATAATAATTGGTCTTCGAATTATTCTTTGTTACAATAACCAGTTTATTACCATTACCAAGGGTAATATTTGCTTTATCAAATAAAGGGCTTCCCAATTCAATTATGGGCCTTGCATCTGTTAATCCTTTTACATCAAAAAGACCGAGAGCTGCCATTACATACCATGACCCCAACTGTCCCTGGTCTTCATCCTGTCCATAACCGTAGCCATGGATTGGCTCAACTCCGTAAAACTCATTACAAATTGCCCGTGTCCATTTCTGGGTAAGCCATGGTTTGCCTGAAAAATTAAATAGCCAGCTCATTTGCATATCTGGCTCGTTACCTTGATTATATATTGCGTTAATTCCTGCAAAAGCATCAATTGTTTTTCCGCCGCCGAAGTCCTCCTTCTCAGACGCTTTGAAAATGCTATCCAATCGACCGTTAAACTCATTCCTGCCTATGGCAGCAATTAATGCTGCGGGGTTTTGGGGCACATAAAAAGTATATTGTACGGCATTTCCTTCCTGAAAACCCCTCCACGGTTCATAAGGATCAAATTTATTTATGAAAGTACCGTCTGCTGTCTTTGGCTGCATTAATTTATTTTGGGGGTTAAAAATATTTCTCCAGCCATTTGAGTATTTGATTAATTTGAGATAGTCTTGTTTTTTCCCTAACTTTTTAGCCATTTGAGCAGTAGCGAAGGCACTAAAGCTGTACTCAAGTGTATGTGAGGCTGAAAAGTGTGAGCCTGTTGAATCAGTTGTATCCTTTTCAAGGTAAGGAACAAAATCATACTTCAAAAAAGCTTTAGTATCCGTCTTGCCTGATCCTACCGGCCTATTTTTCCAGTTTAAATCATTTGCTTTGACAGCTTCGTAAGCAAACTTAACATCATAATTTCGGATACCGGCCTGATAGGCAGATGCAATTGCCAGCCCGACAAAGTTAGTCCCGACACCCGAGATGTACTCGCTGTTAGCTATTCCATCTCCAAACCATCCCCTATCCTTGTAAACTTGCAGCTGCGTATTTACAAAATTGCCATAAAACTGAGGGTACGAAAGCGCCCATAACTGAGTAAGATTCCAAAACGCCCCCCAAATTGCATCAGTATTGATAAATTCGAAATCCGGCTTTGATTTACCTGCGACGTTTGGTAATTTCCCTATTTGTCCTCGGTGTTTAGGATAAGATCCGTTTACATCGCTGGCAATTCCCCTTCCTAATAACGCATGGAATAAACCAGTGTAAAATTTGATTTTACTGGTATCGTCATTACCCTGAACGTATATTCTAGCAAGCGCCTTTTGCCATGTTTGTTGTGCTTTTAATTTGGCCTCATCAAAAGAAAGATGTTCTGCTTCGGATTGAAGATTTATTTTAGCGTTAGCTGGTGATGTGTAAGAAAGGCCAACTTTTATTTCTATTTTTTCATTTGCTGTGGTTTTGTAATTTAAGAAGAGCCCAGCGCCTTTTCCTTTCGCTGAAGAAACTTCCTGATGTATACCATCTTTATCAAAAGCCCCTACACTTTCAGGCTTTTTGCTAACTTCTCCGTAGAAGTACATTAATACCTTTCCTTCAGGATCATATTTCTGGACATATTTCGGATAAGTATTTACGAATCCTTCAAAGTGAGTATTGTCAATCATTTTAATTCCTGCATCAGTAACCTCGCCACTTTCACCCTCTACATTACCAATATCAAAAATAATATGTGAAGAATCATTTTTAGGAAAAGTGTAGCGATGAAAACCAACCCTCTTAGTCGCAGTAAGTTCAACAGTAATATTATAATCATCCAGCAGAACTTTATAATATCCCGGTTCGGCTACCTGGTTCTTGCGATCGAAATGTGATCGATAACCACTTCCCGGTTTATCCAGATCTCCAGGAATAATTTTTAAGGGACCGGTTGTTGGCATAAAACTAACACCGCCGACCTGCCATTCATGAAAATGCACAAATCCCTCAATTGAATTTTGCCGGGTGTCATATCCTATGGCTTCCCACCCTTGCGCATTTCCGTAATGACCATTTGTTGATGGTGCTAATTTGGCCATGCCATTCGGAACGGCTGCCGGTGTATAGAAAAACCACCTGCTATGCGCTGTACCAATATTCGGATCAACATATTTTAAGACATTGTCTTGTTTCTCCTGTTTTTCCTGCGCAAGTAAAAAAGAAGGCAAAAAAATGCTTAAAAATAATACAATAATAAGCTGGTATAATTTATATTTTTTCATTGTATTTTTTATTGATTATTTTTTTTGAAAAGTGCGATTCTACCATAGATTTCAACCATGCAGGCTTGGTTCAATAACCAATAATATCGTCCTTTTTTTTCGCCGCTCCAATCTTCATAAAAAAATCCGGCAGGAGTTCTTGCGTATTTCCAGGCAAAGTCTACATTCCGAATTAAAGCGTCAATATACTCCCTGCTTTTATTTGGGTCTATTTTATAAAAATCCAGATAACTTCTAAACAAAACCGCGGTAAACCAGGGATCATGATCGGGAAATTTTCGTTCTAATTTCGGAGAAGTGCTTGTAAAATAATTAAAACTTGCCGCCGCTAATGCTTTAGCATCATTGAGGTATTGATTCTCCTTTGTTATTTGATATAATAAAACGGCATTACTCAACATAGCTCCTGAATTATAAGTCCATTTCGTTTTATTCGGCATACATCCTTTAATAGCGATATCATTCCAGTAAATAAGATCCCTGGGATCTTGCAATTTCATCCTAATCCATGCGTACACTCTTTTACCAAAATCCAAATACTTCGGTTTTTTCGTAATGACATATAGCTTCAATGCGAGAGTAACTGAAAATGAGCTCGAACAGGTGGCTTTAATGTAATTAGCCGAATCCGGAGACTTATCTTCTTCGTTCCAAAAAATGCCACCACCGCAATCGGAGGATTCACCGGTAAAATCAAAAGCGATACATTTTTCTGCCTGGTTTAAGAAGTGTTGGTTTTTTGTTGCTTTATAGTTTTCTAAATAATCGAGGCCAACAGTCGCGTTATCATCGTAAAAGCGCTTATCTCCTCCATACGTAGGTGGGTAAGATTCAACACCGGGAAGGCCCTTTTTGTCAGACCAATATTCATCTATACCGGTTTCTATTTTTTTAAAAGAAGTATCAGTTACTCCTAATTGCTTTAATATACCGATACTCGTCACCATACCGGAAAAAGGCCACATATATGCGACCTTTCTATCGCATGGCTGCTTAGGAAAGTTCTCATTTAAAAAATCGGTCCCGGGAACAGAATAGTGGAGCATAATTAAGTGATAAATATATTCTGCCTTTTTCTTATAAATATTGGCTCCAGAATCATTTAAATCACTTATTTCCTTCGTCCTATTGGCCGCCATAGGAGCGCTTTGCGCCCTTACTGAAGCGTGTACTAGTACAACTGTTACTAAAAAGATGAGGGTTCTAATTATTGTTTTCATTTAGAAATTTAGATTGAACTTATTCCATTAATTGTCAGCAGGCAATAATCAGGTTACTTATATTTAGACATTAGCGCCTGTATTCTTTGCATCCACGCCTGATCAACCCCTTCCATGTTTGTGTAGCGTCCGGCGCCATCAAGTACTGCAAACTGAAAATAGCCATTTGAGGTCGGGTCTCTCAAAACCGTGTTTATAGCATCAATATTTCCCTTGGCGTAGCTAAGCCATGAAGTATTCTTATCGGCTTCATACAGCCTTATCATTGCCTGCGAAGCCCATCCACACCATGCCGGATTTATTCTTTTATCAGCGGTGTTAAAAATATAAACATTGTGTACTCCATCCCATAGGGTAGCATTCATAGCGCTTGCTATGGCTTCGGCTTTGCTAAGGTAGCCGGGATCGTTCATCACTTTACTATACCATAAATAGGCCTCAAGCATAATTGCGTTATCATAAGTAAATATCTGGCTGTATTTTTTTCCTGTATTATCATATTGCCAAATAAAAAGTCCGGTATTGCCATCATACATCTGAGCCGTTAACCAGTTATTGACCGATATTGCCCAATCTTTGTAAACCGATTGATGGGTAATTCCGTATAGACGAAGAAATAATTGTAACGCGAGGCCGTTTGTCTGGGTTGGCTTATAGACCTTTTCCGTATTCCACCAAAATCCGCCGCCAAGTGAAGTATCCCAGAGGCCACTTTTGATAATCCAGTTAGCGCATGCTTCTGCTTTGCTAAGATAGGCGGCCTGATCTGCGCCGGTTGTTAAATCATACGCCTGCAGGTAAACTACGCCAGTGAGCGAGTTATCATCTACATACTTAGTACCGGATGCACCACTGCCATCCAAATTGGAAAATGCAAAATAACCACCATCAGGATCAGCTTTATCCCACATATTTTCCATCCATTTAAAGGTAGCGTTCATAGATGCCAGATATGAAGAATCTCCAATCTCAATCATGGCTGCATCTGCATAAACCTGGCTAACATTATACCATTCAAAAGCACTGTTTGTATTTGTCGAGGTATTTACTCTATAGCTTTTATAAGAAGTAAGCAGGTTTGAAGTTATAAAATCATGCGTTTCTTTTGCTTTGGTTAAATACGCCGAAACGGGATGCACAGGAGTGCTATCAACCCGCGGTGGTTGAGGCGGCGTTTGCATGTCCTTTCCCTTACTACAGGACGATAGTAACATAATTATCAAAGGCAGTGACGCTGCGAGAAACTTTTTCATATTTCTAAAGCTTTTTTTCATTACAGATATTGGCACCCTTTAAAGTACCGTAACTTTATGTGTATAAGGGCCACTGGATTTAAAATATACATCCACTTTTACGGAGTGATTATCGGCTGATGGGTCGAATTTATACGTATTGCTCCACTGGTCATTGGTTACCGGCACAAGGTAGAAATAAGACTGTGGCTGCCCTGCAGGTGGAACATTATCGGCATTCGTGCTGCCGTAATATTCCACACCGGCAGAAGTATGCATAAAGAATTTATACCGGTCATCCCTGCCCCACGAAAACTGTACAAATACTACAGGAAGCGAATCAATTTGCCATGTGCTGTTTCCCGCATAAGTCAATTGGCCAATCTCTGCATTATTTGCTGATTGGTACAACCCTATTGATTTAATTTCTGTTTCTTCAGAAGTAGCTACATTAAAATCATATCTTAAGCGATAAGCCTTTGTGGTGCCGCTAATTTCGGTGGGCGTAGTTCCAGACTTAATAACATTACTGCTGTTTACATCAATGTAGTATTCATTTCCATTGGCGTTTCGCTTATCAGTAAGTAAATAGCTTCCTGCGCCTAATGAAGTGTACAACTCAAACACTCCGTCAGCAATCTTCTTTAATGGAATCGCATTTACAGGATCGTTACCGGCTTCGGTAGCAGTACCAAAAATGAATAAAGAATCAGGCACTGTGGCAAAGCCGGCAGGACGCTCAATCTGGAGCGATCTTGTTTCTGTGCTTATTTTTACGTTGGTTCCTTTTGAAGCCAGAACACCCCATTTTATATTGCCGGAACTGGACGCCTGGATACCTGCTAATGCCGCGATTTTATTTAAATCTTTTTGAGAAACGGTAGCTTGGGTTTGCGTTCCTGAACCGTCTGCAAGTATTTTATAAATGGGTTTACTGAGGTCGCCATCAGCTTTATCGAAAGCAACTTCATAAAGAATTAGACCACTATCCGGAGTTTGCGCCGGGCTCCATTTAAATACAATACTGGCACCAGTTGCCGGTTGTAATTGGATGTCAGAATTATCTGCAGGAGCTGAAATGCTGCTGACAGGGGTAATATTAAGATCTAACGGTTTAATATCTTTTTTACAGGAAGTAATAAAAAGTAACGCCACCGATGCTAAGAAGCTTAAACTTATATTTTTCATAATTATATTTTTATAATTTTAGAATTAATTGTAACCCGGATTTTGGGTAAGCTTGTTGTCAAGACTTATTTCAGAAGACGGAATAGGCCACAAATAATCTCTGCCAGGATTAAACTGGCGCTTTTGCACCCTTATATAACCGTTATCTATAGAAGGATCACCAAACCTTGCGCCATGCGCATATCCATTCATTACATTCTCGGCAATTTTCCACCTCCTGATATCATCAGTCCTTAAACTTTCCATCGCAAATTCTGCTCTGCGTTCGGTGCGGATGATGTCGGTCATGTCAGTATTCCCCGGATAATCTAATGCGCCAGGGTCGGTGAATCCTGCCCTTTGACGCAATAGTTTTATCGTTTTATCCCATACAGTTTCATCCATTTGGCCGAGGCTGTTTTTTGCTTCAGCATAATCCAATAGAATTTCAGCATACCGGATCAAATGAATGTTATTGCCCGAAACAAAATTTGCCAAAGCCGTCGGATCGAAATATTTTCTCCAATAATACCCTGTTGGGGATGAACTTTGTGAAGCTGGATTGTATTCATCGGGAGCTGATCGATCAGGGTCAGAGCCGGGTTTTATATAAATGGTTTTAATGCTCCCATCTGCATTTACCCATTTATATCCATCATATACAACTGTTGCTGTAAGCCTTGGATCACGGTTAACATAAGGATTGTTTTCATCATATCCGGATCCCGGATCATTTATCGCTTTGCCATTGAGCATAATATAACTATTAACCAATTCCTGAGTAGGCGCCATACTGCTTACTCGTCCACCTACTGACCTTGGAACAAAATCCCAAAGGTCGCTCCAGGTGCGTACAGTTGGAACATATTGAAGCGAAAGCATTGATTCAGTGTTTGTTTTATTGACCGAAGGATTGCTGAACAGGTCACTATAATTTGCAGCGAGTGAATAATGTCCATACGTTAATTGGTCGTTCATTAATTTTTCGCAAACTGAAACCACATCTGCCATTCTATCTCCCTGGTATAACAGCACTCTCGCTTCCAATGCCAATGCAGCACCATTGGTTATTCTTCCATTTTCACTTACAGGAAGCTGATCCTGTGAGGGCAAAATAGCAGCAACAGAATCTAATTCATTCACAACAAATTGTACCACGGTTTGTTTTGGAGAACGGGCAATCTGCTTCGCTTCGTCCGGAGTGAGGTCATGATCAACCAGTGGCACATCACCATACCATTTAGTTAAATTAAATTGTTCAAATGCCCGAATGAAACGTGTTTCAGCTTTCATCCTTGCTTTTACATCTGCTGAAAGGGTTGTGTTCTTATCAATATTTGCAAGAAAAATATTACAAGACTTTATCGTACTATAATAATAAGCCCAATCACTTTGAAATTTAGCTGTACTTGCTGTTGCCTGGCCACTTGCTATCAGGTTGTAATCACCGGTTGATGAATAAGCATTATCAGATAAAGATTCATTATAAAAGAATAGTGAACTGTTATACATAAGGCTATAGTTATTATACAACGCACTGTAAACATTGGCATCTATCGTCCAAAAAGTAAGATCGGAGAAACGATCAGTCGGAGCGAGATCCAATTTCTTACATCCTACGGATGCAGTTGCAGCGAGGATTATGATTGATAGATTTTTTAAAAATTTCATATCGTTTATTTTAAAAATTATTAGAAGGTTAAGTTAAGTCCGGCGCCATAAAATACGGGTAAAGGATAACTCCGTGCACTGTTCGAATATGATCCAAGGCTTAAGCTGTTGCCAAACTCAGTTGTTTCCGGATCAATAAATTTTAGCTTAGTTATCGTGAGAAGATTCTGCCCGATTAATGACACCCGGATTTTTTGGATACCAATATTTTTCGTCACGTTTCTCGAAAAGGTGTAGCCGATGTTGACGTTCTTCAACCTTGCATAAGCCGCATTAAATTTGTATAAATCAGAACCTGTTCTCCAGTTATAAGTATTCGAGGCAGACCCAATTGCAGCCAATCTCGGAAAACGAGCATTTGGATTTTCAGGCGTCCAAAAATCGGTCTGGTGATCGTATAACGTTGCTCCATAATTGTAGTGAAACGGTTCAACCAATTCGCCTCGTAAAAATTCATCTCTCTTGCCAACACCTTGGATAAACAAATGCAAGTCGAAATTCTTTACTTGGATGGTGTAGGTAAAGCCGAATGTGTAACGCGGGAATGGATTTCCCAAAACTGTTTTATCCTTGTCATCAATAACACCATCTCCATTTAAATCTTTGAATTTTAAATCCCCCGGCCCAACCACAGCCCCTGCGATCTTTGGTGATTTGTCAATATCCGCCTGATTTTGGAAAAAGCCATTGGTTTCATAACCATAATATTGGGTGATAGGTTGACCAACTTTTCTAATCAATTGAAACACATCCTGGTTCACAATCTGCTGTGTGGTTCCACCTGTCAATGCTAATAATGTATTTTTACTATCTGCTACATTCAGGCTAAAGCTTTGGGTAACTACGTGTCCTCTCAACTTATAGTCTACCGTTGCCTCCCAGCCCTGATTTTTTACTTTTGCAACATTATAATCGGGAAGTGCAGCTCCAAAAATTTGTGGTACATCGTATCTTGGTTGTAGAATATTGCTCGTTACCTTATTGAAATAATCAAAAGATATATTCAGGCTATTATTAAAAAAACCGGCATCAATTCCCAAATTCAAAGTCGCTGCTCTCTCCCAGGTCAAATCTTCGTTACTTAATAAAAATCCTGCACCACCTACTGAGACATTATTAAAACCATAAGCGCTTGGATAATTGAAATAGGTTGTCTGATACTGGTAGGAGCCCACGTTTTGATTTCCCAAAACGCCATAGGTTGTTCTTAATTTGAGGTTGCTTACAATGTTCCTGATGTTGTTCATAAATGATTCATCAGATACAATCCACCCCAAATTTACAGATGGGAAGAAGCCGGCTCTTTTACCTTTCGCAAATTTGGAAGAGGCATCTTCCCGAAAAGTTCCTTCTAAAAGATATTTGTTTTTATAGGAGTAATTGACTCTGCCGAACAAAGAATTAATACTTGACTGATCAACCCCAAGGCTGTTATACGAATTAACCGGGTCGACCAACGTGCCAGTCGTCGGTGTTCCTAAATAAGGGTCTGTTAACGTTTTTTGCAGTTGAAACCCTCTTCCACTAAAATTTTCATTAGATGCACCAAGCAATAGTTTGAACGAGTTATCTTTAATCTCTTTGGTATAATCAGCATAAACCTGTGTATTGAGTAGTAGCGACTTGTAATTATTGTCAAATACTGTTAAATCATTACCATAAACACCAGAAGGAAGGTAATTCACCTGTGCTCTTCTAAAGAAGTTACCATTGTTCATTATGGTTCCACCAAAAATGCCCGTTACTTCTAATCCCTTTGCAATGCTCAAAACTCCATTCACATTACCGAAAATTTCGTCATTGTCAGCCTGGTTGTAACCGCCTTTTTCGAGTACGCCGTACTCATTATATTGTGACGCGACTGAATTGGTAAGATAGTTGCCTGAGGAATCTTTCCAATTGAAATTTATTGGAACACGATTGGCATCTGCAAAAATATTGTTGTCTCCAACGGTATTTGTTTTATTGCGCGTCTTTGTATAGTTAAGAATGATGTTAGCTTTTAACTTACCAATTACAGAAGTTTCATTCAACCTGAGATTATACTTTGTATAACCGAAAGGGCTGCCGGAACCGCCATTACCAATCAGATTACTTTTTTGATCCTGGTACCCGGCCGAAATAAAATAAGAATTGGTAGTGCCGCCCCCACTGATACTTACATTGTGAGACTGTAATATGGCATTATGTAAAAGATGTTGCACATCCCATGTTCCATTACCCTCGTCTTTCAATTGTTGTATTTGTTCCGGCGTGTATACAGGAGGCAAACCAGAATTGATCAGCGAAAGATTTTTGTAATAAGCGTTGTCCCAGGCGCTTACTTTGTGCACCAAAACGTCTGGCACCTGGCTTCCGTAATTCCCATCATAACTTATCGTTGGTTTCTGATTAAGTCGCCCGCTTTTCGTTGTAACCAGTATCACACCATTTGCGGCGCGGGAACCATATATCGCCGCCGAACCTGCATCTTTCAAAACCGAGACACTCGCTATATCATTCGGATTAATCGTATTAAGATCACCTCCTATTATTCCATCTATTACGATGAGTGGATCGTTGTTACCCAAGGTACCAACACCCCGGATATTGATCGTAACATTGCTTCCAGGGTCAAGCTGACTTTGTTGAATGATTAAATTGGGTGATTCTCCCTGTAGCGCTTGTAAAGTGTTTAAAACCGGTTTGTTATCAATATCTTTTGATGATATCTGATTAACAGCGCCAGTAAGATCTACTTTCTTCTGCGTTCCATAACCGACAACTACAACATCGCTTAATTGGCTGTTTTTGTTTACTAATGTTACATTCAAGACTCCTGAAACAGGGACAGGTAAACTTTGTGTAGTAAAGCCAACATAAGAAAAGACAATAGTGCCGTTGTTCTGTCCATTGGGAAGAGGAAGTGAATACTTTCCAGTTTCGTCCGTAGTTACTCCTGTTCTGGAGCCGTTGAGGATAACACTAACGCCGGAAATTGGAGCTCCGGTATTATCTTTGACCACACCTGAAATGAAGTGAGAATTCTGAGCTTCTGCTAAGTTACAGATGGCGCATAAAAAAATCATTAACACCAGAAAGTGCGTTGACTTTTTTTGAGAATTATAATGCTGCTGCATTGGTTTAAAGAAATTCATTTGATAATATTTAAAAAATAAAAAGATTGTGATTAATATGATGAGTTGTATATTTTTTCTACTTACTAAGGGTCGGAATCTTTAACAGCATATAACTTTTTCTCATTCTTTCTTTTCCAATACTTTTCGATATCCTCTAAAGATTTTCCTTTGGTTTCCGGAATTAATTTCCAGGTGATCCATAAAGCCGGCGCGCATAAAACGGCAAACGTCCAGAAGGTCGCTGCAGGCCCCCAACTTTCGCTTTTCAACATTAATGGAGTTAACTGGCCTACAAAAAAATTGGCAATCCAAAGTGACAAAGTGGCTAAAGACATCGCCCGTCCACGAACAGCATTTGGAAATATTTCACTGATGATAATCCAGCTTACGGGACCAAAAGAAAAAGCAAAACATGCGATAAATAATAAGATAAAAGTTAAGATCCACGGACCTTCAATTATATTGAAATGAAATAAAAACCCAATAACTATAAGAGAAACAACAGCGCCGGATATACCTAAGATCAATAATGGTTTACGGCCCCACTTATCGACCGTGAAAATCGCGACGAAAGTGAATAATACATTGATGATGCCAATGGTAACCTGTCCGCCCAATGCAGCTCCAAGAGAAAAACCTGCTTTATCAAGAATAGAAGGGCCAAAATAAATGATTGCGTTTATGCCTGATAATTGTGAAAGAAACGGGAGTGATAATCCTACGATAAATGCGACTCGGTACACAGGAGAAAAAAGTTCTTTTATACTGCGGGATTCTCCCTTTGTACTTTCCTTTATTTCCTGTGCTTCCTGCTGCGCTGCTTCAACTGAATTTATTTTCTGTAAATATTTCAACGCCTCCTCTTCCTTTCCATTCACCATTAACCATCTTGGGGATTCGGGAACCACAAACAAAAAGACCAGGAAAAGGAAAGCTGGAATTACTCCAATTCCAATCATCGAACGCCAGACATCCTGTGTGATGATATAATGAAACCAGCCACCAAATGTTTCGGTTAAAGAGATCCTAACGAGATAAGCATTTGTAAAATAAGCGGCTACGATTCCAAGGGTGATCGCGAGCTGATATAAAGTAACCATCCTTCCCCTAAAATTTGAAGGAGAAAACTCAGCGATATAAAGAGGACATACCATTGAGGCAACACCAATGCCGAGGCCACCGATAAGGCGAAATGAAATCAGCAATGAAGAATTGGTCGCGAACATGCAGCCTATCGCTGAAATAAAAAATAATGAAGCAGATAAGATCATGATCTTTTTGCGGCCATACCTGTCACTTAATTTTCCGGCAGCGGCTACACCAATGATACAACCTAATAAAGCCGAGCTAACAAACCATCCCTCCATCAACAAACTGAAATGAAAATCCTTTGACACAAATTCAAGAACGCCTGATATTACCGCAGTGTCGAATCCAAAAAGAAAGCCTCCTAAAGCGGCAATAAAGCAAATAAGGAAAAAATATTTCTTATTTGGAACCGTTTGTTTCTGATTCATGTTGGTGACCTTTAAATTAGATGGTTGAATACAATACTTTTTAAGTTTAAAATCTTAAACTCCTTTTTCTCTTAATCGTTCTACTATATGTGCTTATCTTTTAAAATAGAAATATGAATTATTTGTCTGTTTACTAACCATTTGTTCGATGGTTTGTGATTGCTTTTCCCTACTTGACAAATGCCTTTATCACTTTTACCATTTTACCACTGTCATTGATTAATTGATACGATTCAGCTGCCGCCGGAATAATAAAAGTCTCAGCGTAATTAAATTTTCTTTCAGTGCCGTCTTTTGTTTTCACGATGATAGATTCCCCTTCTACCAGCATTAATACATGACAGGTATTATTTGTATCTATTGTTGTTTCATCTGAAAATTCTATCCGGTGAACATCATAAAAATGCTCATTATGAGTAGGTAAATGAACTAAGCGGTAATGCTCATTTTCTTCAACCACAGCAGGCAATGAAATAAGTTCTTCTTTTACCCGGTTGCCTTTTCGTTCAAAATTCAGATTATTAAAAGCATGGTCAATATTGATTGGACGTGGATTTCCTTCCAGGTCGGGCCGCACCCAATCGTACATTTTAAAAGTAAAAATGTAAGGCGTTGCACTTATTTCCAGCACAAGATTGTTAACCCCGGAACTGTGAATCGTTTGGTTAGGAATTAAAAAGAAATCATGTTTATGCGAAGGATGCCATTGCACATATTCTTCAATATTGAGTGGCTGATTCTTTTCTACGCTTTCTTCAAGCGCATCTTTAAATTCAGATGGATTTATATCTTCTTTGAAACCAAGATAAACTCCTGCGTCTTTTTTACTATCCAGGATATAATACGTTTCATCCTGGGTGATCCTTTCGCCAAAATTCTTTTGAATATAAGGCAAAGACGGGTGGCATTGAATGGATAAATTACCGCCATCAAATGTGTCAAGAAAATCAAACCTGATTGGGAATTCATCGCCGAATCGTTCCGAATCTTTACCTAAAACTTCCTTTGAATTATTTTCCATCAGCCAGTCGAAAGAAATTTCCAATAAATTCCCATCACTTTCAAACACAAGTCCATTTTCAGGTGTGATCAACTCGAACGACCACGCATAATTTATTTCGTTCTTATTTAAAGAAGGAATATGTTCTTTCAGCCATTGTCCGCCCCATGCGCCGGCTTCAAACCAGGGCCGCACCCTGATAATACTATGGCTTAAAAATTCAAGCCCTTCATCAATAGTTGCTTTGAAGGCCCAGCTTATCTTGTCTTTCCATTGCGCATCAGCTACAATGGCAATTTTATTTTTTATTTCTTTACGATGTTCCTTCAATACTACCCAATCAACAAAATATAGACGCTTATAAACGGAAGTCCAATCTGCATTTGTTGACGCTCCGATATTATTACCAAAACCCGCTCTCATGCGGTACTGCACTTCATTTTTAGGAAGATCAACATATACAATCGGCGCCCGCCAACCACTAAGCGCCGCTCCGGTTCCAATGAATATTACCAAGTCGTAGCCATCAATTTTACTGTTTACACTTTGTAATGTTTCCATATCATAAAAATCCTCCAGCCTCAGTTCGGTTTTAGTGCCCCAAACAGAATCTTCTTCTCCCAGGTAGGGGTTCACCAATTTTTCTATTTCCGCTTCATCCTTCAAAAATGCAGAGGTTTCATACCACAGAACCTTTTTGTACATTTTTTTAAAACATCTTGCGAGATTTTCCCTGATTACACTCCACTCATTTCCATTAAAACCATCAATGATTACTGCCTTACGATTGATCATCCATTTTGAAAGTAATTCGTAATCCGAAAATATTTTTCCACGTCCAAGGCTATTGAATGGATACAAATTATATCCTTCGTCGTTTTGTTCAATTTGTTCAACATTGGTTGGTAATAATTCCTGGGTTGATTTACGCCAGCTTGTTTTATTTATCTTCTTCATATTTTCCGTGTCAGCATTTTGGAATAATCCTGCCGCGCCTGCAATAGCAGATAATTCCATTTTATTAGAGATCTTTATAGGGATAGAAATTGCTTCTTTATCTTTTAGCGTCTTGGTTAGTGAGGGTAAAAACAGATCGGAAGCGTGTGCGATACTGCCTCCGATAACAAGACAATCTGCCTGAAAAGATTGAATCCATGGCGCTACTAATTCAGCTATATTTTCAGACAACTTTAAAAATATATTAATGGCTTTCTTGTCACTATTAATCTGGGCTTTCTCTGAAATATCTTTTACTGTTAAATATTTCCCGGTTATGCGTAAATATTCATCCATCATCCAACGCGAGGAAATGTAATCTTCTGCTATGCCATTTTTAAACGGGCAATTATACAGATAACCTCCTTGCGGCGCACCATCACCATTGTGAATAATCTTGTTTTCTTTTATAAAACATGCGCCGAGACCCGTGCCCAACGTTATTGCAATTACTCGTTCAAAACCTTTTGCTTCTCCACATATGCATTCGCCCATACCAAAACAGGACGCATCATTTTCAAAAATGATGGGAAGGTCATATTCGATATTGAGTTGATTTTTTAAAGCCTCTTTTATATTGATTCCGTAGAGCGCGTTATATTTATTTACTCCTTCAATCAATGAAATCCCGTTCACATAATCAAAAGGGCCGGGCATGGCAATTCCGATACCTTGCAAAACATGCCCATTTAATTCTTTTAAAGAATCATGAATCGCATCCGCCCATTCACTAAGAATAATATCCGCGCTTTCTGCCGATGAATGAATTTTCGTCCGTGTAAAAGAATCATCTAATATCGTTGCAGTCTCCCCCGGCTTTACGAGTGCCGATGAAATATGCGATCCGCCTATGTCAACTCCAAGTATCATTTGTTAATATGTATGAACATATTTAAAAATAAGAAAAAAATTATGTCTTTTTTATATCGATAGAATAAGTAAACTTGTCAGACCTGTAGTAACCCACATTATATTCAGTAGGCCGATCACCGGCATCATATACAAATCTTTCCCTAAAAAGAATCGGGTCTGATTCTGAAACTTTTAATTTTTTCGCAATTTTTCCTGCCAGCATTGCTTTGATATTTTCTGAAGATCTTTTTACAATGATCCCATACTTTTTTTCCAACATGGTATATAAAGGGATTTGAAAATCATCATTGTTATCAAGCCCGATCCGTGGATGAAAATAACTCTCGAAATATACAATCGGTTCACCGGCTGTCCCTTTAAGTTTTGAGAGTTTAAGTACCTTTCGTCCCTTATCAATATTGAAAAAAGTACTCAAATTTGAATTAGCCACTACCCATTCAATTTTCAATTCAAGATTAATAACCATTATTCCTCTTTCACGCATCTCCTGCGTAAAACTATACCAATGATCTAATCCGGTAGTAAGTGACTTTTTTTGCGCAGCTTTTGTTCCAACACCTTTTTTCCTTATGAGCAATCCTTCATGTTCGAGCCGGTTAGTCGCCTGGCGAATCGTATTTCTTGACACACCTAATCTATTCGCCAATTCCACTTCTTTCGGAAGTAATGTTCCATTCTTAAACTCAGGTGAAGTAACTAATTTTCTTATCAGCTCTTCTACCTGGAGGTGAAGTGGTATTTTACTTTCGTGATTGATTTGAAGATTCATTTCCATGTATGAATGTTCAAACATACTCGTTTTTCTATTCCGAGCAAAATTTTATTTTTTTTTAAAGTAATACACCGCCGTTTAATTTTACAAATTACCAAAAGTGATTTGAATTCTCGGAAGATTTCTCAAATGAATAAAGACATGTTTCAAGTCATCGAACGGCTCTATATTAAAGCCGTTTAATTCCACATTGTGTTATGCAGTCCGGCAACAATTCCCAACCACAGCATCATGAAAAATACAACGATTCCTAAAACAAAAGCCATCGTTTTGTTTACTGCGCCTTTTGAACCCATATAGTTCATGAAATAAAAAAATAGTCCCCCAATAGCGCCGGCTATTGGTTCAATGATTAAAGGCCTTACTTTCCAAAAGTTTCCCCATTCCGCCTTTGGCTTGTCGACTTCAAATACAAACAATGAAATAAGTATTAAGCCGATAACCGCCCCTATTACAATGCTTTTCGCCGGGGAAAACCGCTTTTGCGGTTGTTCTATGTTACTTTTCTCTTTCATGAGAATTAATTTTAAAAAAAAACAGAAAAATTTTTATAAAGACGCAGATTTTTCAATTCCAATTTAAAACTTCAGTTCAAAAAGCATTAATACGGAAACACTTTTCTTTAGCAATATTAAAATGAAATAAATGATGGCTGAAATTTTTGATTCAGCAAGCAAAGAAATAATCGTATTTCCCTTTTATCCTATTTCATCAGTTGCTGAATCGTATCTGAAGTTCTTTGTTCCAGGATGATTTCAGCATTTGCCTCATTCATTTGAAGATACTGCTCACTGAAATGCCGAAGGGTCAAAAGCGTTAATCCTTTTTGAATGTTTACATTAAAAAAAGATGAAGCAAGAATCGCCAGCTTCTCTGTTTTTTCATCAACATCATCTATGCAAATGAACAACGTTATCGCCCCATTTTGTGTGAGGTTTGGCTTAATTCTTAATTCGTCCAAAATTTCATACAACAAATTTACCGGCTTTCCTTCGGCAAAAGAAAAATCAGTTGTTTGTAATGTCAGCAGAGCCTGATTTCGCTTCTTTACAATCGTAATTGGCATATGATGATTTTGGTTACTGGTGATAACGGTACCACTTAAACGTAAATCCAAAAATGAGCGCACAAATAAAGGAATGTTTTTATTTTGCAGCGGTTTGATGGTTTTCGGATGAATGACCTTTGCACCGAAATAAGCCATTTCAATCACTTCTTTATAACTTAATTCTTTGATCGTTATCGCATCGGGAAATTCCTTCGGATCAGCATTCAACACTCCATCTACATCTTTCCAGATCGTTGCACTTTCCGCATCTAATAAATAGGCGAAAATAGCTGCTGTATAATCGCTTCCTTCCCGTCCAAGCGTGGTGCTTTCATTTTCGTCCGTGCTGCCAATAAATCCTTGAGTTACCACAAAATTATTCTGCTCAAATAAAGGAAGTAATTTTTCAGAAACCAACTTTTTTGAAACATCCCAATCTACTTTTCCCTCGCGGAATGTATCATCGGTTCTAATCAAATCTCTTACATCAATCCATTCATTAGCAAGTTTTTCTTCATTTAAAAAATAAGAGATCAGTGTAGAAGAAAGCAATTCACCAACACAAACGATTTGATCATAATAATAGTTTAGATCCTTTACAGGCTTGTCATGCAGCAGCCATTCCACTTCTGTGAAAAAATCATTCAATTGCGTGGTAGCTTTTTCCCAATGAAGTGTGATAAGATATTTTAACTGATTGAGATGATAATCTTTTATTTTTTGAAAAAGTTTTAATGCATCTTCATTTCGTTCTTCATAAAATGCATCTACTACTTTTTCCAGCGCATTTGTCATCTTACCCATAGCAGATACAACAATGAGAACTTTTTCGTCTTTATGATATTCAAGAATGTGAGCAAGGCTTTTTATCCGTTCATAACTGTTAGTACTGGCGCCACCAAATTTAAACACCTTCATTTATATAAAAATTTATCTTCTTACTAGAATAGCCGCATTACGGGAAGTGCAAAATAAGTAAATAAATGTAAGGCAGACCGGATAAAGGACGCCACGGTTCACATTGCATTGTGTTCTGATCCAATTAACGTTCAAGCGCAATTTAAAAGATCTGGACGCTTTTCCTGAAACCGTTCAATATTTTATCATTTGGGTGAAGTTCTGTAATCAAATAATCTATCGAATGAACATCACATACTTTCATCTTATGTTCTGAATTTAGCTTTTCAGAAATACTGAGCACGGCAAGTTTTGACGAACTATTGATCATTGCCTTTTTTACCTGTGCTACTTTCCAATCCACTTCAGTAAGGCCGGTCTTTGAATTTAAACCATTCACTCCGAGGAAACACAGGTCGGTCCTTATTTGCATGAGTTCGCTTATCGGTTTTTCACCTACGGTTATTTGCGCGGAATTGTCTATTTGTCCGCCTAATAAAATCACCGTCAGCAACGGATGTTCCGCAAGTTCCAATGCCATCAAAGGGCTTACCGTAAAAAAAGTAGCTTCAAGGGTGTCGGGAATCAGGCGTACCATTTCAAGCATGGTAGTGCCGGCTTCTGTAAGTATGACCATTCCGTTTTGAATGAGTTCTACAGCTTTTTTTGCAATGACTCTTTTTTCATCCTGCGCATAAACAGAAGTCTGATGCACCGGATAATGATATGATTTGGACAGAGCTCCACCATGAACCTTAATGATTTCACCAGCTTCTGCAAGTTCCGCAAGGTCGCGCCTTATGGTATCTTCAGAAACTTCCAGTTCTTTGCTCAAATGAGAAGACAATACTTTATTGTGCAAGTTGATCTGCTTTAAAATAAATGCATGTCGCTCATTTTTGAACATGCCGCTAACGGATGATTCCATGTTTTAAATTTAGATAAACAATTTAATTTTTTCTCGTTTTTCAAAAGAAAAATTTTAAGTGCAGTTCACTTCTTTCTCTCCGCCTTTTCCAAATTTTATAAATAAAATCTTTTTAACCGATTTGATTTCCGCACGAATTTAATAATAAAAAAATTATTTGCATGATTATGCCATTTTTCCTAATTTAGTTTTTTAAAACAGCGAAAACACGCAAAACTAAATTGTATGGCATTATTAGCTTTCGACCTTGGCGGCACCAAACTAGCTACCGCTGTTTTTAATGAAGAAGGAGAAATTTTATCAAGAGAAATTACTGCTTTAGACAAAAGGAAAGGAAGTGAAGTAGGCGAATTAATTGTAAAGAATTTTCTCTCTATGCGCGATGCCGCTTTGCTCACAGGAAATGAGATCAAATCAATTGGCATTTGCATTCCCGGCATTTACCGGCAGAAAACCGGAACCGTTTGGGCTCCCAATATTCCGGGATGGGATGATTACCCCCTTTTAGCAGAAATTAAAAAGGTAGCAAATGGAATTCCGGTAGCTATTGACAGTGACAGAGCGTGTTATATTGTTGGCGAATCATGGAAAGGAAACGCACAACAATGCAGTGATGCTATTTTTCTCGCTGTGGGAACCGGAATCGGCGCTGGGATTTTAATTCATGGGACTGTATTGCGCGGTTCACAGGATATTGCCGGAGCAATAGGCTGGATGGCCCTTGACAAGCCTTTCAAAGAAGATTACATTCAGTGCGGTTGTTTTGAGCACTATACGTCAGGAGAAGGAATTGCAAAACTTGCTCAGAAGTTTGCAAATGAAACAAAAGAATATTCAGGAGTTTTGAAAAACAAAATATCAGAAGAAATAAACTGCCATGATGTATTTAATGCTTACGACAACAATGATGAGATAGCAAACAAAGTAATCAACATCTGTATCCAATATTGGGGAATGGCAACGGCAAACCTGGTTAGCTTATTTAACCCTGAAAAAATAATTTTTGGTGGAGGAGTTTTTGGCCCTGCGGTCTCTTTGATTGCAAAAATAAAAGAAGAAGCGGCCAAATGGGCTCAGCCGATCAGCATACAACAAGTGAGTTTTGAAGCATCCGCCCTGGCAAGTGATGCAGGCGTTTATGGTGCAGGATTCTTAGCGCTTAAAACCCTTTCTGAAAAAAAATAAACGCTTTATATGTACAACAAAAAATTGGTTTTTTGGGCAGCATGCATCGGCATTTTATTTTTTGGTATGGGCATTACTACGCTCGGATCTGTCAAACACGGGTTGGAGCAAAAATATTTATTGGATGAAATTGCCTCCGGCGAATTGTTTTCTATTTTGCCTTTTGGTATTTTATTAGGCTCCTTATTATTTGGTCCTTTTTGTGATAAATACGGATACAAAGTTTTATTATCGCTTACGTGCCTCAGCATGTTCATCGGCTTCGAAGGAATCGCTTACGCCCCGTCACATACTTTATTAAAAGTTGGAATTTTTTTATTTGGTCTCGGTGGCGGCGCTATCAATGGCGCTACCAGTGCACTTGTATCGGATATCAGTGATAAAGACAAAGGTGCAAACCTTAGTTTGCTGGGCGTTTTTTTTGGTATTGGCGCATTAGGAATGCCACTGCTGCTAGGAATTTTAGAATCGAAATTTAACTATGATGTGATTGTTTCTTTTGTTGGATTTTCAACGCTGGTTATAGGCATTTTTTATTTACTGATCAAATTCCCGCCGGCAAAACAGGCGCAAGGTTTTCCTCTTTCAAAAGGGTTGTCATTGTTAAAGGATTCTGTTTTAATTCTCATTGCATTTTTTCTTTTTTGTCAAAGTGCTTTTGAAGCGATTATCAATAACTGGACAACCACTTTTCTTACAACCGGTCTGGATGTTCCGCAAAGTAAAGCTTTATATGCACTGTCACTTTTTGTTGTCGGCATGACGGTTATGCGCCTTCTGCTGGGAAGTGTTTTTAGAAATACAGAACTAAAAAAATTATGGATCGGAGCGTTTTCACTGATCTTTCTAGGATTGATTTTTCTGGCCATCGGGCAATATTTTTTCGTGTCGGTTGCAGGCCTGATCTTATTGGGAGCCGGGCTGGCAGGCGGTTTCCCTCTCATGCTTGGTTTGGTTGGTGACCGGTACAAAGAACTTTCCGCAACAGCGTTCAGTATTGTTTTTGTAATTGCCTTATTTGGAAATATGGTGATCAATTACACGATGGGAGTGATTGCGCAAACTTATGGAATCAAACATTTGATAACAGTGGCTTTTATAGAACTCGTAGTCATGATCATGTTGTGCTATAACATTTTGAGTAAGCAAAAGGGAAAAAATGAAAGGTCGAAAGTTGCAGCTTGAAAATTAAAGGTGTGAAAATTTAAAAAAAGCAATACAACCAATATAACAATTCAACAATCAAACAATACAACAATCAAATAATAATTTAATAACCTAATAATTTAGTAATTCATGTTAGCAAAACAATGGTTGGAAAACACCCGGGAAATCATGTCGAAAATCGAGGACACGCAAATGGAAAACATCAAAAAAGCTGCAGAAGTAATGGCAGATTCTATACAGGCTGAACGCTGGGTTCATACTTTTGGTTGCGGACATGCAACCTTGCCTATCGAGGAAATGTATCCGCGGATCGGTGGCTTTGTGGGCTTTCATCCGATGGTAGAATTGCCCCTTACTTTTTTTACAAACATTACCGGTCAGATGGGCGTGCACCAGTTTATCTTTTTAGAAAGAGTGGAAGGATATGGAGTAGAAATTATGAAAGGATATAATTTTGATAAGCGCGATACCATGTGGCTGTTCTCACATTCAGGAATCAATAACGTAAATATTGATATTGCACTGGAAGCAAAAAAGAAAGGAATGAAAGTAGTGGTATTTGGTTCAGCAGCTGAAGCAGAGGGCAAAAAAACAAGACATTCCAGTGGAAAAAATATTTTTGAAATTGCCGATATTGTGGTGGATACGTGCGCTCCCATCGCAGATGCATCTGTTACATTAAAAAATCATTTTGATAAAATCGGGCCCGTTTCGACGATGGCTTTTATCACCTGCGTATGGATGACGGTAACAACGGTTGCAGAAATTTTAGAAGAACGCGGTGTAAAATTATACATTCATCCGTCGCATAATGCGCCAGGAGCGGGAGATTCAAAAGCCAGACTGGATGAAGCTTTAGATGTTTATAAAGAAAGAATTAAAGGAGTATAAAAATTATAAAAAACGTTTACAGCAAAAGAACAAATATGATCGATTCATGTTTATTAAGATAAGGCAGACATCACACTGATCATCTAGTCGTTTAAACGGAGATAGTTTTTTTAGGAAAGAAAATTATTCTTACTCTCAAGATCAGTAACGTAATCTAAAATCATAATCGCACCTTATTACCTTTTTTTGTTCAATTCGAAAGAAGGTTGTAAGGTGTTTTTTTTTGTAGTTTTAGCTTTTACTGAAGTTTCGTCTGTTGCAGCAAAAGATTTAGCGCAAATAACTTTCCGGAAAATTATGACTCAAGATTTTTTATTTATAAAAAAAACGTCATCAAAAGGACGGGGTATTTTTACCAAAGAAAAAATAGAAAAAGATACGGTGATTGAAGAATCGCCGGTAATTGTAATGAGTGCCGAAGATCGCCTCCATATCGATAAAACATTGTTGCATGATTATATCTTTGCATGGGGGAAAGATGAGAAACAATGTTGTATGGCTCTTGGATTTATTCCTATCTATAACCACAGCTATTCCAGCAACTGCGAATATTTTATGGATTTTGAAGAAGAAACCATCCAGGTAAAGACGGTAAGAAAAATCGACGCTGGTGAGGAATTAACAATTAACTATAACGGCGATTGGAATAATGAAAAGAAAGTATGGTTTGATGTGAAAACGGATTAATGTGCTCATTTGCTAATTTGCCATTGTCGTAACGTTGCTAATGCCTTTCGCCACTCGCAACTCACCATTTCTTTAAGGCATATTATTTGTGAAATCCGGGTTATGAATTGGGTTGATTTGTTGCTGATCCTTATCGTTTTGCTCGCAGTTTGGGCAGGCTGGAGAAATGGATTTATTTTAGAAATTCTTGGTCTTGTCAATTGGGTTGGAAGCCTCATAACAGCATTTATTTTTTATCCTTATACCGCTTCGTTAATCATAAAAATTTTCCCTTCTCTGGAGTTGTGGAAATTGCCACTTGCTTTTATTATTACAGCAATTGTTGCGCGAATCCTGATCGGTTTCATCACGAGGAAAATTGCATCGGCAACTTCTGCTTATACAAATCAAAGTTTGTTAAATAGATCACTCGGACTCATTCCAGGTTTTATCAACGGAATCATCTTTGCCGCGATAATAGCCGCGTTGTTGCTTGCTTTGCCGCTGACGGACGGAATTAATTCGGCAGTAAGAAATAGCGCGATTGCAAACAGGCTTTCAGTAAAAATGGAAACGGTTGATCAGAAATTATCTCCTGCTTTAAATAAAGCCATATATCAAACTTTGAATGACCTTACTATTCATACGAAGTCAGGTGATTTTCTGAAACTTCCTTTCAAGATTACTCATGCCGTTGTAGATTCTTCCCTCGAAATAAAAATGATAGAGCTTGTAAATAAAGATAGAGCCGAGCATGGATTGCCGCCTTTAATAAGAGATGAACAATTGACAAAAGTAGCTCGGGAACATTCCCAAGATATGTTTGTTCGTGGATATTTTTCGCACGTTACTCCGAATGGAAAAGATCCGTTCGACAGGATGCAGGCAAATGATATTCATTTTTTAACGGCCGGAGAAAACATCGCGCTCGCACAAACAATTTCTATTGCTCAATATGGATTTATGCATTCCGCCGGACACCGCGCGAATATTTTAAATCCTGCCTTTAGCCATATTGGAATTGGAATTTTGGATGGAGGAATTTTTGGTTTAATGATTAGCCAGGAGTTCAAGAATTGAGATCTGGTAAATGAATAAGAGTTCTTTTCTTTTAAATAACTTTTTCCAAATCCTTATTCGCCAACTGTCCGCAAGCGGCATCAATATCTTTTCCACGGCTTATGCGTAATCGAACATTGACACGATGGGCTGCCAGGTAATCCATAAATTTTTGAGTCGATTCTTTTTCCGGCTTCTCAAAATCAGCGTTTTCAATCGGGTTGTATTCGATCACGTTGATGAGATGACAGGGAACCTGCCGGTAAATTTTGATAAGATCGTCAGCGTCCTTTAAAGAATCATTTTCATTCTTAAATAAAATGTATTCAAAGGTGATGTCGTTTTTGGTTTTATTATAAAAATAATTGAGTGCCTCTATCAAAGATTGAATGTTGTTGGTTTCATTGATTGGCATCAGTTCGCTACGCTTTTTATCATTGGCGGCATGAAGAGATAACGCAAGATTAAATTTCACCCCATCATCGCCGAGTTGACGAATCATTTTGGAAATACCTGAAGTTGAAACGGTAATTCTTCTCGCGCCAATTCCAAGACCATCAGGCGCCGTGATTCTTTCAATAGCTTTCAAAACGTTCTTATAATTCAGCAGCGGTTCGCCCATGCCCATAAAAACGATGTTGCTCAGCTTTTTTCCATATGTTTTTTCAGCCATCTCATTGAGCATCGCAGCCTCATCGTAAATTTCATCAAACGTCAGGTTGCGCTTTCTTTCCATAAAACCTGTTGCGCAAAATTTACAACTGAGGCTGCATCCTACCTGCGAAGAAACGCATGCGGTTTGACGATCTTCCACAGGAATTAAAACCCCTTCTACCAAATTTCCGTCAATAGTTTTAAAGCGGCTCTTGATCGTTCCATCACTGCTGTATTGGGACAAATCATGTTTTAAAGCGGGAAAAGAAAAATTCTTTGAAAGATTTTCACGAAGTTCTTTGCTCAGATTTGTCATGTCTTCAAAACTGCGGGCATGTTTCTTCCAAATCCATTCCCACACCTGCTTTGCACGGAATTTTTTATCACCAATGGATAAAAAATACTCGGTCAATTCATCCAATGTCAGCGTTCTGATATTTTTTACAGCGTTCATTTTGCAAAGATGGATCAATTGTTTTATTGTTAAATAGTTTTATTGTTAAATCCGTTCACGTAAGGTAAAAATAAAGCGGATGCGTGCGAGATTATCGACCTCATTTAAACTCTCTAAACTCTTCTAAGCCAACGCGAATCTCTCAAAACCTTAAAACAATTTATCTTGCAGCTCCTAATAAAAAAAAGAGAATGGAAACCGTTTATGTTATTGATGCTGTAAGAACTGCAATTGGCAGGTATGGCGGTGCTTTGAGCACGATTCGGCCCGATGATCTGTTGGCTAAAGTAATAGAGGCGCTCATAAAGAGAAACGGGAAAATTGATGTAAATGAAATTGAAGATGTGATCGCAGGAGATGCCAACCAGGCTGGCGAGGACAATCGGAATGTAGCGCGCATGTCGGCTTTACTTGCGGGTTTACCTGTTACTGTTGCCGGAAACACAGTGAACCGTTTGTGTGCAAGCGGAATGCAGGCAATTATGGATGCATCAAGAGCAATGATGGTCGGCGATGGCAATATTTTTCTTGCCGGCGGCGTAGAAAGCATGAGCCGCGCACCTTTCGTAATGGGTAAGTCGGAAGGAGCATTTAGCCGTAAGGCAGAAATTTTTGATTCAACTATTGGCTGGCGTTTTCCTAATAAAAAACTCGTTGAGAAATATTATCCCTATTCGATGGGCGAAACCGCCGAAAATGTAGCAAAGCAATGGAAAATTTCAAGACATGCCCAGGATGAATTTGCTTTTGAAAGCCAGCAAAAATATTTCTTGGCGTTGGCGGCAGGGAAATGGAAAGATGAAATCATTCCAATAGAAATCACGCCAAACAAAACCGAAAGAATCATTTTTGATACAGATGAACATCCACGGAAAAGTTCTTTGGAAAAATTATCGCAGTTACGTCCTGCATTTGTAAAAGATGGAACGGTAACTGCCGCAAATTCTTCAGGAATCAACGATGGGGCGGCCATGCTGATGCTGGCAAATGAAAGCATCGTAAAAAAATATGAGCTGAAGCCGATGGCAAAAGTGGTAAGCATGTGCGTTGCAGGTGTAGATCCATCGATTATGGGAATCGGGCCTGTTGCTGCTACGCGAAAAGCACTATCACGTGGAGGCTTAAGCATTTCTGATCTGGATCTGATCGAGTTGAACGAGGCTTTTGCTTCCCAATCCATTGCATGTATTCATGAACTGGGACTTGATTTGCAGAAAGTGAATGTGAATGGCGGATCTATTGCCATCGGTCATCCGCTGGGTTGCAGCGGCGCAAGAATTACGACAACTTTATTGCATGAAATGCAAAGAAGAGGATCACGTTACGGACTTGCAACCATGTGCGTAGGAGTTGGACAGGGTGCAGCAATGATTTTTGAAAATTATTTCAGGAAATAATAACATTTACCAAACCTCATAAGAAAGTAATTCATTCTCGTTTTTGATACGCCGGCCTTCTTTGATGGTTATGAGGACAGCGGCTGTAGTAACAATCACGGCTGTCAGAAAATAAAATGCGGCAAAACTTTTTCCATTTGTTTTTTTATCTTTTTCCATTTTTGAATCTACTGTTTTTTTCGATAAATTATAATGCAATTTAATCAATCAGCGAGTTTTAAAAAAGTGATTTTGATTAAATAATAATGAACTTTTTTACCGTAAGAATTAAACGAATAAACAGCAATTGCTTTATATTTTTATTTCATTTTAAATGAATGTAGTAGCAGTAAACAAACAAAATTCGTAAATTTTTATTTTCTGTTCATGAAAAGAGCGATATGAATCATTTTTTATTGGCATACATTTTATAGTTCATAATTGTCATCAAACATAAAATCAATGATTAAAGATAATCCGGTTGAAAAATTATTGGCAAGCGCAAAAAAAACAAAATTTCCAAAGACCGTCGAGCCGATGCTGGCAACATTAGTTGATGAACCGTTTGATAAACCAGGATGGCTATATGAAGTAAAATGGGACGGCTATCGCGCTATTGCTTTAATAAAAAAAGGCAACCCCGAATTGTCTTCCCGCAACTCAAAATCATTTAATGACAAGTTCTATCCCATTTATGAAGAATTAAAAACGTGGAAAAAAGAAGCCATAATCGACGGAGAAATTGTAAGCGTGAATGAAAAAGGAATGGCTGATTTCAGCAGCTTACAAAACTGGAGAAGTGAGGCCGATGGCGCTTTGATTTATTATGTTTTTGATATTTTATGGTATGATGGAAAAGACACAACTGAGTTGCCTCTTACTGAACGAAAAGAACTTTTAAAAAACATATTACCGGAATCTTCAAATATTAAATTGAGCGAAAGTTTTGAAACAAGCGGCCTGGAATTTTTCAAACTTGCTGAAGACATGTCGCTGGAAGGTATTATGGCAAAAAAATCCAACAGCCTTTATACACCCGGCATCCGGTCGAAAGAATGGCTGAAAATAAAAACGGAGCAACGCCAGGAAGTTGTGATTGGTGGGTTTACAAAAAACGAAGGAACACCAAAAAAATTTAGTTCATTGTTGGTCGGTGTTTTTAAAAATAATAAACTCGTCTTCACGGGAAAAATTGGAACAGGTTTTACAGTTAAACTTCAAAAAGAGATGATGGAAAAATTTGAACCACTTATTATACCTGATTCCCCTTTTGCAAATGAACCCGATGTAAATCAGCCTTCGCGCTTTCGTCCCAATCCGCCAAAAGCAATAGCAGTGTGGCTTAAGCCGGAACTCATCTGCGAAGTAAGTTATCGTGAGATGACAAATGATGGTGTAATGCGACATCCGTCTTTTCGTGGATTACGAGAGGATAAAAAAGCGACTGAAGTGGTTTTGGAAAAAGAAACACCTACAGAAAATGTAGTGCAAGAAAAAGGAAACGGCATAAAAGAAGCGTTCATTCCGGCAGCGCCAAAGGCTTCCAGGAAAACTTTATTAAACCCAAAAGAAGAAACGCAGGTAAAAAAAGTCAATGGCGAGGATTTGAAGTTTACGAACCTGAGCAAGATTTACTGGCCAAAAGAAAAAATCACTAAAAGAGATCTGATCAATTATTATTACCAGGCAGCGCCATTTATTTTGCCTTATTTAAAAAACCGGCCACAATCATTAAACCGGTTCCCGAATGGAATAAACGGAGAAAGCTTTTATCAAAAAAACGTTACAGGAAAAGTGCCGGGTTGGATTGAAACGTTTCCTTACCACAGCAGCGTTGACGGTGATAAAAACTTTTTGGTTGTTTCTAATGAAGCGAGTTTATTATACGTCGTTTCACTTGGATGCATCGAAGTGAATCCCTGGAGCAGTACTGTTGAAAAACCTGATAATCCTGATTGGTGCATCATTGACCTTGATCCGGATAAAAAAAATACGTTCGACGAGGTAATCGTAACTGCACAAGTTACTAAAACGATTCTTGAAGCCGCCGGCATCAACAGTTATTGCAAAACTTCAGGCTCTACAGGCATCCATATTTATTTTCCTTTAGCAGCAAAGTATACTTATGAAGAATCAAAAGAATTTGCAAGGATCATTGCTACCAAAGTAAATAACGAATTGCCTGAACTAACGAGCATTGAGAGAATCGTGAGTAACCGCAATGGAAAAATGTATGTGGATTTTTTACAAAACCGCCCCCAGGCAACACTCGCAGCTCCTTACTCTGTGAGGCCAAAACCCGGAGCTACTGTTTCAATGCCATTGCATTGGGATGAAGTAAAAAAAGGATTAAAAATAGCAGATTTCACCATTAAAAATGCCATTGAAAGAATGCGCACGCACGGTGATATTTTCAAGCCCGTTTTGGGTAAAGGAATTAATATGAAGGCTGCGTTGAAGAAACTGGAGGCATTGTAAATTGAGTATAACGGCCTGCTGTAAACGTTTTTACTCAGCTTTTTAACGCAATTACTTTTTTTTAAAGTAACGGTTGTGGATAAAGGTAATTTTACAAAACAGAAAAAACATTTATTTCTTCGTCTGCTTCTTATGAATAGTGTGGTTCATGGTTGATCAACTCATCGTTCACCATTCACAAATCACCTACTCACTACTTTTTTTATATTTCGCTACCACATCATCCAGCATATTTTTAAATTTCTCCACATCAGAATCATAACCATACCCTTCAGGTTCAAGCCGGTTTTCATTTGCGTCGAGAAAGAAATAAAATGGCTGTGTATTAGCATTGTATTTTGTGATTTGCAAGTCGGCATTCTTATCTCCAAGAGTAGTTACTTTCTTGCCGAGTGATTCAGAATAATATTGTTCATTTGGCTGAAGATGCACGTTATGTACATCTACATAAAGCGAT
>Ga0134125_10001382_pt1 | contig 29895 bp, 30 predicted proteins | sample KB31751_FD_96464 | JGI IMG/M metagenome (GOLD analysis project Ga0134125, IMG submission 96464) | Terrestrial soil microbial communities with excess Nitrogen fertilizer from Kellogg Biological Station, Michigan, USA - KB3-175-1 | ecosystem: Environmental > Terrestrial > Soil > Unclassified ... | reverse complement strand
GAGGAAGCTCAGCGGGAGGGGCGCATGCCCTCACGCGAGATGCGCTTCATGTGGCGCTTGATCGCGGCCGCCTTCTTGCGTTTCCGCTCCTGGGTCGGCTTCTCGTAGAATTCCCGCCGACGCAGCTCGGTGAGAATGCCGGCCTTCTCGCAGGCGCGTTTGAAACGCCGCAAGGCGGCATCGAAGTACTCATTCTCACGGATACGGACGCTCGGCATCGAAACCTCAGGGCCCCTTGAAATGGGCGATAGGACCGGTATGACCGGAAAAACGGGCGCGCAATTCTAGTTGAGGCGCATGGCAAAGGCAAAAACTCCATTTCGCGTCCTGGCGATCGAGTCGTCCTGCGACGAGAGTGCGGCGGCCGTCCTGGACGAGTCCCGGGGATTGCTGGCTCATGAGCTCTACAGCCAGGTAGAGCTGCACCGGACCTATGGGGGGGTGGTCCCGGAGCTTGCCTCCCGGGACCATGTGCGCAGGCTCCTGCCCCTGGTGGAGCGGGCGCTGGCGCAGGCCGATACGGTTCCAGAGCGCCTGGCCGGCGTCGCCTTTACCGCCGGCCCGGGCCTGATCGGGGCGCTGCTCACGGGTGCGGCGCTCGCGCGCAGCCTGGCCTATGCCTGGCAGGTGCCGGCGGTGAGCGTCCACCACCTCGAAGGGCATCTGCTCGCACCTCTCCTGGAGCCGGAGCCACCCCCCTTTCCGCACGTGGCCCTCCTCGTTTCGGGCGGACATACCCAGCTCATAGAGGTCTCGCGGATCGGGGTCTACCGCACCCTGGGCGATACACGGGACGATGCCGCGGGCGAAGCCTTCGACAAGACGGCAAAGCTGCTGGGCCTTCCTTATCCGGGCGGGCCCGAGCTGGCGCGTCTGGCGCAGAGCGGCACCCTGGGCGCATTTCAGTATCCCCGACCGATGCTCGACCGTCCCGGCCTGGAGCTCAGCTTCTCCGGCCTGAAGACGGCGGTGCTGCACTCGCTTCGCGGGCGGGAGCTCACGGCGCAGCTGCGGGCAGACGTGGCCCGTGGCGTCGAGGAGGCGATCGTCGGCACCCTTGCCGCCAAGGCAGTGCGGGCACTGGAGGCCACGGGCCTGGATGTGCTCGTGGTTTCGGGCGGCGTCAGCGCGAATCAGCGGCTGCGTGCGGCGCTCACCGAAGCGGTCGGCCGGCGCGGCGGCCGCGTGTACTATCCGCGAATCGAGTTCTGCACCGACAACGCAGCGATGATCGCGGTGGCGGGACTCGCCCGGCTGCGGGCCGGGGAGCGCGACGGCCTCGCGGTCCAGCCGCGCGCCCAGTGGCCGCTCGAGACGCTCACGGCCGTTCCTTTGCAACATGACAGCGGCGCCGAGGCTGCGCGATCCAACACATGACCAGTCCCATTCAATCCGGCGACCGCATCTTCCTGCGCGGGCTGACGGCCGAGTGCATCATCGGTTTCATCGACTGGGAGCGGCGCGTCAAGCAGACCATCGTGGTCGACCTCGAGCTGCCCGTGGACTGTCGCCGCGCTTCGGCGAGCGACGATGTCGCCGACACCGTCGACTACAAGAAGGTCGCCAAGCGGGTGCTGGCGTACATCGAGGCCTCGGAGTTCAAGCTGGTCGAGACGCTGGCGCATCGGCTCGCCCTGCTGCTGCTCGAGGAGTTCGGGCTCGAGTGGGTGCGCATCTCGTTGAACAAGCCGGGCGCGATCCGCAGCTCCCGCGATGTCGGTGTCGTCATCGAGCGCAGCCGCGCGGACCTCACCGCCGCGGCGGCCGCCCGCCTCTGATCCCGAAACGCCCATGACCCAGGTCTACATCGCCGCCGGCAGCAACATCGAGCCCGAGCGGCATCTCGCCATGGCGGTGCGCGAGCTCGAGCGGCAATTCCCCGGCGTGCGCTTCTCCCCCTGGTACCGCAACCGGGCGGTGGGATTCGAGGGCGAGGATTTCATCAACTTCGTCGCCGGGTTTGCGACGGAGCTTCCCGTTGGCGAGCTGCTGACGCGCCTTCACGCCATCGAAGCGCTCTGCGGCCGGCCGCGTGAGGCGCCGCGGTGGGCGCCCCGGTCCATGGACCTGGATGTGCTCCTCTACGGAGACCTGGTGTGTCAGGAGCCGTACCTGAAGCTTCCGCGTCCGGACCTGCTCAAGCGCCCCTACATGCTGGGTCCGCTGGCGGACCTCGCGCCCGACCTGGTGCATCCGACCGAGAGACGGACCATCGGGGAGCTGTGGCGGCGCTTCGATCGGGCGGCCCACCCGTTGCTCCAGGTGCATGCCGGCAGTGCGGACTGAGACGCGGCTACCAGCCGATGCTCCTGCCCCCATCCACGGCGAGTATCTGGCCAGTGACGAAGGGTGCTTCGCAGGCGAAGAAGAGCACGGCGCGGGCCACGTCCTCGGCCGAACCGATGCGCTTCAGCGCGGTGCGCTCGATGATCTCCTCCCGCAGTGCTGCATCGACGCCGCCTTCGGGCCACACGACCGGCCCGGGTGCGATCGCGTTGACCCGGACCTGGGGCCCGAGCTCACGCGCCAGGGATTTGGTCAGCATGATGAGGCCGGCTTTCGCGACGCAGTACACCGGGTGACGGCGCAGCGGACGCATGCCATGAATGTCGGCGAGATTCACGATGAGTCCGTTGCGATCGCGCAGCGCCGCGGCGGCCGCCTGCGCAAGAAAGAGCGGCGCCTTGAGATTGGTACCGATCAGGTCGTTCCAGTCGTGCTCTTCGATGCCCCCGAGCGGAGTCGGATAGAAAGACGAAGCGTTGTTGACCAGGATGTCGAGGCAACCGAAGGCCGTCGCGGCGGTGTGCGCCAGCTCCTTCACGGCGGTGCTGTCGAGCAGGTCGCATTGGGCGAGGCTGACCGAGCCGGGGCGGACGCTGTTCAAGTCCTTCGCCAGGTCGGCCGCTTCGTCAGCAGAGCTGCGGTAGTGCAGCACCACGTTGGCGCCCGCCGCGTGCAGGGCGTGTGCGATGGCCGCGCCGACGCGGCGTGCGGCTCCGGTGACGAGCGCGGCTTTGCCGCCAAGCGGTGTCGGCGTCGGCGTGGTGGGGGCTGTGTCGGGCACGGCAGGCTCTGTCATAGGGTGCCTACATTATGATGCCGGCGCTGTCAGCGGAAGAAGAAGCGCAATCCAGAGGCGTCACGGCGTTGATTTGCGAACGTATCCGGGCCGCCGGGGACTGGATCCCGTTCGAGCAGTTCATGGAGCTGGCGCTCTACGCCCCCGGCCTCGGGTACTACAGCGCGGGCAGCGTGAAGCTCGGCCCCGGCGGGGACTTCGTGACGGCACCGGAGGTCTCCGATCTCTTCAGCCGCTGCGTGGCGCGGCAGTGCGCCCAAGTGCTGGGCGAGGACGGAGAGATCCTGGAGCTGGGCGCGGGCACCGGGCGCATGGCGGCGGTGATCCTCCAGAGCCTCGCCGCCGGCGGGCAGTTGCCCACGCGCTATGCCATCCTGGAAGTCAGCGCCGATCTCGCCGAGCGCCAGAGAGAGCGGTTGGGAAGGCTTCCGCCCGCAGTCCGCAAAAGGGTCGTCTGGCTCGACCGCCTGCCGGAGCGGCCGATCAGCGGTGTGATCCTGGCCAACGAGGTGCTCGACGCGCTCCCGTGCCGGCGGTTCGCGCTGAGAGAGGGCGGTGTGAGGGAGCTGGGCGTGGCGGCAGATGGGGGCATTACGCTCATCGAGCGCGACTCCGCGCCTGACCCGGAACTGGCGAGCGCCTGTACCGCGCTGATGCGCGAGCTGCCGGCGCCGCTCCCGGAAGGATATACCTCGGAGGTCTGTCTGCGGGTCGCTCCGTGGATCGCAGGGGTAGGGGCCTGCCTCGGACGGGGGCTCATGCTGATGTTCGATTACGGGCTGCCGCGGGCGCACTACTATCATCCGCAGCGGACTGCCGGCACGTTGCGCTGCCACTTCAAGCAGCGCGTCCATGACGATCCATACATCAACATAGGCGTGCAGGACATCACCGCCTGGGTCGATTTCACGCGGGTTGCGGAGGCGGCGGTTGCCTCCGGGTTGGATGTCGCCGGCTTCTGCACGCAGGCCGCGTTTCTGCTGGGGACAGGCGTGGAGCAACTCGTCGCGGAAGCCACGGACACTGTGCAACACGTACGGCTCGCGGGGGAGGCGCGCCGCCTGCTGCTGCCAGGGGAGATGGGTGAGGCGTTCAAGGTCATGGCGCTGACGCGCCAATGCGATGTCGCTTTGGAGGGGTTCGCGCTGCAGGATCTGCGGCAGTCGTTGTAGCGGCGGCAGTCGTTGTGGCGGCGGTGTTGGAGCAGAGCTGGGCGTCTCGTCTCGCCTGGGGTTCCCGCGCCAACTTGCGGGCCGCCTCGTAGAACCGGGGCAGGTCGTCATTTTTCTGCCGCAACAGACGCTCGAAGCCCGGCACACAGTCGTAATAGGTGCCGACGGAGGCCAGATCTGCGTTGTTGAGACCTCTGGTAATCCATTCGTCGTAGACCGGGAAGCGGACCGCGAGGCGCCGCTCGAGGGTGTGGATCCGTGCCGCCAGCTCGTCGAAGGCCTGCCGCTTGCGCCGCAGCTTTACTGCGCGCGCAGCCTTTGACGTGTAAACCTGTGCCAACCGATCCCGGGTATGCCGCAGGAGCGCGATGAACTGCCGGTCCTCGGCGCGCTGCTTCTCCAACTGCGCGATGAGTGCCCGCCGACCCTTGTACTCGAGCCAGCGCTTCAGTCCCGCGTTCTCCACCGTCACCGCGAAGGCCTCGTCGAACCGCGAATCGTCCTTTACGTAGAGCAACTGGTGCGCGAGCTCGTGGAAGATCATGGATGCGAGCTCATCGCTGCCGTAGCGCATCATCGTGCTCATCACAGGGTCCGGGAGCTTGCCCAGGGTGGAGTATGCAGGCACGCCTTCGACCACGACGTCGTATCCGCGCTGCTTCAGTCCCGTGGCGAACGTTTGGGCGCGCTTCTCATTGAAGTAACCCCGGTAGGCCACGCAGCCGGCGATGGGAAAGCACCACTGTTTCGGGATCACCGACAGTGCCGGTGCCGCAACTACGTTCCAGACGACGTAGGGACGGTCGATCTCGACGTACGTGCGATAGCTGTCGTTGTCCGGCAGCTTCAGCTCACGCGATGCGAAATCCCGGGCCTCCCGAACTTCAGCCAGCTCGCGGATCATTGGCTCAGGTGTCTGCGGATCATCGATTATTTGCACGATGGGCTTCCGCCCATGGATCACGTGCCACTCACCGTGAGCCGCCTGCAGCAGATACATCGTGCTGGTGCAGCCGCAGAACGCGGTGAGCATCAAGACGGCCAGTGCCGGCCGCACTGCTTTGTGCAGCTCAGGCATGGGGAAGTGCCTGGCGGGTCAGGCAGGATGCCCGGATCCGGCGCTGCGCAATAACAGCGGCGCGGGCCTTCTCGGTTAACATGTGTGCATTATGCAGGTGTATCTGGTCGGCGGTGCCGTGCGGGACCGGTTGCTTGGGCGTGCCGTGAAGGAGCGCGACTGGGTCGTGGTCGGCGCCTCGCCGGAGGAACTCGAGCGGCAGGGATTCGTGCCCGTCGGGCGTGAGTTTCCCGTATTCCTGCACCCGCAGACCCACGAGGAGCATGCGCTCGCCCGCCTCGAGCGCAAAGTGGCTCCCGGATACCGGGGGTTCACCACCCAATTCTCACCCGACGTGACTCTGGAGGAGGATCTGCGCCGCCGCGATCTCACGATCAATGCGATGGCGGAGACTCCGGGGGGCGAGATCGTGGACCCATACGGTGGCCGTCGCGATCTCGATGCGCGGCTGTTGCGTCATGTCTCGGACAGCTTCATCGAGGATCCCGTGCGGGTCCTCCGAGTAGCGCGCTTTGCGGCGCGATATGCGGAGCTCGGGTTTCGCGTCGCGGAGGAGACCCTGACGCTGATGCGCAGCATGACCGACTCGGGCGAGCTCATGGCGCTCGTGCCGGAACGCGTCTGGCAGGAGACCGAGCGCGCTTTGGGCGAGTCGCGTCCCGACGTGTTCTTCGAGACGCTGCGTGCATGCGGGGCGCTGCAGGTCATCTTTCCGGAGCTCGCGGCTCTTTACGGCGTGCCGCAGCCGCCTCGCTGGCATCCGGAGGTAGACACCGGCCTGCACGTCATGCTCGCGTTGCGGTACTCGGCGAACAGCGGTGCCCCCGCGACGGTGCGCTTTGCCGTCCTCATGCACGATCTCGGCAAAGCAGTGACGTCTCCGGAGCGCTGGCCGAGCCATCGCGGGCACGAAGAAGCCGGCGTTCCGCTCATCGAGGCGCTCTGTGCGCGGCTCAAGGTGCCCAATGGGTTCCGGGATCTGGCGGTGCTGACTGCGCGGCATCATGCGGTGGTGCATCGTGCGGCGGAGCTGCGGCCGACGACGGTGTTGAAACTCCTCGAGACCACGGACGCGTTCCGCCGACCGGAGCGGTTCGAAGAGATGTTGGCGGCGTGCGAGGCCGACGCGCGCGGGCGCACCGGTCTAGAGTCGCAGCCCTATCCGCAGCGCGACTATCTGCGCCGGGCGCGCGCCGCGGCGGCCGCGGTGACTCTGGATGAGAATGAGCGTCAGGGGCTGGTGGGCCCGGCGATCGGCGAGCGGATCCGTGAAAAGCGGCTGGCAGCGATCAAATCCTTAACCTGAGCCGTCTCGAAGGACCGCCCAGGAGAGGGCAGGAGCGCTTTTGAACGCCGGGAGGCGGGTCCGAAGGATCGAGGCGCGAGATGCGCCGAATAACTCGCTTCGGGCGGCTCAGTAGTCGGTCTTGCGGGCGGCGTTGAGTTCGGTTTGGCCGGTGAAGGGGCCCAAATAGAAGGGCAGCTCCGCCATCATGTGGCGGGGTGAGATCCCGAGGCGTGCGAGCCCGTTCTCCGTACAGACGCTGTCCCTGCCGAGCGAGCGGAAGTTGTCGAGCGAGAACGGCTTCCCGGGCAGCAGGCCGAGGAGTGCCGCCTGCAGGAAGCCGAGCGCATCGGGCAGCCTGAGGATGTGACAGGGGAGCTGGGCCACGGCCGCGGTCATCCGCACCAGCTGCTCGAGTGTCAGGACATCCGGGCCGCAGAGCTCGTAAGTTTCACCGAAGCTACCCCGGTCCTCCAGTACACTCACGAATGCGTTCGCGACATCGCCGACATAGACGGGCGCGAAACGCGCCTGCGCGCGTGCCAGCGGCAGAAAGCTTCCCGGCAGACGCAGCAGCGCCGCGAAACGGTTGGTGAGCGAGTCGCGCGGGCCGAAGATCACCGACGGGCGGAAGATCGTGAAGTCGAGATGCGCGGCGGCGGCGCGGATGAGCGCCTCCGCCTCGCCTTTGGAGCGCAGATAGCGGCTGGGGCCGTGCTCCCGGTCGGCGCCGACCGCGCTCATCTGCAGCAGCCGCCGAACTTTCGTATTTCGGGCGGCCGCGATGATCTTAGCGGCAAGATCGGTATGCACCGATTGGAAGGTGGCGCGACCGCTCCGGTTGAGAATGCCGACGAGATTGATCACCACGTCCATGCCGGCGAGGAGTTGGCCGAGCGTGCGTGAATCATGAATGTTTGCGGTGACCAGCTCGACGGTCGAGAGGATCCTCAGGTGCTGGCCATGACCGGGGTTGCGCGTGGGTACCCGCACCCAGTGCCCCTTGCGGACCAGGCGGGTGACGAGCTCCGAGCCGACGAAGCCGGTGCCACCCAGGACACAAATGTTGAGCGGCGCCGCCATCTCAGTCCCGCGGCGGGCTCGCCGATACGTTGTGGCCTGGGCCCGTAGGCACGGTGTGGCCGGGGTTCGCGTTGTGACCTGGACCGGCGGACGTGCCGTGACCCGAGGACGGAGCGCTCGGGAGGTTGTTGGCAAGAACCGCGTGGCGCCGCTCGCGCCGGCCATCGCGCAGCAGATCGATCGAGACGCCGTCGCCGACCCGCAGCAGCCCGATCGCGTTGCGCAGGTCGGTGTTGGATTCGATGTGGTGACCGGCTATGGCGGTCACCACATCGCCCGTGCGGACCCCGGCCTTCTCGGCGGGCGAGCCTGAAATCACCTGCGCCACGATGCCGCCCGCCGCCTTGCGTATACCGAGCGAGCGGGCCACCTCCGGCGTGACCGCGTAGAGGCTGAGGCCGAGCTGCCCGCGCTCCACGGCGCCGTATTCGATGAGCTGGCGCATCACGCGCGTGGCGATGTCGACCGGGATGGCGAAGCCGATGCCGATGTTGTCGCCGCTGCCGGAGAGGATCGCCGTGTTGATCCCCACCAGCTCGCCCCTGAGATCGACGAGGGCGCCGCCCGAGTTGCCGGGATTGATGGATGCGTCAGTCTGGATGAAGTCCTCGTAATCATCCGGGTTGAATCCCGAGCGCTCGAGGCCACTCACTATCCCCGAGGTCACCGAATGTGGCAGTCCGAACGGGTTGCCGATCGCCACCACGAAATCGCCCACGGCCAGCCTGGAGGAGTCGCCGAGCCGGATCTGCGTGAGGCCATGGGCGTCGACCCTCACTACCGCGATGTCGGAAAACGAATCGGCTCCGACCACCTTGGCTCTGAGGTTGCGCCCGTTCTGGAGAGTCACGGTGATGTCGGTGGCGTGATCCACCACGTGGGCGTTGGTCAGGACGTAGCCGCGCCTGGCATCGACGATCACGCCGGAGCCGGCGGCCGCAAAGGGCTCCTGGTCGGGACCTTTGCCGGCCGGTCCGTGGAAGAAGCGGTTGTAGAAAGGATCGTCGCGCAACGGATCGTCGTTACCGCCGCCGGGCATGACGCCGCGCGTCGCGATGGTGACGACCGCGGGGGACACCCTGCGGATCATCGGCGCGAGCGAGGGAAGCCGTGTTTCCCCCACTGCGGCGGGTATCGCGGCGGAGGCACGCGCGAAAGGCGTTCCCGCCACGAGCGCGGCGAGAAGCACAGTGCAGACGAGGTCCCGGGGGCGCATCAGGTTTCCGAGCTGCTTTCCGAGCTACGGACCTCTCATTCTACAAGTCCTGGGGTCGGGGACGAAGCAAGTCGGGGGCCGTCGGGGCACCAGCCGCCGGCAGGCGCCGCTGTGGCGCGAAAACAGGACAGCCGCGTCGGCTGCCGTGCTTTGGGCACGACAGACGGCAGGGGGAGCTGCTTCCGGCCGGCTGCCGTGCTTTGGGCACGACAGCCGGCATTCGGGAGCCGCTTGCCGCGGGCTCAGGCCGCCGCGACTTCGATGCGGCGCGGCTGGAGCTTCGCCTGCTTCGGAATCGTCACCTCGAGCACGCCGTGGGTGTGCTTCGCGGAGATCGACTCGAGGTTGGCGCTGTCCGGGAGGGTGAAACGGCGCAGGAACCTGCCGCTGCGGCGCTCGAGCCGCCGGTTGGCGCTCGAATCCTCCTGGGTGCGAATGTGACGCTCGCCACGAATCGTCAGAACGCCTTTCTCGGCGGTGATCTCGATGTCCTTCGGCTCCACGCCGGGGACATCCACCAACACCGCGAAGCGTTCCGGCTCCTCGTAAACGTCTACCTGCGGAATCCACCAGGCGCCGTCGGAATCGCCGGCGTCGGCAGCAGTGGTGAATGCCTCATCGAGATGCCGATGCAGGCGGTTGACGAGCGACCAGGGCTCGTAGCGGAGAATAGTCATGTTGCAAACCTCCAATCGTGAATGGATGTCAGGCTGTTGGCCACAAGATTTCGTTGGGAGGTGATTTGCGGGCGGGCGGGGAAGTTTCAAGTGTGAGTTGATTGCGGAGCAGGAGGATTTGGCGCGTGAGGAGAATTGCGCGTGGATCGCGGCGGTGAAGCGTGGCCGCCGTGGCCGTGCCTCCAGTCGCAAGCGGGGCTGCGGCTGGCACGGGCGTGGCTGCCTCCGCGGCCGCGCGACTGCCTCTGGCGCAAGCGCTACTGGCATTGCGGAAGCACAGCCAACGCTCACGGCGCAGCGCGGGCGCGATCGCGGCGTGTGAGCATGCTGTGCAGAACATGTGCGCTGCCTGGGCACAAGATATTGGGGCTGCCGCTGAGCGGAGAAGGGAAGGCCGGCAAAAATTTATCGCGCGTCTGTCACGGCTCATTCCGCTGTAACTCCATGTTTTGACAATATTATTTTCGCGTTACGAAATATGTCCAAGAATCTTGACGCGTGCCGGAGTGCTCATTAGGCTCTGTACCCCGACACAAGATCTTGTGCCCGCGAGGCGGCTCCACGAGATCCCGCGTTCGGGGAGGTTCAGGGGGTTCCGGCTGCGAAAGCAGCGTGCAGGCAATCCCGGTACGCTCGCTCCGCGAAGTTCCAGCGGCAGACGTATCCCCTGTGATCCGTAGGGCAGGCGTGCTAAAGACAAATCGGAGCGCCGCGGACACATGAATACCGTCGTGAAGATCGAACCGAAGGATGTCGATGCGATTCCGTTTCAGGAAGCGTCACTCGACATCTGGGACAAGAAATACCGCCTCACCGCCAAAGACGGTGCGCCCATCGACAAGACGATGGACGACACCTACAAGCGCGTCGCGCGCGCGCTCGCCGACGTTGAGCGTGAAGATGTGCGCGACCAGTGGTACGAACGGTTCCTCTGGGCTCTGCGGCGTGGCGCCATTCCCGCTGGACGCGTGACCTCCAACGCCGGCGCGCTGGAGCACAAGCCGGCGACCTCCACGATCAACTGCACGGTGTCCGGGACGATCCGCGACTCCATGGACGACATCCTGAAGAAGGTCCACGAGGCCGGCCTGACACTCAAGGCCGGCTGCGGCATCGGCTACGAGCATTCGACGCTGCGGCCGCGCGGCGCTTATGTATCCGGCGCCGGCGCCTACACGTCAGGCCCGTTGTCGTTCATGGATATCTACGACAAGATGTGCTTCACGGTGTCCTCGGCCGGCGGCCGCCGCGGCGCGCAGATGGGCACCTTCGATGTCGGGCACCCCGACGTCATGGAGTTCATCCGCGCCAAGCGCGAGAACGGCAGGCTGCGACAATTCAACCTGTCGCTGCTCGTCACCGACGAGTTCATGGCCGCGGTGCGCGAGAACCGGGAATGGAAGCTCGCATTCCCGATCACCCGCACGGAGATCGAGGAGGATCACCCCGACCTGGCCGATGGTTCCAAATTCGTCTGGCGCGAATGGCCCGTCCACGACGGCTACGTCGTGAATGAGGAGGGCCTGGTCGCGTGCAAGATCTACAAGACCCTGCCGGCGCGCCGCATGTGGGACGTCATCATGACGTCGACCTACGACTTCGCCGAGCCCGGCTTCATCCTCATCGACCGGGTCAATGAGATGAACAACAACTGGTGGTGCGAGAACATCCGCGCCACCAACCCATGCGGAGAGCAGCCGCTTCCGCCTTACGGTTCATGCCTGTTAGGTTCCGTCAACCTGACCCGTTTCGTACGGGAGCCGTTCACCGACCATGCGAAGTTCGATTGGGCCGAGTACCGCGAGGTGGTGAAGGTCTTCACGCGCATGCTCGACAACGTGGTGGAGGTCAACGGCCTGCCGCTCGAGAAGCAGCGTGACGAGATCATGCGCAAGCGCCGCCACGGCATGGGCTATCTCGGGCTCGGCAGCACAATGACGCTGCTCGGCATGAAATACGGCTCGGCCGATTCCATCCGCTTCACCGAAGACGTCTCGCGCGAGATGGCGCTGGCCGGCTGGGAGGCGGGCCTGGAGCTGGCGCGCGAGAAGGGGCCGGCTCCCATCATGAACGAGGGATTCACGGTCACCCGCGAACTGTTGCGCAAGCGGCCCGAGATGGCGCGCGACGGCTGGAAGGCCGGCGACAGGATCCCGGGCCGCATCCTGCATGCGAAGTACAGCCGCTACATGCAGCGGGTCGCGGAAGTCGCGCCGAAGCTGGTGGAAGAGCTGGCGGAAACCGGCTGCCGGTTCACGCACCACACCTCGATCGCGCCCACCGGCACGATCTCGCTGTCGCTCGCCAACAATGCATCGAACGGCATCGAGCCTTCGTTCGCCCACTATTACTTCCGCAATGTGATTCGGGGCGGCAAGAAGTCGAAGGAGAAGGTCGACGTCTACTCCTTCGAGCTGCTGGCCTATCGCGAGCTCATGAACCCCAAGGCGAAGCCCGGCTCGACCGTCGAGGGCGAAAAGCTGCCGGACTACTTCATCGCTTCCGAGGACATCATGCCGAGGGAGCATGTCGACGTGCAGGCGGCGGCGCAGCGCTGGGTGGATTCTTCCATCTCGAAGACCGCAAATGTGCCGACGAACTTCCCTTACGAGAAGTTCAAGGACATCTATCTTTACGCTCACGAGAAGGGCCTGAAGGGCTGCACCACGTTCCGCTTCAATCCAGAGGCGTTCCAGGGCGTGCTGGTGAAGGAGCAGGACCTGAAGAACACGATCTACAAGTTCACGCTCGAGGACGGCTCGGTCGTGGAGGCGCGCGGCGACGAGGAAATCGAGTACGACGGCGAGATGCACACCGCGGCGAACCTATTTGACGCGATGAAGGACGGCTACTACGGGCGCTACTGAGGACGTTGAAATACAACGTCTGCGGCTCCATTTACCGGGACTCGGATCATGACCATCAAGATCGACCGCAAAATCGTCAAGTACCAGGTCCAGAAGCCGGAGGACAAGCTGGCGGCACCGGAGGCGGCGAAATCGGCCGCGGCGCCCGCCGAGGAAGTCGTTCGCGACAAGAACGGTCACATGGCGAAGGTCATCCGGATGCACGAGAGGCTCGAGCGTCCGGAGGTCCTGATCGGCTCGACCTACAAGATCAAGACGCCGATCTCGGATCACGCCATGTACGTGACCATCAACGACATCGTGCTCAACGAAGGCACGGTGTATGAGCAGCGCCGCCCGTTCGAGATCTTCATCAACTCGAAGAACCTCGATCACTTCCAGTGGATCGTGGCCCTGACGCGGATCATTTCCGCGGTGTTCCGCAAGGGCGGCGACGTGACCTTCCTGGTCGATGAGCTGAAGGCGGTCTTCGATCCCCGCGGCGGCTACTGGCAGCCGGGGGGCAAGTTCATGCCCTCCATCATCGCCGAGCTGGGCTATGTCATCGAGAAGCACCTGCAGACCATCGGCCTGATGCGCAAGCCGCAGCTCGATGAGCACCAGCAGAAGCTGGTGGACGAGAAGCGGGCGGAGTTCGAGGCGCGCGCCAAGCAGGCGGACGCCTTCGCGAAGTCGCATTTCCCCGAAGGCGCGCAGCTCTGCGGCAAGTGCAGCACCGCCGCCGTCGTCATGATGGACGGCTGCATGACCTGCCTCAATTGTGGCGACTCGAAGTGCGGCTAGCCTGACTGGTATTCCAGGGCGCCATGTCCGCGGTCCTGCGACAAGCCGTCCGTAGCGACGTGCCAGATCTATTTCGGGTGCGGTGTGCCGTCTCGGAAAATCGCCTGGCGTCGCTGACCATTCCCGACGACAAGGTAATCGACGCTCTCGAGAACTCCGGTCGCGGTTGGGTGGTCGAGCTGGACGGCGTGATCGTGGCGTTCGCCATAGGCGATGCCCTCACCGGCAGCATCTGGGCGCTGTTCGTCGACCCGCCACATCGGGGCCACGGCTACGGACGCCGGCTGCACGACACTGTCGTGGAGTGGCTCTGGTCGCAAGGGCACGATCGCGTCTGGCTCAACGTGGAGCCGGACGCGCCTGAGGGAAGTTGAAGTCGGGAGCAGGCTCCCAGGTACCGGGACGGTGACCGAGGCTTGACGCTTCATACGAGCGTCTCTTCAGCCTGGTTCCATTTCTGCCAGGCGTACAGCGGCAGGCCCGCAAGCATCAGCAGAGTGCCCCAGTAGAGAGTGTCCCTGCCGGCGCCCGCGGTGGCCCATAACGAGAATGCGAAAGCCAGCGAAGTCAGCACGATGTTGCGGCCGCGTGCCCTGTCGCCACGACCGAGCAGCAATTCGGCCAGAGAGCACAGCATGTAGGGCACCAGGGTAAAGAACGTCGCGATCAGGATGACGACGTTGAACGTGCTCACCAGGCTGTGTCCGTAATTCATGACGATCAACACGGTGCCGATGACGCTGGAGACGACGAGACCCAAAGTCGGCGTGCCGCGGCGCGAATCCTTCGCAAACAATTTCGGAAACAGATTGTCCCGGGCCGCCGCCTGCGGGAACTGGCCCGACACCAGAATCCAGCCGTTGAGCGCACCGAAGCAGGAGATGCTCGCGGCAAGGGCGATGAGATTGCCCGCCCATCCGCCCCAAACCAACTTTGCGGCGTCGGCGAACGGTGCATTGGAGTGGACCAGGGACCCGGCCGGAATGATGCCCATCACCGCCGTGGTGCAGAGAATGTAGAAAGCGGCCGCAATCAGGGTGCCGTAAAGGGTCGCCCGGGGAATGGTCCTTTCCGGATCCTTGACGTGGTCGGTCGGAATGGTGGCGCATTCGAGGCCCAGGAAGGCCCACATGGTCAGGGCTGCGCTTGCGTCGAGGGCCGCCGGCCCCGATTGGACGGTCACGCCGGACGTGATCATGTGAGGGTTGAAGTAGAAGATTCCCCACAGCGCAAACACGAGGAGCGGCGAGATCTTGAGGATTACCGTGACGATCTGCAGCCGCCCGGCAGCGCGCACGCCCAGCATGTTCACGCCGGTCAGCAGCCAGGTTGCCGCGAGCGCGACACCCGCGCCCGCGGGCTGGCTGGTGCCGAGCACCGGCACGAAAGCCGCGAGATAGCTTGCGAAGGCCACGGCAATGCCGGCAACCGCTGCCGCAATGCTTATCCAATACATCCATGTGAGCAGGAATCCGGCAAAGTCACCGAAAACTTCACGTGGATAGGCATAGGGGCCGCCCGCCAACGGCACGCGCCGCGAGAGCCTGCTGAACACCCGGGCGAGGAGCAGCGCGCCCGCGGTGCTCGCGACCCATCCCCAGAGGCTGTACACGCCATACGCCGCCAGCGATGCCGGCAGCAGGAATACCCCGGAACCCACCATGTTGCCGATCACCAGCGAAGTGGTCGCGGCGAGGCCGAGGCTGCGGCGGGGTTCGCCTGCGGATTCCATCCGGGCGCGCTCGAGTTTCCGGACGGAGGAATCCGAGACGGTCACGCTACTGATATTCTCCCGGATTAGTTATGAGTGCGACCTCCGGTCCTTCCCTGGCGACGCGGTCAAAGTATGCGCCTATGGCCGTGACGCGCAAGATCAGCTCCGCCATGAGTCAGTGCGAGCTCACGCATCTGCTGCGTACGCCCATCAATATCCCTCTGGCCCGGGAGCAGCATCGTGCTTACGAGCAGGCCCTGCGCGCTCTCGGCTGCCGGGTCGAGAGCCTCGCGGAGGAACCCGAGCTTGCCGATTCCGTGTTCGTCGAAGACACGGCCGTCGTTCTGGACGAAGTGGCGGTCATCACTCGTCCCGGTGCGGAGTCACGCAGAGCGGAAACGGCGTCGGTTGCCGCCGCGCTCGGCAAATACAGGAACTTGGCCCGCATCGAGAGTCCGGGCACACTGGACGGCGGCGACGTGCTGCGCGTGGAGCTCTCGCTATATGTGGGGGTGTCCAGCCGCAGCAACGCGAGCGGCATCGAGCAGTTCGCCGCACAGCTGCTGCCTTTCGGCTATCGCGTGCGGCCCGTGGCGGTGCAAGGCTGCCTGCATCTCAAATCCGCCGTCACGCAGGTGGCGGCCGACCTGTTGCTCATCAACTCCCGCTACGTCGATCGGCAGCAGTTCCAGGGAATGCGCTTCATCGAAGTCGACGAGTCGGAGCCGCTCGGCGCCAACGCGCTCATGCTGGGCGGCGACGTGGTCTATCCCCGCTCGCATCCCCGCACCGCCGAAGCTCTGCGGCGGCACGGGATCCGGGTGCACACGGTGGACATGTCCGAAACGGAAAAGGCGGAGGGTGGCGTGACCTGCTGCAGTCTGCTGCTGTGAGGCTGGCCCTTTTCGGGGCCTGCTTCAGCTGTGCTCGACCACGACCTCGCTGATCTGGAGCACCGGCGACAGGTCCGTGTACTTGGGAATGTCGCCCAGGATTTCCTCGGCATGCGGACCGAAGCCTTCCTGAAAGGCCGCGACCGAATCGCAGAAGATGTGGCACATCGCAAGATAGGTGGGCGGCGCGTCCGGCGAGCCGCCGGCGACGCCCTTGTCCACGGTGTAATACAGGCACTTGTCGCCCATCCGGCTCTTCACCAGCGGCATGTGCCGGTCATGGTAGTAGTTGTGGTCGAAGCGGGCGCCGGGCTTATAGGGGTACATCACGCTGACTTTGATCATCGTGCTCTCCGGGCAATCAGCGGCATGAAGCGCGCGGCCCCATGCTACACCCGGCAGCCTGAATCCAGGCCGGGCTGCCCCTGGGATGCCCCGCGGCGCGCTCGCTGTTCCATTACCGGTCCACCACTTGGCCCCTGGCGGCCAGAGAGTCTTGCCGGCACCGCGCCCTTCTACTAGCGACGTGCGAAAGCAAGCCAGTAAGCGGGCCAGGGCCGTCCCTGGCCCGCGAGGCGAATCCCTGTCAGAAGGCTGGCTGCGCACAAAATCGCCTGGAGCGATCTGCAACATCGGGCGCGCCAGCGCTCGATGGCCCCGAAGGGGCGAGGCCCAGGACGGGCCGAGTAACGGACGAGGCCCAGGAGGGGCCGAGCAACGCGGCAGGATAGCCGCACTTTGCGCCGCAGGGACGCAGAAAAAAAAGAACCCCGCTGGAGGCGGGGTGGTCTATTGGTCGCTTGCTTGTGTGGAGGAGTGTCGTTCTTTTTCTTCAAGGGACACGGTGCTGGCGTGCGCGATCCGGCGCTGGTTCCTGCCCGTGCTTTCTTCGTATTCGCTAGCTTGCTTCCTTCCGGGCCGCCTGTCGGCCCTCGATGGTGTGATACAAGCAACGCGCGTGCCAGCGGGATTGTGACTCGCACCGATATGACATGTTGCATCTGCGACGCGGTTCAATTGTGACGTAGTGCGCGTTGTGAGAAGTTATCGGCCCTCCGGAAAGGCGCGCACCGCACCCTGATCGCCACCCTGCAAGGGGCGCAGAAGGGCCGAGTGTCAAGTTCATCGACACTTCGGCGGCGGCGGTGGCGGCCCCAGCCGGGCGCTCAATTCGCAAGTCTCTGAATATCCAGACGATTCTTCGACAGGACGGTGTGTAAATGAACTCGACACGGGGGGCGGGCCGCTTGCGGGGACGCTGGGGCTGGCTATGGGCGATCGTGCTGCTGCCGCTGACCATCGGGCGCGCACCGGCTGCGGATCCGGCGCTGCCCTATCCGCCGCAGCTGCAGCGGGATGTGAATTTCTGGGTGCGCGTCTACACGCAGATCGATACCAACTCCGGCTACCTGCACGATCAATACAATCTCGGCGTCGTCTACGACACGCTGCACTTCGGACCGGGTAGCTCGCAGCGCGCCCGGCAGCGGATCGTGAACCGTGCGCGCGATCATTACATCGCAGAGCTGCGCCGCATCGCTTCCGGCAAAGGGCCGCTCTCACCTGAGGATGAGCAGATCAAGGCGCTCTGGGGCGCGGAAGCCACTCCTGAGCGGCTTCTCGAGGCGACCGATGACATCCGCTTCCAGCTCGGGCAGGCGGACCGCTTCAAGGCGGGGCTGATCCGTTCCGGCGCCTGGCAGCAGGACATCGCGCGGGCGCTGCACGAGGAAGGGTTGCCTCCCGAGCTCGCCGCCCTGCCGCTGGTCGAGTCTTCCTACAATCCGCGCGCTTACTCCAAAGTGGGTGCCGCGGGCCTCTGGCAGTTCATGCCCTCGACCGGGCGGCGCTTCATGCGGATCGACAGGGCGGTCGACGATCGCATGGACCCGTTCCGCGCCACCGAGGCGGCGGCCCAGCTGCTCGCGTACAACCATCGGATTCTCGGAACGTGGCCGCTTGCGCTCACAGCCTACAACCACGGTGTGGCGGGCATGCGCCGCGCGGTGGATACCCTGGGTACGACGAATATCGTCACTATCGTACGTAACTATCAAAGTCGTACGTTCGGCTTCGCCTCGCGCAACTTCTACGTCTCGTTCCTGGCGGCTCTGAAGATCGACCGCGACCCGCAGAAGTACTTCGGTTCGATCGTGCCGCTGCGCGAGGAGCGCTTCAAGGAAGTCAGGATGCCGGCGTACGTCGCCATCGCGCCGCTCGAGCGCGCGCTGGCTGTCGATCCCGAAACGCTCCGCGACCTCAATCCCGCATTACGGCGTGCCGTGTGGCGCGGCAGGCTCGCGGTGCCGCGAGGATATGAGCTCCGTCTGCCGGCGGACGGCCCGACCCTGACCACGGCGATGCTCACCCGCCGCCTGGGCTCTCAGGCGCTGCTGGCGAGCGCCGCTCCGGCGCGCAGAGCGGAAGAGCGTTCCCGCGTGACGGCGGGCCGCGGACAACTCGTGGCGACCGCCATGAAGCCTGTGAGAGCGGGCGGTGCTGCGGTCGTCGCATCCGCGGCGCCGGCGGCGTATTACTCGCGTGTGGCATCTGCCGCCGCTTCGGCCTCGCAGAGCTCGATTGCACCTCCTTCGGCCGCGCGGGCCGCGATCGCCGCAAGCGCTCCCCAGGGTGACTCTCCGCAGGGCGATTCGTTGCCGCAGAGCCCTTCCAATTTCGGATTGGCCAGCCGGCGGCTGCTGGATTTCAACCGCATCGATGGCGCCGTGCCGGAAGCAGGCGGCGCGCCCGACTCCACGCTGATGCGCTCGGCGGGCGCGGGCGGTGCGCCCGCCTCCGGCGATGACAAAGGCGAGCAGCCTGTGTCCGCCGCGCAGGCCGATGAGCTGAGCCCGTCACTCGGGCCCGAAGACAGCACCGGTCAGAGCGCCGATGTGCAGAGCGCCGATCCCACTGACTACTCCGTCGCCCGCAACGGCACGATTCAAATCGCAGCCGCCGAGACTCTGGGGCACTACGCCGACTGGCTCGGGGTGCGGGCCGCGGACCTGCGGCGGATCAATCACATGAGGTTCCGCACGCCGGTGATCGTCGGGCATCGTATCCGGCTCGATTTCCGCCGCGTGCCGGCCGAGGAGTTCGAGGCGCGGCGCCGCCAGTACCACCAGGCGCTGGAAGCGAGCTATTTCGCCGCGCACCGCATCGTCGGCACCGAGCAGTACGTCGCCCAGCGCGGTGACTCGTTATGGACTCTGACGCAGCGCTTCTCGCAATTGCCGCTCTGGCTGCTGCGCCAGTACAACCCGGATACCGATTTCGCCGACCTGCATCCCGGCACGCAATTGGTCGTGCCGCGCATCGAGAACGTGTCGGCGAGCGCCGACTGAGACAGCCAAGCTTGAAACTGCGCAGAAACCCCTATAATTCAGCGATGTCATCGTCGCGAGCGATTCTTGCCGCCATCGTGCTCGGCTGCGGGCTGACGGCGGCCATTGCCAACACCCCCACGGTGCCGGCTGTGTCTACCATTCCGGCGGCGCCCGATGCGGCAAGCTCGCCGCCTGCCACCCTGCCCGGAGCGCGGCAGCCTCCGCGCGTCGCGCTGCTGCCTTCGCCCGGACTGCCGCACGTCGATCATCTGGTGGTGAGAAAATCGCGGCGCCGCCTGTATCTCATGGATGGCGACAGAATCGTACGCTCGTACAAAATTGCGCTTGGCCTCGAGCCGGTCGGACCGAAGCAGCGCGACGGCGATTTCCGCACTCCTGAGGGCTGGTACCGCCTGGCGCGGCGCAATCCGCGCAGCGATTACTTCCTGTCCATTCAGATCTCGTACCCCAACGCCGAGGACTCCCAGCGTGCGCGCGTGCACCACTGGCAGACCGGCGGCTCGATCATGATCCACGGGCTGCCGAACCGCCTGAAGAACTCCCCCTGGTACTACCAGCACAATGACTGGACCGACGGCTGCATCGCCGTCTCCGACGCCGACATGGTCGAGATCTGGCTCCTCACCCGCGACGGCACGCCGATCGATATCCTTCCCTAGCATGGAAAGCAGTGTCGTCGATTCGGAGTTCATCGATGCCCGCGTCGGTCCGCGCGGCAGCCTCGAGAATCTCTCACAGGCGGAGATCGAGAAGCTCCTGGACTCCGGGCAGGGCGGGCTCTACGCGCTCTTCCGCAAGTGCGCGCTGGCGGTGCTGAACAGCGGCGCCCCCACCGACGACGCCAAGGAGATCTTCGACCGCTACCGCGACTTCGATATCCGTATCGTGCGCCATCCGTGGGGCATCAAGCTCGAGGTGCACAACGCCCCGGGCAGCGCCTTCGTCGACGGGCAGATGATCCGCGGCATCAAGGAGCACCTCTTCGCCGTGCTCCGGGACGTGGTCTTCATCGCCAACGAGATCATGGCGGGCGGCCGTTTCGACCTGAGCAACTCCGCCGCGATCACGAACGCCGTTTTTCACGTACTGCGCAACTCCCGCCTCCTCGATCACAAGGCCCGTCCGAACCTGGTCGTGTGCTGGGGCGGCCACTCGATCGGCAGCGAGGAGTACAAGTACAGCAAGCGCGTGGGCTACGAGATGGGCCTGCGCGGTCTCGATGTCTGTACCGGCTGCGGGCCGGGCGCCATGAAGGGGCCGATGAAGGGCGCAGCCGTCGGGCATGCCAAGCAGCGCATCGAGCACGGGCGCTACATCGGCATCACCGAGCCCGGCATCATCGCGGCCGAGCCGCCGAACCCGATCGTCAGCCAGCTGGTGATCATGCCGGACATCGAGAAGCGCCTCGAAGCGTTCGTGCGTGTCGCGCACGGCATCGTGGTGTTCCCGGGCGGCGCCGGTACCGCCGAGGAGATCCTGTACCTTCTCGGCATTGTGCTCGATCCCGCGAACGCGGAGCAGCCGCTGCCCGTGGTTCTGACAGGCCCGCGGGAGAGTGGCGCATATTTCGAGCACATCAGCCGCTTCATTGCCGGCACGCTCGGCGAGGCGGCGGCGAAGCGTCTCAGCATCATCGTCGACGATCCCGCCGAAGTCGCGCGCCGCATGGTGCACGGCATCGAGGCGGTGCGCGCGTTCCGCAAGCAGCACAGCGATTCGTACAACTTCAACTGGCTGCTCGCGATCCAGCCGGAGTTCCAGCGGCCCTTCGAGGTCACGCACGAGTCGATGCGCGCGCTCGCGCTCGATCGCGGCCAGCCCGTGCATCAGCTCGCCGCCAACCTGCGGCGCGCGTTCTCCGGAATCGTCACCGGCAACGTCAAGGAGCACGGCATCAAGGCGATCGAGCGCCGCGGGCCGTACGAGCTTGCGGGCGATCGCGGCATCATGCAGCTGCTCGATGAGCTGCTCGCCGCCTTCGTCGCGCAGCGGCGCATGAAGCTTCCCGGCACGACCTACCGCCCCGTCTACCGCCTTGTTGGTTGATTGACATAACGCGCGCGCGATACATAACGCGCTGCGGCAGCGAAAACTGTAGGCAACGAGCGACATGCTTGTGAACCAGTTCCCCGCGTGCCGCACCCAAAAGCCGTACGCTGCGGAAAAGGTCAAGGTGCTTCCATGAGCTCAACCGACAGGGGCCGCAGCGCGCCCGGCAAGCAAAAGGAGCCGCTCTCCAGCGGCCCGGCGGCCGCCGATCCGGCCGAGCCTTATCCCGAGTGGCTCGACCGCGTGCAGCGTGCGCGGGGGCGTCATGCGGCCATCACGCGCAATCTCAACACCTGGTCGAGCTACAAGAACTGGGCTGACCGCATGCGCGAGTCCTGGGAAGACGAAGAGAAACAGCCGGACGCCAACGGCCACGCGGCGGGCGCGCCCGGCGGCAAATCCCCGAATCGCTAGGCTTGAACGGAGCCACCGTTCGAAAGCAAATCAGTAAGCGGCCCAGGGCCGCTCCCTGGGCCGCGAGATCAAATCCCGTCAGATGGCTGGCCGGCCGAAGCGCCGCAGGCGACTTCGGCCCCATCGACGACAGAGGCGGCGGCGGTCTGCGGCTCCAGCCACTCGATCAGCGGCCGCCACTCCTCCAGATCCTCTCTCACGAGATAGCTCTTCATCTCGTGCACGCCGATTCCCTGCTCCGCTGCCCGCAGATAGTTCTGCGAGTCGCGCAGCGTCGCCACGATCGGAATCCCCAGCGTCTGCAGGAAGCGGATGAGCGACTGATAAGTGAGGGTATTGCGCCGGATGCGGTTGGCCACCACGCCGATGCGGTCGCCATCGCGGCGGATCTTCGCGACCAGCAGCAGATCACGGATGCAGCGCGAGCAGGCGTGAATGTCGATATCCGAAGGCAGCACGGGCACGATGATCTTGCGGGCGTCGCGCGTCAGATCCGGCAGCTCGTGCGGCTCCACCGCCGCCGGCGTGTCGACGATCACGTGCGTCGAGAAATCAGGTATGCGAAGCTGGAACGTTCGCGTCGTTCGCGGGTCTTTCTCAAAAGCGTTGATGGCGTGAACCGGCGGCAGCGGCGGCTCGCGCTTGCGTACCCAACGAAGCGAGGATCCCTGCGGATCGAAATCCATCAGGACTGGCTTTTGCTGACGCGAAGCAAAGTAGCTCGCGAGGTTGGTCGCAATGGTCGTCTTGCCCGAGCCCCCTTTCGGGTTGAGGACGACGATGCGGTTCATGGTGATGCTGTGTTCTCTGAACGCGCGCTGAATGAGCTGGGCTCAAGCCTACGCACCGGACTCCGCTCCCGCAAGACGCAAGAGGGGCTGACTGTGAAACCCCGCACGACAACAGCGGTACGCACCGGGTAGAGTTGATTCAGATGGAATTCCTTCTGCATTGGTGGGACGAGCTGGACGATGCGGCGGGCGCTTGTCGCCACGTCGCGACGACCGCTCTCGTCGAGGCCGCCGCCCTGTCGACGCCGCTTCTCGCCTGGGGCTCCGCACTCGGTGTCTGGCTGCTGGCGCCGCAGCTTCGAGTCAATGCCGCGCTCCTTGCCGGCAGCGTCACCTTCTTCGATCTCTACCGCCGCCTGCTCCGACTGCCCGGCTGACCCGCGCGCGCTCCGCGCGCTCTTGAAAAATACGCGCTTGCGCCCCAAATGTGCCGGCTCCGGCACCTTTGAGACATAAGACCAGAAGCGGAGCGCCGAGCATGTCGACTTCCGAAAACGCCACGGCCGCCACGGCCGGCCGGCAGACACACGGGTTTCAGGCCGAAGTCCGCGAGCTGCTGAAGCTCATGATCCATTCCCTGTACAGCCACAGGGAGATCTTCCTGCGCGAGCTCATCTCGAACGCCTCGGACGCCAACGACCGGCTGCGCTTTGCGGCCATAGGCGATCCAGGGCTGCTCGCGAGCGATCCCGAGCTCGAGATTCGCGTGGATGCCGACCAGGCGGCGGGCACGCTCAGCGTGACCGACAACGGCGTCGGGATGACACGCGACGAGGCGGTGTCCAACCTCGGCACCATCGCCCGCTCCGGCACCGCGGAATTCTTCCGCTCTTTGTCCGGCGATCAGCAGAAGGACGCGCAGCTCATTGGGCAGTTCGGCGTCGGCTTCTACTCGGCATTCATCGTGGCCGACCGCGTCGAGGTACTCTCGCGCAAGGCCGGGGCCCCGCCGGAGAGCGGCGTGCGGTGGGAATCGAGCGCCGACGGCGAGTTCACCGTCGAGACTGAAACCCGCCCGCAGCGTGGCACGACTGTGAAGCTCTACTTGAAGCCGGAAGCCAAGGAGTTCGCGGACCCGTTCCGGCTGCGCGCGCTGATCCGCCGCTATTCGGACCACATCGCTTTCCCGGTCCGCATGCGCAAGGAAGGCGAGGCATCCCTCGAATACGAGGCCGTCAACCAGGCAAAGGCGTTGTGGACACGGCCACGCACCGAGATCAGCGACGAGGAGTACCGCGAGTTCTATCAGCATCTGGCGCACGACTTCACCGACCCGCTCGCCTGGAGCCACAACCGTGTCGAGGGCAAGCGCGAGTACACGAGCCTGCTCTACATCCCGGGGCGCGCGCCGTTCGATCTCTGGCAGCGCGATGCCGCCCACGGGCTGAAGCTGTACGTGCGGCGCGTCTTCATCATGGACGATGCGGAGCAGTTCCTGCCGACCTACCTGCGCTTCGTCAAGGGCGTGGTCGATTCGAGCGATCTGCCTCTCAACGTCTCCCGCGAGCTGCTGCAGCAGGAGCCGGAGGTCGAGGCGATCCGCAGCAGCCTCACCAAGCGCGTCCTCGACATGCTGGCGAAGCTCGCCAAGGACGAGCCGGAGAAGTACGCGGCGTTCTGGAAAGAGTTCGGCGCCGTGCTGAAGGAAGGCGTGGCGCAGGATGCGGCCAATCGTCCGGCCCTCCTGCAGCTGCTGCGGTTCGCGAGCACTCACGAATCCGGCAACGAGCCCGTGGTGAGTCTCGCCCAGTACGTGGAGCGCTTGAAGCCGGGGCAGGACAAGATCTACTACATCATTGGCGAGAGCGTCGCAGCGGCGCGCGCCAGCCCCTACATAGAGCGGCTGAAGGAACGAGGGCTGGAAGTTTTGCTGCTCTGCGAACGCATCGACGAGTGGGTCATGGGACAGATCGATACCTTCGAGGGCAAGCGCTTCAAGGACGCGGCACGCGGCGACCTCGAGCTCGGGACGCTCGAGAACGAGGCAGACCGCAAGCGTCTCGATGAGGAGCTGAAGGAAAGCAAGGGCCTGCTCAAGCGCGTCAAGGACGCGATCGGCGAGCGGGTCCAGGAGGTGCGCGTGAGCACCCGCCTCACCGACTCACCGGCGTGCCTGGTTCTGGGCGAGCACGATCTCGGTGCCGGAATGCGCCGGATCCTGGCGGCCGCTGGCCAGAAGGTCCCGGAATCGAAGCCGGTGCTCGAGCTCAATGTCGGCCATCCGCTGGTGAAACATCTCGACGGCCTCGCCGATACCGTACGCTTCAAGGAGCTGTCGCTGCTCCTCTACGAGCAGGCGGAGCTGGCGGAAGGCGGCCAGCTCGGCAACCCCGCCGAGTTCGTGCAGCGCCTGAACCGGCTGCTCGTGGAGCTGACCGCCGCCCATTCGGGATCGTGAAGGGCGCGTCATGAAGCCGCCGCGCGCGGAGCGCGCCAGGCTTGCAGGTCCCGTCGGGGAAATAGAGGCGCTGGTGGAGATACCGGCCGTTGACGCGGCGGCTGCCGGCGCGGCTCCAGCGCGGTTTGGCGTGGTCTGTCACCCGCACCCCCTCTATGGCGGCACGCTTGACAACAAGGTTGTCTACACGCTTGCGCGGGCTTTCGTGGAGTTGGGCGTCCCGACCATACGCTTCAACTTCCGTGGCGTCGGCGGCAGCGCGGGAAGCTACGACGAGGGCCGCGGCGAGACGGCAGATGCGCTCGCCGTGATCGCGTACGGCCGCGAACGCTGGCCTGGGGGCGCGCTATGGCTGGGGGGATTTTCCTTCGGAGGCGCCGTCGCGGTGCGTGCGGCCGCGCAGGCTCAGCCGGAAAGACTGGTGGCCGTCGCGCCGGGAATCACCCGCGTCGCCATGGAGGGCGTTGACTCGCCGGCATGTCCCTGGCTCATCGTGCAAGGCGAGGCCGACGATGTAATCGATCCGGCCGCGGTGCTCGACTGGGCAAAGCGGCAATCCGTTGCTCCTACGGTACACCTGCTGCCCGGGGCGGGGCATTTCTTCCATGGCCGGTTGCACGAGCTGCGAAGCGCCGTACTCGATTTCCTCAGCTCGCGAAAATCGCCGGGAGCGATTTTCGCCAATCAAAAATAAAGCCCGGAAAGGCCGACAGTGCGGCCATTCCGGGCTCTTTGAATCCAGCAAGCCCCTCAGCTTACGAGTTCACCATCGCCTTCAGGCTCTTCAGCGGCATCACGCGGACCTTTTTGCTGGCCGGCTTGGCCTTGAACATCATCTTCTCGCCGGTGAAGGGGTTGATTCCCTCGCGGGCCTTCGTCGCAGGCTTCTTTACGACCTTCATCTTCAGCAGGCCAGGCATGGTGAAGAGACCGTTGCTCTTCAGGCTCTTCTTGATCACGCCATTGAGCGAGTCGAAGACGCCGCCGATCTGCTTGCGCGACAGCCCCGTGTCTTTGGAGATCTGAGTCAGGACTTCCGACTTGGTCGGAGCGCCACCCTTTTTCGCCATATTGCGCTACTCCTCGATATTTAATGGTTGTGAGCGCGCTGTGCTGCAGTCGCGCTGTTGATCGGCGCGGAAAATAGCACATGCGCGCGCCTGCGCAACAGCTTTTTTCGCTTACGCCGTCGCTGAAATGCCTTTTTTTAAAGGCTTTCCGAATCCGGCCGAGCGTGGCCGAAGCTGCGACTTGGTTGCGGTGTCGTCGCTAAGGGCTTGGTTTCCAACGCGCGGCGCACGCTTCAGCCGATGAGAATGAGGATCGCCTGGATGAGAATGCAGGCCCAGAGGGGCGAGAGGTCGATGCCTGCGATCGGTGGAATCACCCGGCGAAAAGGCCGCAACACCGGCTCGCAGACGGTGGCGAGCACGGATTGCAGCGGCGAGTAGCCGCCCGGGGCGACCATGCTGAGGAGCGCATAGAGGACGATCGCATAGAAGTAGGTCCACAGCAGCGTGTGTGCGATCTCGAGCGCCGCGGCCTGCGCCCAGTAGATCGGGCCCACGGACGTGACGCCGCGGATGGCGAAGATTATCGCCACTTCCACCAGCGCGATGAGGATGACCGCCACCACTGAAGCGGTGTCGACCTTGCCCATCGGCGGCAGGGCGCGGCGCAGCGGCAGGATCAGCGGATTGGTGATGCGCACGACCGCCTGACAGATGGGGTTGCGGAAGTCGGCGCGCGTCAGCTGCAGCAGCAGGCGCGCCAGCACGACGAAAAGCGCGAGCGACAGCAAAGTCTCGACGATGAAGATCAGGGCGCTCATGAGGTATCCGTCGGAGGCGATTAGCGGCTCGTGCCGCCGGCTTGCTCGGCGAGCTCGCGGCTGCGGCGCGCCGCCGCCGTTACTGCGCGCCCGATGAGCTCGTTGAAATCCGCAGCCTGCAGAGTGCGTAAGGCGGCTTCCGTGGTGCCGCCCTTCGATGTCACTTCTGCACGCAGGCGTGCCAGATCGCCGTCGCTGCCCTGCGCGAGAAGTCCCGCGCCATGCAGCGTCGCGATGGATAGGCGCTGCGCCGTATCGGCTGGAAGTCCGAGGTCCATGCCGGCCTTTGCCATTGCTTCCGCGAGCAGGAAGAAGTACGCAGGACCGCTGCCCGAAAGTGCCGTTACCACATCCAGCGCGTCTTCTGTTGCCACCCAGACGGCTTCGCCCACCGACTGCATGATCTGTGCCGCCATGGCGCGATGCGATGCGTCGACTTCCGCGGGAGCGAACAGCCCGGTGATTCCCGCACCGACGAACGCCGGCCTGTTGGGCATGGCACGGATGACCGGAACACCGGGGCCGCACCAGCTTTGCAGCGCCTGGATCCTGACGCCAGCGGCAATGGAGAGGACGGTAGGTCGCCTGCGCTGCAGCTCGGCGGCAAGCGATGCGAGCACGGAGCCTGTGTCGTGAGGCTTCACGGCGAGCACGACGAGGTTGGCCTTCCGGATGGCGGCGGCATTGTCCGGGGTTGCGGTGATGCCGAGCTCTCGAGAGAGCGTCGCACGCGCCCCCTCCTGGCTTTCACCGACGGCTATCTGCTCCGGCCGCATCCCGTGGCGCAGCAGGCCCCCGATGAGTGCGCGCCCCATGTTGCCGGCGCCCAGGACTGTCAGCTCGAGATGGCTCATAGTGACGGGATTGTACCGGGTGTAGCAGGCAGATGGACGTGCCCCGCCGCCGCAGGTGGCATTAACTACCCGCGCGGGCCGAAGATCGCGGTGCCTATCCGCACGATGGTTGCTCCTTCCTGGATCGCCGCCTCGAAATCCCCGCTCATCCCCATCGACAGCGTATCGAGGCCGAGGCCGCCCGCGTTCAGGGAGTCCCGGAGCGCCCTGAGCCTGGCGAACCACTCACGCTGTCGCGCCGGGTCGGCCTGCTCGGGGGGGATGCACATGAGCCCCCGGAGCGCCAGGCGTGGCAAGGCCGCCACGGCGGCCGCCAGGTCCGGAACCTCGGCGGCGGCTACGCCCCCCTTGGTCGCCTCGCCCGCGAGGTTCACCTGGATGCAGACGTTCAGCGCCGGCGCGTGATAGGGGCGCTGCGCCGCAAGGCGCTCGGCGATCTTCAGGCGGTCGATGCCATGGACCCAGGCGAACTGCTCCGCCACCTGGCGTGTCTTGTTGGCCTGCAGCCGGCCGATGAAATGCCAGGTGACGGGCAAGTCGTGCAATTCCTCCATTTTGCCGACCGCCTCGGTGAGGTAGCTTTCCCCCACGTCGGCCAGCCCTTCGGCCGCCGCGGCACGGATCAGCTCGGCGGGCTGGCCCTTGGAAACCGCCAGGAGTGTGACCGAGTCGACATTCCGGCCGGCGCTTGCGGCGGCCGTGGCCACCCGGGTGCGCACTGCGCGGATACGCTCCGGCAAATTCTGAGAAAACCTTAACATATGGACGCCCAAACCCCTCCGTTATACTGCCGCGGGCCCCTCTGAGAGCCGCAGTCGCAAGCGGTAGCACCCCAGGAAATCCCAATGGCTGTCGACATCGCGCAACTTCTGGCGTTCGCCGTCAAGAACAAGGCATCGGACCTGCACCTGTCCTCCGGCGTGCCGCCCATGATCCGTGTCGACGGTGACATGAAGCGAATCAACATGCCGCCGCTGACCCACAAGGAAGTGCACACCATGGTGTACGACATCATGAACGACAAGCAACGGAAGGCATACGAGGAATTCTTCGAGACCGATTTCTCCTTCGAGATCCCCAAGCTGGCGCGCTTTCGCGTCAACGCCTTCAACCAGAACCGCGGCGCCGGCGCGGTGTTCCGCAACATCCCGTCGGAAATCCTGTCGCTCGATGACCTGGGCTCGCCGAAGATCTTCCGCGACCTGTGCATGCTGCCGCGCGGGCTCGTGCTCGTCACCGGGCCCACGGGCTCGGGCAAGTCGACGACGCTCGCCGGCATGGTCAACCACTGCAACGACAACCGGCCCGACCACATCATCACCATCGAGGACCCGATCGAGTTCGTGCATGAGTCCAAGCGCTGCCTGGTGAACCAGCGCGAGGTGCACCGCGACACGCTGGGCTTCAGCGAGGCACTGCGCTCGGCGCTGCGTGAGGATCCGGACATCGTCCTGGTCGGAGAAATGCGCGATCTGGAAACGATCCGCCTGGCGCTGACGGCAGCCGAGACGGGTCACCTGGTCTTCGGCACCCTGCACACGAGCTCCGCCGCCAAGACGATCGATCGCGTGGTCGATGTGTTCCCGGCGGCCGAGAAGGACATGGTGCGCTCGATGCTGTCGGAATCGCTGCGGGCAGTGATCTCACAGACGCTGCTGAAGAAGAACGGCGGCGGGCGGGTCGCCGCGCACGAGATCATGATCGGCACCCCGGCGATCCGCAATCTGATCCGCGAGGGCAAGATCGCCCAGATGTACTCCGCCATCCAGACCGGCCAGGCGTCGGGCATGCAGACGCTCGATCAATGCCTGACCGAGCTCGTGGCGAAGGGCGCGGTCAGCAAAGAGGAAGCCCGCTACAAAGCCCAGAACAAGGACGCTTTGTGATGCGCCGCGCGCAGGTCTTGACAGGGTTCGAAGAGAACTCCGTCCGTGATGCGGCGCAAAGCGCGCCGAAGGGGGATTGCCGTGGATCGTGACCAAGCCATAAAGCTGATGCAGGACCTCCTGCGTCGCATGGTGGAGAAGAAGGCCTCCGACCTCTTCGTCACCGCCGGCTTTCCGCCGGCCATCAAGATCGACGGCGAGATCCGTCCGCAGAGCGAGCGCGCGCTGACCCCGGAGCAGGCGGCGACGCTGGTGCGGGCCATCATGAACGACCGGCAGTCGCGGGAGTTCGACGCCAGCAAGGAATGCAACTTCGCGATCGCGCCGCCCGGGATCGGCCGGTTCCGTGTCAGCGCCTTCGTGCAGCAGGGCGCCACGGGCTGCGTCGTCCGCATGATCAACGCCAAGATCCCGAGCTTCGAGGAGCTCGATCTGCCGCCGATCCTGAAGGAGGTCGTGCTCTCCAAGCGTG